>Ga0206805_1131_pt3 | contig 13271 bp, 9 predicted proteins | sample Alteio_BWOrgCont_59_FD_152890 | JGI IMG/M metagenome (GOLD analysis project Ga0206805, IMG submission 152890) | Enriched cells from forest soil in Barre Woods Harvard Forest LTER site, Petersham, Massachusetts, United States -... | ecosystem: Environmental > Terrestrial > Soil > Temperate forest > O... | reverse complement strand
GCCCAGGGCAATAGCTCACTTAGCGGAACGACAGGAATCGAGACGGGTTGCGAAATTGAACTGACTGCAGATTGAGCCATGTTGAAACCTCCTGGGATCGTGCGTCCCAATTTAGTGCTCGCTTTGAGATGCTAAGGAATGTCTGGCTCTCGACTACGTTCCGTCGATTACAGTGGCGCGACCGCACCGGAGTTTCACCGGCTTCTCCCTTTCGCCCTTCAACGCTAAGACAACCCTATGTCTCGGTATGATCAATGTCAAGGTCTCGACCAAACGCGAGTACCAGTTCCCTGCCGAACCATTGTGGAGGATGAGCTAACTTGACGGCCCGAATCACTCTCATCAGCCATGCGGCGACGCCAGCTCAGCGCAGTGCATCCTTCCCTTTGGATGAACCTGTGGATGAGCGTGAGTTCGCGAAGATCGCGGCGCTGGGCTGGCATGCGCCCCGCGCGCAAACAGTCTGCTCAGGCCCCGAATGCCGTACACAACAGACAGTCGATGCGTTAGGGCTGTCAGCTTCCCTTGCGATTGAACTGCGTGACTGCGATTACGGTATGTGGGGAGGCCGCAAACTCGACGAACTTCAGTCAGAAGATCCAGAGGGCATAGCCGTGTGGCTGACGGATGCGGCTGCTGCACCACATGGAGGCGAGTCCATCGTGGACCTGATCGCTCGCGTCGGGCGTTGGGTGGACGATCAAAGCAACGGTGGTCATACGATTGCTGTCACACATCCTGCTGTGATCCGTAGTGCTATCGTTCACGCATTGAGTGCGCCGGCGCAGACATTCTGGAGAATTGATATCGCGCCGTTATCGTTAACCGACCTTCGGTTTAATGGAAGGGTCTGGACTTTACGTTCTTCTGGCGGCGAGTTGGCTTGAGCTTCCCTGCTCCGTCTTGATAGCACCCTGTTCGGCCTTCGTGTTTCCCGTCGCCCAGTACCCCCTCCCCGTACTTAAATGTGTCAAAGTATTCAAAATAAAAGACATGATCCCGTACTTAGTACATGCGCTGATGTAAAAGCAGAAAGCCCCGTCGCATGGACAGGGCTTTTGTTTCGCTCTATTTCTATTATAGCGGCTGGAGGAAACTGGCAGGTCAAGTCTATCTACCTGACGGGTAAAGGGTTGAGGCGTTTGAAGCTTGACATGCACTTTTCAGGCGGGAATCTAGCAAATAAAACAGATAGCAGATTCTGTCCGACCAAGTTATCGCGATCCACAACCGGATGTGCTAAATTTCTTTACGAAGATCTTGGGTGCCCGCGAGGGCATAAAAGGGAAGCCGGTGTAAGTCCGGCATGGTCCCGCCACTGTAATCAGGAAAAGACCTTTCAATAGCCACTCGATTTTGTATCGGGGAAGGTGAAGGGTCAGGAGCAAAGTAACATTTAGCTTCGCCTGTAAGTCAGGAGACCTACCCAGGATTAATTTGTGATTCTACCCCGCGTGGAAACGGGGACGATCGCTCATTCTTCCTGAGCCTTTCGCCTCGTTGCCACTCAATTCGAGGCTGTGTGCTCTTTTCGAAGTTAAAGTCCCGATCAGTTTCTGTCAGAGTGACCCGTCCTGTTCTGGCCATCACATTTTTCTTCCTTGCGGCGTCGTTGTTGTGGGCAGCCACTGGCGGCAGCATCTCGGGTACGGTCCTGGACCAAAGTGGCGCCGTCGTCTCAGGTGCAACGCTCAAGCTAGTCAACACGGCGCAACAAACTACCTTTCAGGTCGTCACCGATGGACAGGGTCTCTATACCTTTCCCAATCTTCCAGTCGGCCACTACGATCTCACCATCGCGGCCGCTGGGTTCAACACGCAGCGAAGGACGAACCTGACGGTAGACACCGACTCAGCGCTCAGAATCAATGCGACTCTCGCCATCGGCACGCAATCGGATAGTGTGACCGTGACGAGCGATGCTGCAATTCAGGTCGATACCACCGCGACCCACCTCGGAGAGGTAGTCTCTGGTGCCGAGATGACGGCGCTTCCCTTGAACGGGCGCAGCTACACAGACCTGCTTGCCATTCAGCCTGGCGTGGCTCCGGTCTCCACTCTGCTGCCCAGTTCCGTCATTATGGCGGGCGTTACCGGCAGCATCGATCCTTCCGGTGATGCCAATCCCGGCAATCTATCCATCAACGGCCAACGCGAATCCTCTAATGGCTTCATGGTGAATGGAATCGACGTGAAGGAGGGGATGAACGGCGGGACGTCCATCATCCCCAACCTCGACTCCATCGAGGAGTTCCGCGTCCTCACTACAAGCTTCGACCCCGAGTACGGCAACTACAACGGCGGTATCGTTACCGTCATCAGCAGAGCGGGCACGAACGCCTTTCACGGCTCCGGCTTCGAGTTCTTCCGCAACATCAACCTCGACGCTCGCGGCTACTTTGATCCCACCCGCTCCGCCTTCAATCAGAACCAATTCGGTGGCACTGTCGGCGGCACTGTCCTCCACGACAAGCTCTTCTTCTTCAGCGACTACCAGGGCACCCGCACGACACAGGGCGTGTCCACCGGCAATATCTCCGTTCCTTCCGTGGCTGAGCGCAGCGGCAACTTTCTTGATCAGGCAACTTCGTTTGCCACTACGACCAACGGCCCGAATGGACAGCAAATTACAGTTCCCAATACCGTCAGCGGTGCTTTCTTAGCGACGCAGGTACTTGCGCCAAAGCTTGGCTACGCTGTCGCCGCAGGGGAGCCATATTATTTTGCTGCGGGAGATAATATGCCTAACAAACCGGGCTCGACCTATGGGTCAAACTGCACCTCCACAGCCCAGTGCGTCTTCCCCAATCTGATCATCCCGCAATCCGCCTGGTCGGCTCCCGGTAAAAACCTCCTGCAGTACATTCCTTCCCCCAACATAAGCGCCAACCAGTTCTCTACCTCCGCCCAATCGCAGACCGTCCGCGACGACAAGGGCTCCTTTCGCATCGATGGCAACACCCGCTTCGGCCAGCTTTCCGGCTACTACTTCATCGACGACTACCGCCTCGATAACCCCTATCCCGGCTCCGTGGCCGGGGCCAGCATTCCCGGCTTCGACGCTCTCTTCATCGGCCAAGCGCAGCTCTTCTCTCTTGGCGACACCAAGGTCATCGGTGCCAGCATCGTCAATGAGTTCCATTCCGGCTATCTCCGCAACAACAACGTCATCGGCCAGCCGAAAGGCGGTCTCGGCGTCAGCCTGGCCTCGCAGGGCTTCGCTAACCCTGCTGCGGGAGGCATCTTCGTCCAGGCACCGCAGTTCGAGGGTGTAGAGAACATTACGTTCCCAACCTTCGTGATGGGCGTTCCGATCACCAACCTCACGCAGGTCAATAACACCTGGTTCCTCTCCGACGGCCTCTCCAAGTCTCTCGGCTCCCACACCCTGAAGTTCGGCGGACAGTTCCACGCCGACGAGGTCAACGAGCACCCTAACGCCACTTTCAATGGCACCTTCAATATCAACGGCACCGAGACTGGTTCGCCCTACGCCGATCTCCTCATCGGAACTCCGAGCAACTACACGCAGTCCTCCGGACAGCCGTTCTATCTGCGGAACCGGTATGCCGGGCTCTATGCGCAGGACAGTTGGCGCGCACGAAGCGACCTGACCATCAATGCCGGTCTGCGATGGGATGTCATCATGCCCTGCTGGGAAAAATATAATCAAATCCAAACCTACGTGGCAGGCGCACAGTCGACGCTCTATCCAGGAGCGCCTCAGGGACTTGTCGTTGCCGGAGACCCGGGGATTCCCAAGACTCTTGCACCAACGAGCTACAAAAATTTTGCCCCGCGAATTGGGTTCGCCTACTCTCCAAAGTTCGATCATGGATTTTGGAACAAGATATTTGGAGGCAGCGGAAAGAGCAGTATTCGAGCTAGCTACGGTCTCTTCTACACGGCGTTTCCCGGCTTATCGGCTGGCATCATGTACTCGGTTCCCCCGTTTGGCTTCAACTATCTCAGCCCCGGGCCGCCCCTGCTGGCGACGCCATTCATCACAGCCGCCACTGGTTTCAACAACGGGCAGCGGTTTCCATTTCCCTTTCCGTCGCATAAGGTCTCGGTATCCAATCCGGATACCTCGGTCAACTGGAGCAACTTCACTCCTCTAGCGGCCGACCCATTCTTCTACTACCGCAATCGCGCGCCTTACATCAATAACTACATGTTTTCAGTTCAGCGGCAGATCACCACGAACACCTTGTTGACCATGAGCTACGTTGGCAACCAAGGGCACCGTATTCTTTCGCTTGTGTCAGCCAACCCTGGCAATCCCGCGCTATGTCTCAGCCTTAGCGGATGTGGCCCGTTCGGCGAAGACTCCACCTATACCAACAGCGCAGGGCAGACTGTGCAGGGAACGCGCGTCGGGCAGGGACCGAACTACGGAGAGAATACGGCCGATAAATCCACCGCGAACTCGAACTACAACGCGCTCGAAACGACTCTTCGTTACCGGCACCATGGCTCGCAATTGCTGCTGAGCTACACCTATGCCAAGTCGATTGATCAAGGTTCCAACCTGGGAGAGCAACTCGATCCCATCAATCCGCGACAGAGCCGCACTATCTCTGCATGGGACCTGAAGCATGACTTTGTAGGGAGCTACACCTGGGCGCTGCCACTGGCTACGCTCGTCCGCAGAAGCAACCGTCTCACGGAAGAATGGAGCCTCTCCGGTACAACTCGTTTCGCCACAGGCTTTCCGGTTACTTTGTTCGATAACTCCGATAACTCTTTGCTCGGCACGCTCGGTAATGGTGCGAATAACTACCTGCTCGATACGCCGCAATATGCTCCTGGCCCGCTCAAGATCAACACGAACGGGCGGAATAGACGCGCTGCCTTCAATACCTCTCTTTTCAGTGAGGAAGTTCTGGGTCAGTTGGGCAATGCCAAACGACGAATCTTTTACGGCCCGGGAATTAGCAACTTCGACATGACGCTCGCAAAAAATCTTCGTCTGGCTGACGCAAGATCAATCGTGTTTCGCGTGGAGGCGTTCAATGCGTTCAATCATGCGCAGTTTTACGGGCCTGCATCGGTCGATGGACAGATTGAAGATCCAAACTTCGGCCAGATCGTCAGCGCTGCGGCTCCTCGCCTCGTTCAACTCGCGGCAAAATTCACATTCTAGGATGCGGGCAAACTAATATTTTTTATTTCAGCGAACCGGCTTCGTTCAATACCAGGCTTCACCGTGAGCATACCTCTCCTGACTTCGGAGGGGTGGCATCACCTGCTTTCAATCTGAATAGGTCTCTCGAATAATTTCTCCATGTCAGGAGGACTCTTTACATGTACCTTGTATGATCAGTTCCTAATCGGAAATTCTGTTCTTGAGAGAAACCTGGATTATTGAGGAGGTCCGACGCGTGAAGAAGTTGTCTATTGCGATTCCGATATTGGTGTTGGCGGTTGCAATATTTCTCCTGTTCGCGATCCGAGGCCATTGGGACTCGTGGACAAGCAACTCTACGCTTCAGAAGACAAACGACGCCTACGTGACAGGCGATCAAATCCCTCTCAGCACGCGGGTAAGCGGCACTGTGCAACGGGTGGGCGTGCAGGACTATCAGTCCGTCAAAGCTGGCCAGTCGATCGTCGAGTTGGATAATTCGGATTATCAGGCAAGCGTCGATGAGGCGCAGGCTGCGATTAGCGCCGCGCGAGCGGAACTGAGCGCGAACCAAGATGCAAAGCGTGCCGCGGACGCGAGCATTGATGCCTCAAAGGCTTCCGTTGAGCAGTCACAGGCTGCTGCCGATGCGGCGCAAGCTGGAATCGATGCCGCACAAGCTCAGGTCACACAGGCCGTCAGCGAATATCAGCGTCAGGAGACGTTGCTCGCGAGCCGGGCTGCGACACGCCAGCAGTTCGAGCAGGTTCAGGCAGCGCGGGACGGTGCTCTAGCCGCTTTACAAAGCCGCCGCGCCGATCTCATGCGCGCGAAGGCCGCGGTTGCAAGCGGCCGTGCTGCGGTCGCTGGGGCGCTCCAACAGAGAGCTGCTCTTGACGCAAAAGATGCAGGGCTGCAGGCTCAGATTGCAGCCAAGACCGCGGGGATAACGATTGCAAAAGTGAGTCTCGACTACACGAAGATTCAGGCACCTGCCGATGGGCGAGTTGGCCGGCTGAAAGTCCATCCGGGGCAGCTTGTTGGAGCGGGCGTCCAGGTCGTCGATTTCATTCAAGACGGTGCCTGGGTCGAGGCCAACTTCCTCGAGACGCAGCTTGCGAACGTTCGTGTTGGCGATACCGCAGACATCAAGATAGACGCCTATCCTTCGCAGATCCTTCACGGCCATGTGAGCGAGATAGCGCCTGCGAGCGGATCGGCGACAGCGCTCTTGCCACCCGATAACGCCACCGGAAATTTTACGAAGGTAGTGCAGCGTGTCCCGGTCAAGATCCTTCTCGATGGCAGCCCCTCTGACGATATCCTTCGCCCAGGGCTATCTGCGGAGGTTACGGTCCATACCGATCGGACGGAAACGACAGATGCTACACGTCCGGCGACAGCCCGCTAAGAGAAGACATGACGACAGACCCACAAACCGAATCTGTCCAGCGCATCCGACCTGTTCTTGGCATCCTGGGTGTGCTGTTGGGTGCCTCACTGGCCACCTTTTTCGGAAGGCTTCTGAGTGTCGGTGCGCCCGATCTGCGTGGAGCATTGCACCTCGACGCGGACTCAGCTTCATGGATCGGGACCGCGTACAACATGGGTATGATGTTCATCGGCCCCTTCTCTGTCTACCTCGGCGGCCTGCTTGGACCGAGGCTCGTCCTGCTTGTCTCCGCGACGATCTTCACCTTGTTGTGTGTGGTGATGCCGTTTTCCGGGCATCTTTCGGTGCTGTTGTTTTTTCTGGTGTTGGCGGGGATGACAGCGGGGACGTTTTATCCACTCACGCTGTCGTTCATCCTGCGTAATCTTCCCCAGAGCTATCTGCACTTCGGCATTGCTGCCTATGCGGCAGACATCGTCATTACGACCCATATGGCGCACTCCTATGAGGGGTGGCTGATGGATGCCCTCTCTTGGCACTGGATCTTCTGGACGATTGCATTGCTCACACCCATCATGATCGCCTTGATTGTCTTCGGCATTCGACCGCAACCGCTCCCGAAGCCAAAGCCGGGGCAGCCTCCGCCAAGCTGGCGTGGCTTCCTCTACTTCAGCGTCGGGGCGGCCTTACTTTACGGGGCGATCGACCAGGGACAGCGACTTGACTGGTGGCGCTCCGGCACCTTTGTCGCTCTGATCGTGTCCGGTTCGTTCCTTATCCTGGCTACGATGGTCCGGCACTTCAGCAAGCCGAATCCCCTGATCAACTTTCCCTTCCTGCGGCGGAGAAACACCCTGCTGCTCGGCATAATACTCATGGCCTTCCGCTTTGTTCTGTTGTCCGGGGTTGTGCTGGTTCCCAGTTATCTCACAGCGATCCGTGGGTATAGGCCAGAGCAGGTCGGCCCTGTGCTCCTCTGGCTGGCAATTCCCCAGTGCCTTGCCGGGCTGCTCGCAATCTATCTGCTTGGCCGAGTAGACTCGCGTCTCATCCTGGCTGCGGGATTTGCCACAATTGCCGTTGCTGCTCTAATGGATTCGCATATCACTTCCGTCTGGTCCGGAAATAATTTTGACCTTAGCCAGATCTTGCTGGCAATGGGAGAAGGTTTCGCGCTCAACGGAATGGTAGGCACCATCGTACTCGATCTCCTGAACTCCGGGTCCATGGATAAAGGCCCTGACGTTCTCAGCTTTGCCGGTTTCTTTCAGACCATCCGGCTCTTCGGCGGAGAACTCGGCGCCTCATTCATCCAGTTTTTCCTTCATAGCAGACAGGTATTTCATGGGGACTTATTATCGGCGGACGTTCAGGGAGGTTCGCCTCCTGTTATCGAACGCGCCCATGCTTTGACTGCCGGAATGCATGTGCAGGCAGCGACTCAGGATATCGCTCCGGGACGGGCCGCTGCGTTGTTCGCGGGAAGCATTCGCCAGCAGGCCTTCACCCTGTCAATCATGGACGCCTTTACCTTCATTGCCTATATCGCAACGGCCTGCCTCTTGATCATCGCGTGTCTACGAGGTCTGAAAGTCGGGTTCCCCCAAATCGTCGCCGCTTCGGCCAAACCTTCGTCGTAGAAATCTGCTTCAGAGGAACAGTTGAATGGTGAGAGAAAATACATCCTTGCGAAGGGCAACATACCGCATAGGTAAGAGACTACTGGTGGCGGCCTCTGTGGTGCCGGTCGTGCTCGTCTCTCCGCTACTGCTCCTTGCTCAACAAACTGGCACGGCCGCAGCTTCAGGAGTACATCCCGCCAGCGCGCACCTTACGCTCTCTACCGCGGTCGAGATGGCGCTCGCGCACAATCGCCACATTACGCTGGCCCATCTAGCAGTGACGGATAGTGAAGCGCAAAAAAAACTCGCCGAGTCGCACTTTTATCCGACCATCAAGAACGAGTCGGCGGTCCTGCACATCACCGAACTTGAGGGAGTAAGACTCCCTGCCGGCTCTATAGGACAGACCCCGACGGGGATTTTGCCGGCAGAAACCCTCGTTATAGGTCAAGGCGCCGCTACGAGCTACACGAGCGGGACGGGACTAGAACAACCCATAACACAAATCTTTAAAATCCGGGCGGGCGTAAAGGCTGCTGATGCCGATCTGAACTCTGCGCGCATTCAGTCTGATGATGCGGAGAACGGCATCGCCCTCCTCGTCCACAAGCTCTACTACGGCATCTTAGTTGAGCAGTTACGTGGCACTGCCGCAAAGGACGCCGTCGACGCCGCAACATTGGTTGAGCAGGAGACGAAGCGCGATGTCGAGGAAGGTAAACTCCTTGCCGACGCCGAACTAATGAGCCGCACAGATTTGCTCGATAAGCAGCAAGCTACCCTGGTCTCGCGCCTTAACATCGACGACCTCACATTACAATTCGACGACGCGCTCGGCCTGCCGCTTGGCACTCAACTTATCCTCGACCCGGACTCATTGGGCTCCCCCACAGTTCTTCCCACGCGTGCTGAGGCAATTGCACTTCTGCTCGACAAAAGCCCCGCGATCCTCTCGGCTCGGCAAACGGTAGAGAAAGCACAAGCTGGCGTCGCCGCGGCGCGGGACGAATACATCCCCGATCTGACGGGGTTAGCCCGCTACAGTTACCAGAGTGGCTTGCCTTTTCTGGTTCATAACTTTGGAACCTTCGGAGCAGCCTTCACCTACAACCTGTTCGACGGCGGCGGGCGCGAAGCGAAACTCCAGGACGCGCGCATCAAGCTCACGATGGCTCAGACGCAATTGAAGCAGGTCGAAGATGACGTCAGCATCGAGTTGTCATCCGCCTATGACAAAGCAGAAGAGCTTGAACAACTGGTAGGTGTGACAACTCAGTCTCTCGAGGCTCGCGAGGAAAGCTTTCGCATTCAGAGCGAGCGGGCAAAGGTTAACGCTCAACTCGCCTCTGGAGTGGCGGCGGCTCGTGCAGCGCTGACCTCCGCGCATATGAATGTACTGAACTCTCAGCTCAACCTGTCTCTCGCCCGGAACGACATTCGACGGCTCCTGGGGACGCGACCGGAATGACTCCGCCCGCGATTATGAGTCAACCAGAACGGTGCGGCAGAGCGGAGGGCATTTACGCATCTTGGGGAACCTGCATTGGGTGGTGCCGTCGAAGACAAAGGAGGATTCAAAACTGATGTTTACTAAGATTGCCGTAGCGTACGATGGATCCCCAGAGGCTGACCGCGCCCTCACTGCGGCCATTTCTCTAGCGAAAATCATGGGTGTAGGCATACATACCATCACGATGCTTGAGGCCCCTCCGGCCTACACCGCCTTCGCAGCCGCAACAGATGGATCGATGCTTCGCACCCTTGAAGAAGACCGGGACGCCTACTATGAGCACCTGCAACGTCTCGCAGTTTCTAAAGGTGATGCTGAAGGAGTCCAAGTAATCACGCATCTGGAAGACGGCGACACGGTGGATTCGATTCATCATTTTGTACGCGATCATCAGATTGATCTCCTGGTAATCGGGCTTCATCGTAGATCCCTTCGGATGTCCAGTCTCTGGAGCGTCTCCTATGCCCTTGCCCAGGAACTCTCGTGCAATATGCTGGGTGTTCATTGAGCTTTCACGCCCATTTCACAGGGATCGAACATGTTTCTCTGCAATCCTCAAATGTTGGCTCGCACCCTTTCGAGTGAGGCAGCACACGCCGCCCAATCGAACCAAATTGACGCTACACCCAAGAGCGTCAATTAATCAGCAAATATGGTGCCCGGAGGGGGACTTGAACCCCCACGACCGGTTATGGTCTGCGGATTTTAAGTCCGCTGTGTCTGCCGATTTCACCATCCGGGCATCGCGAACAATAAACTTCGCTCACCCATCTTAACGCATTCGCCCCTACAAGCCTCGGCCAATGACGAGGCGGCCCTTCCCTGGGCGTAAATAGCCTCTCGGCTTGCGAGGATTCGTTCTAATCCTGACAAACGCAAAAGGTCCGTCCTATGCTCTGCGCTCGAACGATTCAGCTTGACTGACGATAACGAATTGTCTGTCCCTCAAGAAAATACTCTGCAGAGCAATGATCCGCCCCACAGATCATTGCCTCCAGCCCCGCACACTGTTGGCGTGTGATTAACCCTAGCGAACCACACGATGGACAAGCCAATACAGCCCAATAGGGATTTTCTGCTTTGCCCAACTCGCCAGCCTGCTCCAGCAGAAACAACGTACCCGGCTGCATCTGCTCCGGGATCCACACTTCAAGAAGATTCAACTCCGCTACCATGCTCGCCTCTTCGTCTCACGGTTGTTTTCGTTCGCGGCTCACGCTATTCGCGCCAATGCTGTCTTCAGGCTGCGGAAAAACCTCCTCGGATGGCTTCCGTGCAACAAATTGCAACGCACCACTTCTGGTGCAAAGCATAATTGATTTTCCGTCTCTGTCAATCTGCATTTCGAAAAAAGATGCTCTCTTGGTTCTTTATTTAGTGCTGCTCATACAAAGCACGGTAGATCTCGCGATTGCGCAGGATCGCCTGGACATACTCTCGCGTCTCCGTATAAGGAATTGACTCCACAAACTCCGGAATGTCCTTGAAATCGCCACCCCCCATCCACTGGCGTACGGGCACATCTCCTGCGTTATACGCTGCCAGAGCGTACTCGGGCTGGCCTCCGAACCTGTCCAGCACCTGCTTCAAATTCACCGTTCCCAGCTGCAGATTGATGATCGGATTCAGCAGATCGTTCTCATTGAAATGCCTGATTCCCTGCTTCTTCGCGATTGATTTGCCTACAGACGGCAGCAATTGCATCAGGCCCCAGGCATTGGCGTGGCTAATAGCGCCCGCGTTGAACTCGGACTCCTGTCGTATCAGCGCAGCCACTAGATAGGGATCGAGTCCGTTTTTCTGCGCGTTCGCCTCAAGGTCTCTCCAGTAGGGCTGCGGAAATAACAGCTTCCAGTAGATCGTCGGAACCTCGTCCATAGGCAACGAGTAAAAAGAAATGCCGCTTCGTTTCATCGATTGCAGGGATCGTGTGTACTCCCCGTAAGACGCGAAGATCTCGGCCTGCGCCAATGCCCCCCACTCGCTCGAGGTTGCACTAGCCTGGATCTCCGGCGCGATGTATTCGTTCAATGCTGCATTGGCCAGCAGCTTGGCTTTGATCAGGTGGGGCTCATTCTCCGGCAGTTCCCCTGTCAAGGCCGGCACTACCGGCTTCCGCACCGTACTCAACACAGATGCTGGATCAATAGCCCCCGCTTGCCCCTTCAGCACATTCAACCGCTGCCTAGCCAGACTGGCATAGTAGAAGTTGATGTAGCACGAATTCAGCACACGGTAGTAGTTCGCGGCTTGCGCAAAATTGCGATCCTCATCCTCGTAGATACGTCCACGCCAATACAGAGCGCTAGGCACCTCAATCCCCGCCGGATACAGTTCGATCTGCTCATCCATTAACCTGGCAGCCTCGGCATAGTTGTGCAGCCGATAGTTCATCCACGCTGCCCGCCAGTGTGCCGAAGCCGCATACGTGCTCTCGGGAAACATCTTCACCAATAAGGAATAGTGATAGGTGGCCTGCTTCGGGTCGTGCTTCAGAAGGTACATGTTTCCGCCGGAGTACAGCGCCTCCTCTAGCCACCTACTGTGCGGAAAGCGTTCCACCATCTGTGCAATCAAAGCGTCATGACCTGCCAGGTCGTCTTCATTTCGATAGATCTCGGCCAATAGATACTGCTTTAACGCCGCGCTATCGTCAGACGTATCAGGCAGCCTCTCTACATCTCGGCGGCTCAGTCGTTTCAGCTTCATGTCGCAGGCTGCAGCGTAGATTAGCAGCGCATCATGATCGGCCTGACTTAATCCCGCCGCGTTGTGTTCGATCGCGTGATATTCTTCGCCAGCCTCCGCATAACGCTTCGCATTGAAAAGTTGGTCGGCATGCACCTTCTGCTCCGCCGCCGACAGCGGCGATCCCATTGCCTGCAATTGCACACGCGCTTCAGCCGCCTCAACACTCAAAGGCAGCTCCACGTACAAGCTTCGATAGACAGTCGTTGCATGCGCCGTATCGCCGGACAACTGGTAAGCACGTCCCAGCGTGTAACGAAAATCCGCATGCCCAGCTTGAGCCGTCTCCATCATCGGCGTCAGCACACGCACAGCAGCTTCCGGATTATTTTGCTGAAGGTAAGCATTTGCCAACAGCACAGGAGCACTTGTGTCAAAGATGCTCTCCGGATGCCGGTCTGCAAAATGATCCAATAGAGCGTAGGCATCAGAACTGTGCCCACCCTGCACTGCCGCTTGCGCTCCCAGGTAATCTGCGTAGTCATCGAGCGCTGTGCCGCTAACGTTGGCCTGATGGTAGGCGCTTGTCGCGTCGGCATATCTGTGGTCCAACATATAGGCGTGGCCTAGAGCGAGATAGGCCGCGGCTGCACCTTCGCCCGGATGTTGCCTCGCATAACTCTCCACGCCGTTATACGCCGCAGCAGAGCGCGTCATTGCGAGCTGTTGCGCCATAGGACGCAGCTGTTCCGAGGCCTTGAATGCGCTGGTCAACCGGATAGTCTGGGCGGTCGGCTTATTCGCGATGCCCCTCTTGCCTTTTCTGCCCTTGCGGGAAGCAGAGGCTTTTTTACTGGCCTTGGCCTTGCTTCCGGAGTTCTTCGCGCTCGAAGAGGACTTCGGCGCAGCCGCTGTCTGCTTTTTGTGCGT
>Ga0206805_1137_pt2 | contig 13523 bp, 15 predicted proteins | sample Alteio_BWOrgCont_59_FD_152890 | JGI IMG/M metagenome (GOLD analysis project Ga0206805, IMG submission 152890) | Enriched cells from forest soil in Barre Woods Harvard Forest LTER site, Petersham, Massachusetts, United States -... | ecosystem: Environmental > Terrestrial > Soil > Temperate forest >... | reverse complement strand
CAAACGGCGACCGAGACGGTCGCGCTCCCCATTGAAATTCTCCATTCGCGTTGATTCGCGTGCATCCGCAGTTTAATTTCATTTGATGCAAATCATTAAATCCATCGCGGCGATGCAAGGACTCGCCAAAGGATGGGCACGCGCCGGAACCAAAACCGGTTTCGTGCCGACGCTGGGTTATCTACACGAGGGCCATATCAGCCTCGTGCGCGAGGCGCGCAAACGAGTCGGAAAGAATGGCAGAGTGGTTGTCAGTATTTACGTGAATCCCACACAATTTGCGCCCACGGAAGACCTCTCAAAATATCCGCGTGATCTGAAACGTGATTTGAAAATGTGCCGGGCTGCCGGGGTGGATGTCGTTTTCACTCCTACAGATAGAGAAATGTATCCGGGCAAGGCTGAAGGGAAATACAGCACTTACGTTGTCGAGGACGCATTATCCAAAACGATGGAAGGCGCTTCACGTCCAACCCATTTTCGAGGTGTGGCGACGGTCGTCGCTAAATTATTCAACATCGTCCAACCCGGCGTCGCGGTCTTCGGGCAAAAGGATTTCCAGCAGGCCACCATCATCAAGCGCATGGTGGCGGACCTGAATTTCCCAGTACAGATCATTGTGGCACCGACCCGCCGCGAGCGCGACGGCCTGGCGATGAGTTCGCGCAATAAATATTTGGACGCGGAACAGCGGGCGCAGTCGGTCATTTTATTCCATGCCCTGAATGCGGCCAAAGCAGCGGTGAAATCAAAATCCATCACCGCAGTGAAATTGAAAAAGGACATCAAAGGATTCATCACGGCGGCTCCACTGGCTCGATTGGATTACGTGGAATTTTTCGATCCGGAAACTTTGCAACCGGTCAAACGGGTAAAACGCGGCACGCACATGGCGCTGGCGGTTTATTTTGGCAAGACGCGTTTGATTGATAATGCGCGACTGTAAGTATATTAATTTGCTCTGAAGGCAGTCGGCAGGTTGCCGACTGCAACGGGCTGGTAGCCCGTTCCCCCCGGACTGACAGCGGAAACTTATTCTGATCATGTTGGAGCAAGATTGATTCAGCGTTGTTTTTCTGCTGTATTGGACAAAGGACACGCATGAAACAATTCGATTTTCTCATCCTCGGCAGCGGGATCGCCGGGTTGTCTTTCGCGTTGAAGGCCGCGCCGCATGGCCGCGTGGCCATCGTCACCAAAAAGAACCGCGCCGAATCGAATACCAATTACGCGCAGGGCGGCATCGCTTCCGTGACCGGGAAGGATGATTCCTTCGAGTTGCACGTCCGTGACACGCTGGAGGCGGGGGCCGGTCTTTGCAAGGAACAGGTCGTCCGCACGATCGTCGAAGAAGGCCCGGCGCGAATCCATGAATTGATCGAGCTCGGGATGAAATTTTCCGAGATCGAGAATGGCACGCATCAACTGGACCTGGGCCGGGAGGGCGGCCATTCGCGCCGGCGCATCCTGCACGCCAAGGACATGACAGGCCGCGAGATCGAAAGCGCGCTCCTGAATGCCATCTCCAAACAGCCGAACATCTCCATTTTTGAGAATCACCTGGCGATCGACCTGGTCACCTCTCAAAAGCTCGGGTATGTCGGCGAGAACCGCTGCCTCGGCGCGTATGTTTTCGATAAAAAGAGCAATTGTGTCGAAACATTTTCCGCGCCGGTCACCCTGCTGGCCACGGGCGGCTGCGGCAAAGTTTATCTCTACACGACCAATCCCGATATTGCCACCGGCGACGGCGTGGCGATGGCTTATCGCGCGGGCGCGAGCATCGCCAACATGGAATTTGTGCAATTCCACCCGACCTGCCTTTATCATCCCAAAGCAAAATCGTTTTTGATCTCGGAAGCCGTCCGCGGCGAGGGCGGCATCCTGAAAAATTTGGAAGGCGGTCAATTCATGGACGGCGCGCACCCGATGAAATCACTGGCGCCGCGCGATATTGTGGCCCGCGCGATCGATAGCGAGATGAAAAAGACGGGCGCCGATCATGTGCTTCTGGACATCACCCACAAACCGGCGAAGTTCATCATCGAACGGTTTCCGAACATTTACCAGACCTGCCTGGGCTATGGCATCGATATCACGAAGGAGCCGATCCCCGTCGTGCCGGCGGCGCATTATCAATGCGGCGGCGTGGTGACCAACCTCAATGGCGAAACGGACATCGCCGGTCTTTACGCCGTCGGCGAAGTTTCCTGCACCGGCCTGCACGGCGCGAACCGGCTGGCGAGCAACTCGCTGTTGGAAGCGCTGGTGTGTGCGCATCGCGCGGCGGAAAAAGCCCTCAAACAGCGGCCGCCCGCCGCCGGGATTTCCATTCCGTCGTGGCATTCGGGCAATGCGACCAACGCCGATGAACTGGTCGTGGTTTCGCACAACTGGGATGAAATCCGGCGGTTGATGTGGGATTACGTCGGCATCGTCCGCACCACCAAACGGCTGGAGCGCGCGACCAAGCGCATCGCCAATCTGCAGGAGGAGATCCGCGAATATTACTGGAATTTTATCGTGACCAGCGACCTGCTGGAACTTCGCAACATCGCCACGGTCGCGGAATTGATCGTGCACTGCGCGTTGCTGCGCCCCGAAAGCCGCGGTTTGAATTACAACCTCGATTTTCCCGCCGCCAACCCGGAATGGGCCCAGCGCGACACTATTTTACGGCGATGAGGTTTTGCTCCTGATCAAGTCCAGCGATGATTTTGCCTGTTGGATGAGGCTTTGAAATTGCGAAAACTGGTCAGAGGACAATGGAATCCTGGGTGAATCTTCAAATTGTAGAAATGTCTGGATGCCGCCCTGCCTCCGCTCACTATGCGCTGCAATCCGCAATCCCGATTTCGTAGTCAGGGCGGCGTCAAACGACGGCATCGGCGTCACGTCATAGGTGATCCGGCCCAGAAAAGTCATGCCGTTCAGCAACGCATCCAGTTCATCATAATCCACCACCAGCGCCCCGCGCGTATCGCTGGTGACCAATCCCACGGTAATTCCATATTCCACCCTGCCGGTGGCGGTATTGGCGGATTGTTTGCATCGGACAGAAACGACGCCAGCGCTGGTGCTGATCGTTCCCACCTCATTGAAACCTTTGACGATGACGGCGTCGGTTTGCAGTTCGAAATTTTCGATTTCGGTCGGCGGGAGGTTGGTTGATTCCTGGGCGCGTGCGGCAAAAACGAACGCGCAACAACCGGCCATTAACAGTAATTGGAATGAGCGCATAATTTTTCCTGAATAGGGTTCACCTGTAAGCTTTAACGCCGCGAGGAACGAAAAGTTGCGGCCCATCCGGGCCGTTAGCGGTTTAAAAAATACTGTAGCCATTCGGGAGGGGGAAGGAGGGGAAGCGGTCTTTTTGGGTTTTGGCGTCGTTTGGGCTCCGGCCTTCGCCAAGGCTACGGCCCGGCAGGCAGTCACAGGATTCCATCACGAAGTACGAAGTGGCCGGCAAGTTGCCGACCACAACGGGCCAGTGGCCCGTTCCCCCCAAACCAGGAAGGAATGGCTCGCCCGGTCCTGCGGGAGAAGGAACTGCGCCGGGCATCCACCCAAATTCGGATGCTGCCAAAATCCTCGCTCCGAACGGCCACATTATTTTTTAAAACGCTCTAGTAGCTGATCGCGTAAGCCGTGCGATTGGAATCAGTGACCGCCCAGAGATTGAGCGGGTCAACGGCCTGCGGAAACTTGATGAATCGCGCACTGCCGTCCGCCATGGCATAATTGGAACCGCCGGTGCTGCCCGCGCCTTCGGCCTGGGTGCTGGTATTGCCGCTGTTGTCATGGCGGCCCTGCTCGGCGATCCCGGTAAAATCATTGCCGCCATTTTCGAGCAGATCCATATAGAAATCGCCTGCCGTATGCTGTTTTTCACCCAGGACAATCGTGTCACTGATATGAGGAATGGACGTCTCCTTGAGGCTAACGGTCGTCATGTCCTGGTTAAGAGTCCCCCACGGCGGCTCCCCGAACCGATTGTAAAAATAATCATTCCAACCATTGATGAGATAACTGCGCGGCGACGCATCAGCGATATTGTTTGATGGCGAGGTGCCGCTGGTCACCGGAGCATTCGGCGGGATGGCCACATCCGTGGGACAAAGCAGCGAATTAACATTCTGGTAATATCTGTAAAAGCGGTCCGGCCAGCGGTCGTTTTCATCGCGCGGCGGATAAGATCCCTGGCTGTCGTCCACATACATCTTTGAGGCCGTGCTCAATTGGCTCAAATTGTTCAGGCAGGCGATGCGGCGGCCGGCTTCCTTGGCGCGCGCCAAAACCGGCAACAGCATGGCGGCCAGGATGGCGATGATGGCGATGACGACGAGGAGTTCAATCAAAGTGAACGCCGGTTCGTCGTTGGCTGCCGATGGCCATTTTGATATTTTCATAACCGTCCAATCCGTTTTCGCGTCTGATATCCAGACGCGCGCCGTTGGGCGCGAGTTGCAACTATTTTTATGAACAAGAAAAATTGCGCGCTCATCGCCATTGTCCTCGTGTTGGCGGCGGTGTACGTCGTGTATTTTACCGATTGGTTCCGCACAAAACCAATAATAATCTCCCACACTTCCCGACCGATGGGTTATAAGGGCCGGGAAATCCTGCTTTTTTCGCTCGGCAACAATTATACCGTGACTGAAATCAAAGTGGTGCCGCTGGCCGAATGGGAAACCAACAAGTTTGTGCTGCCGTTATGGCATCTTCTGGGAAAAACCAGCAATCGGATCAATCATCTTATTTATGGCCGAAACCCCGATGGGATGAATCCCGAAGTGGAAGGCACCCGCGCCCTGCCCCTGCAACCGGGAACCGAATATCGTATTTTTGTCACCGCCGGTTCCGCCAAAGGTTCACATGATTTCCAATCCGGCCCGCCCAGCGGTCCGTCGCCAACGGCGATCAGGACGGGTCCTTGAACGAAACGTCCACGAGGAGATCGGCGGCGATCTTTTCCAAATCTTTTTTCAAGGCGGCGACATCGCAACGTTCGGGCAATTGCAATCGCGCTTCCGCCTTGAAAAGCGTTTCCCCGCTCATCGGCGCGCTGGAAACTTCACTGGAAAATTCTTCGACATTGACGCCTCCGCGGGCCAGCGCGGCGGAGATTTCGCGGACAATTCCCGGGCGGTCGTGCCCGACGATTTCCAGTTTCGTCTGCCGCCCGCCTACAGCGGGAATTTTTGATTCACCCGCATGGAGGGTGATCGTCAGCCCCGGAATCTGTTGCAAGGCAGCCAGCAGGGAGGATTTGTTTTGGCCCGGAATCTCGATCCTTAGAATCCCGGCGAATTCGCCGCCGAGGCGGCACAGGCGGCTTTCCAGCCAATTGCCGCCATGGCCGGCGACGCAGCGCGCGACCGATTCGACCAGGCCCGTCCGGTCGGGACCGATGATGGTCATCACCAGCGGAATTTGCATCGGTCAGGGCTGGCTGGTGATTTTCTGCCAATTGACGCCCTGGGACCCTGCGTAAATCGAGAAAGCTTTTTCGTTTTGGATCAACACGGCGCGCACGACGCTGGAATCGTCGGCCCGGCCCATGTCTAAAATACTTTCAGGCAGGATGCTCATTTTCTTATGCGCATACAGGAGGGCAAAGACCGCCTGTGCCACGGCGGTGTACGGCAATTCCTTGTAGGCGCCTTCCACGGCGTCCTCCACGGCGTCCGCGAGAAATTCCAATTGATCCACCAGATGGGGAAATTGAGGCGCGCTGATCTGCGTGAATTCCAATTTCCATTGCGGCAATTGCCGAAGGACTTTTTCCGCGATGACCGGCGTGATCCCGTTGGACCCGTTATTCACGAACTTTGCGATTTCAGGCATGGTGGGAATTTATGGCAACCATCGTATGCGTAAAGAACAATTTCAATGCGTCAGGTAGAAAACGGCCACCAGCAACAGCGCAAACAACACCCAAATCAGCGCGATCCTGAAATAGGGGATTTTGCCAAGATTGGTCAACGTGGTGATGGGGCCCAGGTCAAACGGGCGCGGCATCATTTTCGAGATCTGGAAATCGGGGCCGGCCAGCAAAAAATTTTCGCGCATGGCGCTGACGAACTCCTCCGGCCAGGGGCCGGGCCGTAAAAATTGTTCCTGCCACTTGCCCGGCATGTCCGCCAGCAACAACGCCAGCCGTCCGCGGGTGGAAAGGGTCTGGTCCGCTTTCGTCGGCGGCGCTTGCAGGACCTCGGAGAACCATTCCGTGACCAGGCGGTCCATTTCCTCCGCCGCGAGTTGCGTGGCCGAGCGGTCAAGCTCGTTGGGTGCGCGGCGTTGGGCGCGTTCGAGCACGCGCAAAACCAGTTGTCCCAGCAGCGGCTTGTTGCGGATGCGCAGCGCGTGGAAATAATTCTCTACTTTTACATAGGCCGCATTCCATTCTTCCAGCGGCCGTCCGGCGAGTTTGCCGGTGGCATCGGGCAGGATGGCCGGGTTCATGGCGGGCTCCACTGATAAACCCAGGTCTCACTGACCACATTCGTGCCTTCCTGCAAGGTACAGCGCAGATCCACCGGGTCGTTGGATTTGGGCTGCATTTCCAGCACCACGCGCCAGGCGCCGGCATCGGAATTGCGGATGACCTGGTTGGCGATGATCGCCGCATTGGGACTGCAACTGGCCACGGCGACCGGCGGGGCATTCAAGGGAATGGCGTCCAGCTTGGGTCCCGCAAAATCGATGACGATTTGCCGGGCGTTGCCACCGCCTGGAACTATGCCGATCCGGGTGGCGATGACTTTATTTTCCGACAATCTCATGTCTGTCTCACGCGTCCAGTAAAGCGTGTAACCGAACTTAAAGGGCGTGAGCGGCCTGGGCTTGTTTCGCGGGTCCCAAAACGCGACGATATTGTCCAGTCCTTCCCAATTGGCGCTGAGTTCGACCAAATGCAAATCGCCATCACCCCAAAAATCCCGCGGCTCGACCCACACGCTCGGCTCATCCTGAAAAGAGGTAAAACTGTCCTGATACGCTGAAAATTTCCGCTCGCGCTGGAGCAATCCAAAACCGCGGATGTCCGGCGCGTTGAAAACTTGATGCCGCATCACGGAAGGATTATCGAGCGGGCACCAAAGCGTCTCGCCATTGTTCATTTTGATGAGCAATCCATCCGAATCATGGACTTCGGAACGGTAATCGTCGAATTTGCCCTCCGAGTTTTTGCCAAACCAAAACATGCTCGTCAGCGGCGCCATGCCCAGTGTCTTGATGGGACTGGCATTGGTATCGGCCTCGTGGATGGTCTTGGGGGTGCGGAAATAGAGGATGGCTTCCACATCGGCCACCGTTGTTTCGCCGGGCCGGATATGGAACTCATACGCTCCCGTGCAACTGACACTGTCCAACAGCGCATAAAGCGTCAACTGCGAGGCATCTTTGTCCGGTTTACCCAGCCACCAATCGGTAAAGATCGGAAACTCCTCGCCGCGGTCGGTCTCGCCGCAATTCAATGCCAGTCCGCGGGCGGATTGACCGTAACTCTGGTTTTTGCCCAACAGCCGGAAATAGCTCGCGCCGAGAAATGCGCCCAACTCATCCAATTGATTCGTTTTATTCAACGCGTACAGCAGGCGAAAACCCGCGTAACCGGTATCGGCGGGAATCTCATCCTGGATATTCAAATCTCCATAATCGAAAAAGTCCTGCACAAACCGGATCTGCTGGACATGCTCCGCCGTGAATTCGTTGATATGCACCGGTTCGTTATAAACATAACCGGGGTGGAAGAATTCGGCGCGAAAAGGCAGGTCCTCATCCGTCCAAAGCGCTTTGTCCCGGCGAAAGCGTATCTCGCGATATTTATCGTAATTGAGGTTGTCCTGGTCCAGCACCTTCGGCAGGTCGGCACGCGGGGAATGAAACGGCTTCTGTGCGCGTTCGAGCGCCCGCTGTGCCACGTAATTTAGATCGACCTCGGCGGATTCCGCGCCAACGTCAACTCTTGAAGCCAGCGTCGTTACGATCACCAGAGGGACACAAATCCATCGGCACATTCCCCCCATGAGAACCGAAAATGGAGTGATTTGCAAGTTTCACAGGGAAAATATGTTTCTGGAATCAATCTAATTTACTGATAGTAAGTTCTTTAAAAAGCTCACTGATGTGGGGGCCAATATGTTGTAATTGCTCCCGATGAACGGTCGAAAGTCTTCTGAGAGTGACTTCCCCTCGTGGTGTAAGCGCCAGACAGACTTTCCGCCGGTCCTCCCGGCCCGGTGAGCGCCTCACATACTTTTCCGACACCAACCGATCCACCAATCCCACGGCGCTGTGGTGCAGCACTTGCAGGCGCTCGGCCAATTCACCGATGGTAATCAGGTCCCGTCCCCGAAAACCTTTGATGGCCAGCATCGCCTGGTGTTGTTGCGGCGTTACGCCGGCGGCGTAGGCCGCTTTTTCGCTGAAACGAAGGAAACGGCGTAACGCATAACGCAATTCGGCGAGCGTCTGATATTGGACCAGCGTGACTTTATCGGCCTTCATTGTTCAATCATTGTCCCCGGAGTCCCGTTTGGAAATCAAAATCTACTTGAATTATATCGTTATACGATATAATTTGAAACCTTGTTATTAATGAATAATTCGTTTGCAGGTTCAAAGGTTAAAACCGCTACCTCCCCGCAAAAATCGCCATCTGGCACATTGGGCGATTATCGCACCGACAGGCGGATGCTGTTACTTTGCGCGTTGGCAGCGCCTATCGGAGTCATCGGCGCACTGGTGGCCAAAGCCTTGCTCTGGTTGATCGCGATCGTCACCAATCTATCGTTTTTTCACCGATTTTCCGCCGCGTCATCATTGCCCGAACAAAACCATCTGGGGTGGGGACTGTTGCTGGTGCCGGTGGCCGGGGCATTGCTCATCGGCCTGATGGCACGGTACGGCTCGGAGAAAATTCGGGGGCATGGCATTCCGGAGGCATTGGAAGCCATTCTTCTGGGACGGAGTCTCATCAATCCCAAAGTGGCTATTTTAAAGCCCCTGTCGTCGGCGATTTCCATCGGCACCGGCGGACCTTTCGGCGCCGAAGGGCCGATCATCATGACGGGTGGTGCTTTTGGCTCACTGTTCGCCCAGTTCTTTGATCTGTCCTCCGCCGAACGCAAAACGTTACTGGTGGCGGGCGCGGCGAGTGGCATGTCCGCTGTATTTGCAACCCCTATCGCCGCTGTGTTGCTCGCGGTGGAATTGCTGCTGTTTGAGTGGAAGCCACGGAGTTTTGTCCCGGTGGCGGTGGCTTCGATCATTGCTTCCGTCATGCGGGTGCCGTTGTTGGGGGCGGGCCCCATGTTTCCGGTCGCTTCCCATGCGGTACCCGGCGTCAATGGCCTGCTGGCCGCATTGTTTATCGGACTCGCGGCGGGCTTTGGTTCCTGGCTGTTGACGACCATCGTCTATGCCGCTGAAGATGGGTTTCAAAAACTTCCCATCCACTGGATGTGGTGGCCGGCAATAGGCGCGCTGGTGGTCGGCCTTGGCGGCATGATCGAGCCGCGGATATTGGGGACGGGCTATGATACTATTCACGCTTTAATGCTTGGGCAAATCGTGGGAGGATTATTGGTCGGTTTATTGATCACCAAGGCGATTGTCTGGGCAGTGGCGCTGGGATCAGGCACTTCGGGTGGCATTCTCGCTCCCTTGCTGATTATTGGCGGCTCATTGGGGGCATTGTTGGGGCATTACCTGCCGGTCGGTGATGCAGGACTTTGGGCGATGGTGAGCATGGGCGCTATCATGGGGGGCACCATGCGTTCTCCTTTCACCGGAATGATTTTCATCCTGGAGTTGACTCATGTCTGGGATGCGTTGCCGGCGTTGTTCATCGCCAGCATGGTGGCTCTGGGGGTAACGGTATTGGTTTTGCGCCGTTCGATTTTGACAGAAAAGCTCGCCCGGCGTGGCCAGCACATCGCCCGGGAATATAGTGTGGACGTTTTCGAGTTGATCCGGGTGGGGGATGTGATGGACCAGCAAATTCCGACTGTCAACACGAAGATGACGGTCGGGGAACTCTCGGGCCGGCTCGCCAAGGGCGACTCTGTCCTTTCGCGGCGTCAGGGAATCCTGATTGTTGATGCCGATAATAAATTGATGGGAATCATCACCCGGGGAGACCTGATGCATGCCCTGGTAAATGCTTCCGCCGGCGACATCTCGGTATTGGAAGCGGGAAAGACCGATTTGGTTGTGGCCTATCCGGATGAATTGTTGCACGACGCCATCGTCCGGATGTTCCAGTACGACATCGGACGATTGCCGGTGGTCAAACGTGATGCGCCGGACCAGGCGGTGGGTTATCTGGGACGCGGAGATATTCTTGGGGCCCGGATGCGGCTGCACGAAGAAGAAGAGGCGCGCAGCAAGGGACCATTGGCGAAGGGAAAAGATGGGCAGGGATTTTGGCCGATTCCATTTTTCCAGCCGTAATGCCAGAGGCTCAATCTTCGTCAAATTTCCGTAGCACCAACGCGGAAAGTTCCGCGATCGCCGCCGAAGCGTCCGCCCCGCGCACATGCAACGTCAATTTGCTGCCCGGGCCCGCCGCCAGCATCATCAAGCCCATGATGCTCTTGCCGTTGATTTTTTCACCGTCTTTCTCCACGAAAATATCGCAGGCAAAACGATTGGCGGTTTTGACAAAGAGCGCGGCCGGCCGGGCGTGGATGCCGAGCTTGTTCAGGATGACCACTTCTTTGGTCACAAAATCGCCCTCCGGCAATTTCTTCGCGCTCATCGGTTTACTCACAGGATAATGTGTCGAATTTCAAAAAGCCATTGTTTTCTATGTTGGCGCCTGATTTTCCGGTTTCATGGCCTCGATCAGCCGTTCATTCAGCTCCTGGGCGGCATTGTAACCGGACATTTTCAGCTTCGTTTGGAACGCCGCCACCTCGATCAGCCGCGCTAAATCGCGTCCCGGACGCACGGGAATGACAATATGCGGAATCTCCACTCCCAGCACTTTGACAAATTCCTGTTCCATCCCCACCCGGTCCACTTCTTCGACATCGTCCCAGCCTTTCAGCGTCACAACCAGGTCAAGGCTCTTCTCATTGCGAATGCTTTTGACGCCGAACATGGCGGCCACGTTGATGATCCCGATGCCGCGGATCTCCATGTGGCTGCGCGTCAGTTCCGAACTGGTGCCGATGACCTCGCGCCCATCCACCAGTGTCATGCGCGTCACATCGTCGGACACGAGGCTATAGCCTCGTTCGATCAGGGCCAGCACCGCTTCGCTTTTGCCGATGCCGCTTTCGCCCCGGATCAACACGCCCACTCCCAGGATGTCCACCATGCTGCCCAACTCCGTGCCGCGCGGCGCGAACATCATTTCGAGCGCCAGCGTGGCCACGTTGATGAATTTCATCGTCACCAACGGCGTTTGGAACAGGGGAACGTTCGCCACTTCCGCCGCCTGGAGGAATTCCTTGTCGGCTTTCAACCCGCGGCTCAGGACGATGCAGGGGATTTTGTAGGCGAACAGATAAGCATACCGCGTCTCGCGTTCCTTGGGCGAAAGCGACCGCAGATAATAGATCTCCGCGTGGCCCATCGCCTGCACGCGTTTATAGGCAAAATAACGGGTGAACCCGCTTAACGCCAGCCCCGGCCGGTTCACCGTCGGCTCGCGGATGATGCGTTTCAGGCTCGCTTCGCCGGCGATCGGCCGCATTTCGAGCGCCGCGCCATGCTCTTTGAAAAATTGCTCAACGGTCACCGATTGGCGTTCCATGACTCGACTTTATTAAGGATCAGACTGAAAAGTAAGGAGAAAGTGAGGGGGCTGTTTCCTTCTTCGCGTCTCCACAGCCCCATGCTCACAGATTAAACTCCGGCCCCAAATAAATCTCCCTCGCTTTGGCATCGTTCGCCAAAAATTCGGCGCTGCCTTCCACCAGCACCTGGCCTTTATATATGATGTAACCGCGGTCGATGATTTTCAGCATCTCACGCACATCATGGTCGGTGATCAGGATTCCCAACCCGCGCGTTTTCAACCGGCGGAGGATTTTTCCCACCTCAAATTTTGCGATCGGGTCGATGCCCGCGAACGGCTCGTCCAACAAAAGCAATTTCGGGCTGGTCACCAGCGCGCGGGTGATCTCCAACCGCCGCTTCTCTCCGCCGCTCAATTGATACGCCTTGCTTTTGGCGACCGGCGTCAGGTCCAGTTCTTCCAGCAGATACTTCAACCGCACCGCCCGCTCGGCGCCGGACAATTTGCACGTTTCCAAAATCGCCAGGATATTTTCCTCCGCCGTCAATTTGCGAAACACCGACGGCTCCTGCGTGAGATAGCCGATGCCCAGCCGCGCGCGTTTGTGCATCGGCAACCCGGAAATTTCCCGTCCCAAAAAGTCCACTCCACCCTCATCCGGCTTGACGATGCCAACGACCATGTTGAAAGTCGTCGTCTTGCCCGCCCCGTTTGGGCCGAGTAATCCGACGATTTCCCCCGCGTTCACCTTCACCGAGACGCCGTCCACCACTCGCCGTCCGCGATAAGCCTTCGCCAGCTTTTCCGTGGCCAGCAGCGCGCCGTTTGCAGGCGTCGCCGCGACCGGCGCGGGGGTCATCTTTTGCGATTCCGGTTTTGATGACGTCTCGCTCATGCTTTTACTTTGTGGCCGCATTGGTCATCGCCGACAGGCCGCCGATGCCTTCTTTAAAAATCATTTTTTCATCCATCACCACAAAATTTCCATCGGCCCGGTTCCAGATGATGGGTTCGCCGGTGATGATGGCCTGGGCATTCTCAATTTTCGGATTTCCGGTGAACGTGATGGTTTCATTGGTCACATTACCCTGCACATTGTAATCATACACCGCCTTATCGGAAGTGATGTGATTGGTCTGGCCTTTTTCGTCGGAATAATCAATGACCACGTTGGTTTCGCAAACGATGTGACTGATGCGCCCGCCCGATGGCGGCAGGGACGCCAGGAGCCATTCGCATCGTAATTTCATCTGCGGATCGTCCACGTGCACGTTGCCCTGGTAAGTCGCCGTGCGTGAATTCAGGTCAAAACTGCCCGTTCGCGAAGTGATGAGCGCCGGGCCGGCTGACACCCCATTGGTTTGTCCGCACAAGAGCAGCGGCGGCAACAAAATCAAAAGGCCGATGGCACAATTTCTTTTCATGGCATTTTCGGTGCGGTTTTGCCCGGCGGCAGCATGACCGCGTTGTTTTCAATCACTGTCTTCACGTCGTTTGAGATGATGAGAAAAGAATCCGCCTGCCGCCACATAAAACCCATGCCCTGCATCCGGATTTTTCCATCGCCATTTCGCACAAATAATTGCCCCGCTGAATTCGCCTGGCCATGGGTCGAATCATAAAGGCATTCCGGCGCATCGACGACGGCCTGGGGGACGCCGTTGGAACTGAACAATTCGAGTTTGAACTGTTTGATGACCAACAGGCCGCCGGGCAACGGCGCGGCTTCCGCTCCCGACAATCGCAGCTTGATCTGTGCCTGGTCCGGGGC
>Ga0206805_1094_pt2 | contig 13623 bp, 6 predicted proteins | sample Alteio_BWOrgCont_59_FD_152890 | JGI IMG/M metagenome (GOLD analysis project Ga0206805, IMG submission 152890) | Enriched cells from forest soil in Barre Woods Harvard Forest LTER site, Petersham, Massachusetts, United States -... | ecosystem: Environmental > Terrestrial > Soil > Temperate forest > O... | reverse complement strand
TACCATAACCTACTTGATCGGGAACGATCACTCTATATCCCTTCGCCGCTAAAAATTTAATCGTATCTTGCCAATATGCGCCAAAAAAACGATTGCCATGCAACAACACCACCGTTTGGTTGTTTGCTTCACTGGTGGGCATAATGTCCATATACGCCATACGCAAGGGTATATCTTCTATTTTTAGATCAAAATATTTAACTGGATAAGGGTAATCGTAACCTTCCAGGCTTAGGCCTAATGGCTCTGTCGACGCTTTTGCAAAGGCCACAAAAGAAAAAAGGTTGATAAACACAATAAGTAAAATAGAAAATTTTTTCTGCATAGATGCTTCTCTTTATTTTTTGGTTGGATAACACTAAAGTTTATTGCAGAATCCATTGCCTGGCTGAATCCGCCTGGCCGGCTGCGAAATGTTTTATCTGCGGCGTAACAAAAAACCCGACAAACTTCGGCAATATGCTAGCAAAAGCACTGTTAGTAACTAACGCAATCTTTTGAATTTTAGCCTGGTGATCTTTTATAAATTGCACATGTGCTTTAAATGCACTGATATTTTCCCAGCCAGGAAATTTTGTCACCTCAATTATTATGCCTTTCAGCCCACCATGTTGTTTAATAAAGGGATCGACAAGGCTGGTAAGCTGCAAAAAATTGGCAGACTTGAGTGCGGCCTTAGGCTTTAGCCATAAAACGGCGGTTTTTTCATCAAGACGAATATCCATTTGAGTGCCCCTCTGCATATATTATTTTAATATAATACAGTATAAACCTATTAACCCAAACTACTTTATTTCCGGCGTCAGTTTTTCTATAAAAATATATTTAGTTAAATTGCAAAATAATATTTACTTTCTTGATAGTTAGTGGTTAACCGGTTCGATTAAAATCGGTTATAATAATACTCAATTCAGGATGAATAACTGCCGGCTCAGCCTATGAAAAGAACTTCTCCACTCAAGAAAAAACTAAAAAATGCGGTTGTCGTCGCACGTCCCGTGAAAAAAACCACGGAAGTAAAAAAATTAGAAAAGGAAATTGAACGTTTAAAAATTACCATCAAAAAGCTGCAATCGGCTACTAATTCGCACATTAAACGAAAAGAAAGTGAAGAAAAGACCACAAAATTATTTCAAGACTCTCTCATCGATCATCTTCCCAATCACTATATCTTCTGGAAAGACCGCAATTCTGTCTACTTAGGCTGCAATAAAGCACTCGCCGCTGCATTAGGTTTTAAATCAAGCACAGAAATTATCGGCAAAACCGACTTCGACTTACCCACCACAAAAGAAGAAAGCGAAGCTTACCGCGCTGATGATTGCCAGGTCATGCGATCAAAAATCCCCAAATCGAACATTGAAGAGCCGCAAACCTTAGCCGATGGCAAAAAACGGATATTATCAACCAGCAAAGTGCCACTGTTCGACGAAAAAGGCAAAGTATATGGCGTGTTAGCCATTTACTCTGATATCACGCATCAAAAACTAATAGAACAAGATTTATTAGAAACCAATAAAAAACTAGAACAAACACTTAAAGCTAAATCCGAATTTGTTCGCAATATTTCACATGATATTCGCACACCGCTTTCCGGTATTCAACAGGCTACGCATCTGATAGCGCAAGGCGAAACGGCAAAGGAAGATATTGCAGAATATGCATTTGCTGCCTGGGAAGCCAGCAATGAACTAATGGCCCTTTTGAATCAGATTATTGATGTATCGAATAAAGAAGCGTTTGACTTTGAAGACAAGAGCGTAAAATTTGATCTTTATCAATTAGTCGATGCATTAAATAAAACTTATCAAGCTATTGCCCAAAATAAAGGAATTTCACTGACAATTAACTATTCTCCCAAAGTTCCACAATATTTAATTGGAAAAAATATGCGCTTGCATCGCATTCTATTAAATTTACTGGGCAATGCTTTGAAATTTACTGAACACGGCAAAGTAAAATTAGAAATTAAAGCCACCCAGCAAAGTAAAGAAAAAGTAACGCTGCAATTTAGCGTGATCGATACCGGCATCGGCATTCCCAAAGAAAAATTTGGCGAAATTTTTGAAAAATTCACGCGCCTGCACCCATCTTACCAAGGGCAATACCCAGGTTGTGGTTTAGGTTTGCATGTAGTAAAAGAATACGTCGAAAAACTGCGTGGAGAAATTTACGTAAAAAGCGAAATAGGCCATGGTTCCGTGTTTACGTGCCTGGTTACCTTTAAATGCCCGCGCGTGGCTGATGAACGCCCTATAACTGAAACAAAATATGAAGATTTTTTTCAAGCTCCCTTAATCACGACTAAAAAACCCACCGTTACTATACCACCCTCCCTGGAGGAAACGGGTCAAGCAAAATACCATATTTTACTGGTCGAAGATGATCCACTGATGCAAACGATGGGCATCGCCATTCTTAAAAAAATGAACCATTATCGGATTGATTTAGCTAAATCCGGCGAAGAAGCACTGGAATTAACCACAACTATTCCCTACGACGCTATTTATCTGGATATCGGTTTGCCCGGCATTGATGGTATTGCAACTGCACAAAAAATTCGCAACAATTCAAAAAATTTAAACCAAAACACCTTTATTGCCGCTCTCACTGCGCATTCTGATGAGGAAATTGTAAGCCAATGCTTGTCCGCCGGTATGCAACAAACATTAATTAAACCTTTAACCAGCGAAAAAATACATCAAGTGCATGCACAACTAGATAAACTGCAACCGATAAATGCTAATAAAAGCGTCATCGACTGGGCTTTGTGGTTAACTCGACTCAATCACAATTATGCATTGGCTGAAGAAAGTTTTCATATGTTAATAGAAGAACTGTTTTTGAAAGACCAAAACCTCGCGGCCGCTTATCAAACACAGGATTGGTCGGAATTAAAATCGATGGCCCATCAAATAAGAGGCATGCTGGCGTATTGTGGATTGCCGCGTCTGGAGAAAGCGATAAGCGCCTTAGAAAGCGCCGCGAGACAAAATAACCTGAAAAAAATACATGCGCTTTATCCTGATTTTACCATTGCATTAGAAGAAGCGCAGCTGGCCTATCAAGAATGGGCTAAAAGCCATCCTAAATCCGCCTATGTAACACTTAAATAATTTCTTCACTTGTAAAGCCAATTCATGCCATCTATGGTTTCAAATTTTTTCAGTTCTTCGTAAGTTTGCAATTCACACGTATTTCTAACATCTACCGGCTTTTCGGTGATCTCTGTTTTGGATTGGTCTAATATTCCGCCTTTTACATAAGTGTAATTATTCACCTGCAAAATATTTTCCGCATTTAATAACGCCAACACTTCACGCGCGGCATCGTCTACGTTGGTCACTTTTCCGGGAATAATATGAATAATGCCAGCGTGTGCAAAAGTCACTGCACTGCGAAATTCACGATTCGATTTTATTTTAGCGACAATGTTGCCCAGCCAACCTTTATAGGTAAAACGCTCACTAAATTTCGGCCAAAATCTTTTCATATCTGTTTCACAGAGCGGTTTTACTTTATCGATAATAAATTTTTCATCTATTTGGCCAAATATCGCGCGCGCTTCCTGCGCGGTGTTGTAAGAGCCCATAATCGTCCATTTACCGTGTGTCATGATATATTTTTTATATTCAGCTGATACTTGCTCCACATATGGCATTAAACAAGGGAACCAACCATCCATAACAATAAAAGAAAACGGTTGTGTGCTCGCCGCCTTATCTTCATACACCAAAGCTAAACAAGGCTGATATTTAATATCTATACCAAAAGGCAGTGGTTCGGTTGGGAGGAAATCTTGAAAGCTGGTTGCATTGATGACAGCATCAAACTCAAGCTCAGCGTTTATCCAAATTTTGCCTGCGCGCTTTTCTATTTTTTTAACCGGATAATGTGCCTTGATTGCAATATTTTCCGCCTGAAAATATTGCTTAAATGCCAAACGCAAACGATCGCCCACTACCAGACAGGGTTCATCCATATCAAATGCACAAATTAAATTATCATATCCCCAAAGGCTTGGTACTATTTCTCTGCGCGCACCTGATTCCTTGCATACAGCTTTAAATTCCGCCGCCGTCACTTTGGATGGTTTGCCATCTACATCGTAGGTGCCTAGGCTATAAATCGCATATTGCACGGGTTGGATCAATTCAGGATAAAGCGCCGCAAACGTCTCTGCGCCTTTACGGCAGCTTTCTCTGGTTTTGGGGGAACGCGGATAATGTGCACCGCCATGATCTCTGATGCCGAACATGCCGGATAAGTGGCGGAAGGGTTCTGCTGCTTCTAAAAGGGTCACGTTGAAGCCGGCTTTGTTTAGAACGCGCGCGGTATGTGCGCCGTACCAGCCAGCACCTATTATCGCAATTTTTTTCTTTGGCGCATGAGACATATAAAACCCAAAAATGTTTACAGCCCACTACGTTTGCTTTCCTCCTACCCTACAGCTTCTCATCCTTGAACGCGCACTATTATTAACCGCCTCTCAAAAAAAATCAACCACCCGGGATATAAACTAGATTTATTTCTTTCTGCCTTTTCACTTGTAAGTTATTCTTAAATGAGTATAATTCTCATTATCATTGCTTCGGAGGCGCTATGTTTCGTAGTCTATTACAAGTCTTATGCACATTAACCCTTATTTCTACCTTCTCAACCGTCAGCGCCGATTCGCCCCAAGAAATAACGCAATTAGCCGATTACATTAGCGTCGACTACCCCGATGCGATAAAAGACGGAGTGATTATTAATGAGGCAGAATATCAAGAAATGGAAGAATTCTCCGCCCAAATTAATGCGCTGGGCCAAACACTGCCACTTGAACCTGTTGTACTGCAAAATATGCAGGAACTGAGCGAATTAATAAAAAATAAAGCACAACCAAGTACCGTAGCCAATAAAGCGCGCCAGATAAGCCTTACCATCAGCAACCAATTTAATTTAATCATACCGCCCAAACAAACGCCGAATTTAGCAGCTGCCAGCCAACTTTATCAACAACAATGTGCCAGTTGTCATGGCGCTTCCGGACAAGGCGATGGCGTATTAGCCACGCAATTGGAACCACGTCCCACAGCGTTCACCGATTTACAACGTGCGCAATTACGCAGCATTAATGGTTTATATAACACCATCACCATGGGCGTTGCTGAAACGGGCATGGCACCTTATGCGCAAACTTTAACCGAAAACGAGCGCTGGGCTTTAGCTTTTTACGTAAGCCAGCTTTTTGCCAATGCAGATGAATTGGCAGCAGGCGCACAACAATGGCAACAATTGGCGGATAAAGCCGCCTTTACACCCGAGCGCCTTATCAGCCGCACACTGACTGAAGAAATGACGGACCATCAATCGGTGGCTTTAATCGCTTATTTACGCCACAATCCTGCAGCAGTATGGTCTAATCAGCCAGAAAAAGATTTATGGCTAGTGACAGAGCATACTTTAACTGCCAGCTTTCAAGCATTATCCGCCGGCGAAACTAAGCAGGCTTATCAGCTTGCGCTGAGCGCTTATCTCGATGGTTTTGAATTATTAGAAGCCGTTATCGACACTGTCAATCCAGAAATGCGGTTGGAATTAGAAAAATCGATGTTGCACTACCGCCAGGCTGTTCAAGAAAATAATGTAATCGCCGCTGAAGAATATTTGACCAGCACCAAAACATTATTAGCGCAAGCTAAACAACAAATCGCCGAAGAAGAAAGCAACTTTTTTGCCGTGCTTCTTAGCGCCTTTATTATTTTATTGCGCGAAGGTTTGGAAATTATTTTGATTCTGTCTGTCATGTTAGTATTGGCCAAACGCACGGAACAAAAAAGAGCGACAACTTATTTGCATGCAGGATGGATAAGCGCTGTTGTGATTGGCATTGGTTTGTGGTATTTATCGCATCAATTTATTCAAATCAGTGGTGGCGAGCGTGAAGTTACCGAAGGCTTGTTAACCTTGCTGGCCGCCGCTATTTTATTTTACGTCGGCTTTTGGATCCACCGACAAAGCACGGCGCAACAGTGGCAAAAGACACTGCAAACACAAATGAATAAGCAAATGGCCAAACATTCTTTAATCGGTTTGAGCTTCATTGCGTTTATTGCCGTCTTCCGTGAAATGCTGGAAATTGCTTTATTTTATGAAACGTTATGGCTGCAAACACAAACTCAAGCACAACATTCCACCGCGATTTTCTTCGGCATTGGCATTGCGTTAATGCTGTTGCTGGTCATTAATTATGCGATTAATAAATTGAGCGTGCGTTTGCCTATCAAGCAATTTTTCCTTATCAGCAGTTTAGTGATCATCGTTTTAGCGGTTATTTTCTTAGGCAGTGGTTTGCAAGCATTAACTGAAGCGGGAAGGTTTCCTCTCTTGCTAATCAACGTGCCGCAAATCGACTTGCTTGGCATTTACCCCAACCTCTGGATACTGCTCGCGCAACTTTGCCTAATCGTGATCGGCGGTTATATCTGGTACAAACAACAGAAAAAATAATGCTCATTGCGGATGGCACATAATGACTTCGATAAAGGCGGGGCCGTAGTATTCTAGTTTATGTTGGCCTACGCCGGAGATAGTGGAGAATGCTTCCAAGGTTTGGGGTTTTAGCGCGTGAATTTCGCTTAACGTGCTGTCGTGGAAAATAACATAGGGTGGAACGTTTTGAACCCGAGCCAGTTCCAGGCGTTTATTTTTCAATGCCTGCCATAATGCATCTTCGGGTATTGTGTTCGATTTTTTCTCGCGTACAGTCTTCGGCTTTTTCTTAGCTTTTTCATTCTCCTGGCGAAAAGCGATGGTTTGTTCTCCGCGTAACAGAGAAGGGCTTTTTTCGGTAAACCGCACGCTGCCGTAACCGCTTAAATCCACCGTTAAAAAATTTGCGGCGATGAGTTGGCGATAAATGCTTTGCCATTGCGGTTGCGTATATTCTTGGCCTATGCCAAATGTCGAGACTTTATCATGCGCAAAGCGCAAAATTTGTGCCGTAGGCTTGCCTAATAATACATCAATTAAATGTTTCACCCCAAACCGTTGCCCGGTGCGATAAACACAAGACAATGCTTTTTGTGCGGCGATTTTTCCATCCCACGTTGCCACCGGATTTAAGCAGTTATCGCAGTTTTGGCAAGGGCCTGGATAGCTTTCACCAAAATAATGCAGCAAAACTTGGCGGCGACAAACCGTCGTTTCACAAAAACCTAATAACGCATCGAGCTTACGCCGTTCCAGCCATTTGCGTTCTGCATCGGCTTCGGAAGCATCGAGCATTTGACGTAAAGTGACAATATCGTTTAAACCATAGGCTAACCACGCATTCGCGGGCAACCCATCGCGCCCGGCGCGACCTGTTTCTTGATAATAACCTTCGATGCTTTTCGGCACATCTAAATGCGCCACAAACCGCACATTGGATTTATCGATGCCCATGCCAAAAGCCACCGTTGCCACGATAATGCAACCTTCTTCTTGAATAAATCGTTGCTGATGTTTTTTGCGGATCGCGTTGTTCAATCCGGCGTGATACGGCAATGCATTCCAGTCTTTTTCTTTTAACCATTCTGCGGTTTCTTCAACGCGTTTGCGCGATAAGCAATATACAATGCCGGCATCCTGGCGATGCTCAGTTTCTAAAAAATTTAATAATTGTTCGCGCGGATTTTTTTTGGGCACAATGCTATAACGGATATTGGGACGATCGAAGCTGGCGAGAAATTGTCGCGCTTGACCCAATTGCAATTGTTCAATAATTTCTTGTCGCGTAGGTGCATCGGCGGTTGCCGTTAGCGCAATGCGGGGCACTTGCGGGAAACGTTCGTGTAAAACAGAAAGTTGCCGATATTCCGGACGGAAATCATGCCCCCATTGCGAAACGCAATGTGCTTCGTCGATGGCAAATAATGCTAACGCCATTTGATCCAATAATTGCAAAAACCGCGGCGTCAATAAACGTTCCGGCGCCACATACACTAAATCGAACTTGCCTGCTAACATGTCTTGCTCAATTTGCCAGGCATGGGAAGCTTCTAAACTGGAATTCAAGAAAGTGGCTTTAACGCCTAATTGCAGCAGCGCGTCTACTTGATCTTGCATTAAAGCAATGAGTGGGGAAATAACGATGCCGGTGCCTGCGCGCGCAATGGCGGGAATTTGAAAGCACAATGATTTTCCACCGCCGGTCGGCATCAGCACCAGCGCATCGTTGCCTTGCATAAGATGCTCAACAATCGCCGCTTGATTGCCGCGAAATTCGTTATAGCCGAACACCGTGCTTAATATATCGTGTAACATTTTATCTCATTTTTTATAATTAACTTAATATTAACATAATAAAGACGACGAGGATATTCTATTGTGTTTTTGCATTTATTCCATTATAATTTAGTTTGCTATATAAATTAATAGTCAAATATCTATGCCTGATATCTTTACGCTTTGTACAAGAGGCCAAACTACCCAAGTGGCCCGTCAGCTGAATTCGAAAACTTTAAATGCCCTTCATCCAGAAACTGGGATGGCCTTGCTGCATATCGCCTGTCAAGAAGGACACCTAGCACTGGTAGACTTACTTTTGCGGCAGCCCGATATAAATTTAAATAGCTTATCGAATGAGGGCGTTACCCCTTTTATGTATGCTTGTGCCGCAGGACACGTTGACGTAGTTAAAAAACTTTTAAAACACCCTCAGTTGGAACTGAATAAATTCAGTACAACTGGCGAAACCGCGTTTTACTTCGCTTGCCAAGAAAATCAAACAAAAATAGTCGAGATTTTACTGGAGAAACCTGATCTGGATGTAAATCACATAGAACCAGCCGGCGCGAGTGCGCTTTCTATTGCTTGCCAAGAAGGTTATTTAGAAACTGTCCGTATCTTATTAAAAGATCCCCGAGTAGATATCAATGGTCTACAAGCTAATGCGTCAAATCCTTTTATAATGGCCTGTTTAAGTGGTAGTTTAGAGACAGTAAAAGCGCTGGTGAAAGTTCCAAACATAAACATTAACGCTATCGCGCCGACTAATACTACTGCGCTTTATACAGCTTGTGAAAATAACTTTCCTATTATAGTAGATTTTTTGTTAAAGCAACCCACATTAAACATCAATGTCGGCCGCAATCCACTGGTTGTTGTCTGCGAAAACGGCCAAGTGGATATTGTAGAAAAATTATTGGCGCATCCTCAAGTGGCTATTAATGCCCCTATGGAAAATGGCACAATGCCTTTATACATTGCTTGCCAAAACGGCCATGTGGGTATTGTAGAAAAATTATTGGCGCATCCTCAAGTAGCTATTAATGCCTCTAGCGAAAATAGCGGAACACCTTTATACATTGCTTGCCAAAACGGTCATGTGGCAACCGTAAAATTATTATTAAAAACAATCCAGCAACGAATACCTCTTGAAGAAGATGATAAAAAACTTTCCGTTTTAACCATCGCCTGCCAAAATAATCATATTGCAGTTGTTGAAACGTTACTGGCTTACAAAGATTTACCCTTTCTCAAGCTAAATAAGCTTGAGGAAATAACGCGTGCCTTCTTCAACGTTTGTATAGAAGGAAATCATGAAATAGTCGCTATTTTATTGGAAAAACTACCGATTATTAATATTAACGCACCAGAAGCTGACAGCAGCTTCACTCCTCTTATGATAGCCTGTAAAGAAGGCCATGTTGAGCTGGTTAAACTCCTGCTAAAATACCCCGAATTAGAAATTAATAATGCAGGAAAACTTGCTGCTTTACATCTCGCTTGCCAAAACGGTCATCTTGAAATTGTTAAATTGTTGATAGCAAAAAACCCCGATATAAATGCAATGGAACACCAACAAGGCCGTTCGCCATTGGATATGGCTTGTGCTTACGGTCATGAAGAGATTGTAGCGCTTTTGTTGGAACAACCCAACATTGAAATTAACCAAATCAATTTTGGAGGTTTCACAGCGCTGCATATTGCGGCTATTTTTAATCATATAGGCATTACAAAAAAATTATTAGCGCATCCGGAAATTGACGTGAATGTTCTGGAAGAACAAGGATGCACAGCGCTTAATATAGCTTGTTCCAAAGCAAACCTGGCGATTTTTAAATTATTACTCCAGCATGCAGAATTGGATATTAATCTGGCAAATGGCAATATTTCCACTCCACTGCTAAACGCTATTATTTGTTATGTAAATAAGAACACGGAAAACAAACCAATTTATAAGTACATAGTGCATGAATTACTGAAACACCCACAGCTTGACCGCGCTTTATATTTAAAAATAGAGGGTTTTGAAGATATTACTGTATTTGAACTGGCGAAAATTCTATTAAAAAACCATGAGGAGTTTGCAACCTATTTTATTTCCTCTGAAGCATCCACTACAACTGGGATAGCGCCCACGCCATTGACCGATGAAGTGGTACAAGAAATAACCCAGAAAATGCAAGAAGCAAAAGCATTATGGACCATTTACCGTGCCGAAAAACTTGAAGCCAATTCAGTACTTCCACGCATAAATCCACAACCCCCTATTACAACTTATACAACCGAAACATCTGCTTATACCCTACTAACATTGAATTGTGATAAAGTGAAATATATGTGTATATTAGCACTTACTTACAAAGAGCTGGCAAAAAAAAACCTCTTCTTTATTCTAGAGCCGGATCATCGGTGTGATTTAGAACTGTTGAAGGCAAAAAATTCCATGCCGGTAGAAGATAGCTACAAAATACGTAAAGTCGGCAAACTGGATGGCGAACCCCGTATTATAGGCTTTCGACCTGAAGCCGCTTTCACCCGCTACTTTCCCACCTGGGCTGCCATGTACAAAGATCTTCTTGTGCTATGCATGATCACCTCTCATCGTGACATTAAAACCCAAAAGCCGCCGTATTTTAAACAAGCCATGCGCATTCATGCTGAAAAATTTTTCCAAAACCCCGAAAAACCCGACGAAATATATGCTAGCCTTAAACAAAAATAATCCTTGCGGGCTCTGGCCCCATGCATATACAAAATCCCTTCCTTACTTGCTATGGGCTACTCATTACTTTCTGCCTATTTTGTCAAGATACAATCCATAAAAGGAACGCTAATAACGCAAATCCTGGATAACACGGAGGAAGAGAGGGTTTTAGCGTGAGTCCAATCTCTATATTGTTTTTTGCATTTATTCGGCTATAATTTAGTTTGTTTAATAAATCAATAGTTAACTACCTATGACCGATATCTTTACGCTTTGTGCAAGAGGCCAGACTGGCCAAGTGGCCCGTCAGCTGAATTCGCAAACCTTAAATGCCCCTCAGCCAGAAACCGGGATGAGCTTGCTGCATATTGCCTGTCAAGAAGGGCATCTACCACTGGTAGACTTACTTTTGCGGCAGCCCGGGATAAATTTAAATAGCCTATCGAATGAGGGCTTTACCCCTCTTATGTATGCTTGTATCGTAGGACACATTAACGTTGTTAAAAATCTTTTAACACATGCTCAGCTGGAACTGAATAAACCCAGTAAATATGGTATAACAGCGCTTTACCTCGCTTGCGAAGCAAATCAAGCAAAAATAGTCAATATTTTGTTGGCGAAACCTAATCTGGATGTAAATCACCTAGAACCAACTGGCGCGAGTGCGCTTTCTATTGCTTGCGAGCAAGGATATTTAGAAATCGTCAATAGCTTATTAAAAGATACTCGAGTAGATGTCAATGGTCAACAACCTAATGCGGTAAACCCTTTAAAACAGGCCTGTTTTATTGGTCGTTTAGAGATAGTAAAAGTGCTAGTGCAGTCTTCAACCCTAAACATTAACGCTATCTCGCCAACTAATACTACCGCGTTTCATACAGCCTGCGAATATAACCACCCCTCACTAATAGATTTTTTGTTAAAGCAACCAAAATTAGCAATCAATGCGGGACGAAATCCCCTGTTTATTGCCTGCCAAGACGGCCACTTGGATACCGTAGAAAAATTATTGGCACACCCTCAAGTGGCTATCAATACGCCTAGCGAAAATGGCGCAACACCTTTATACGTGGCTTGTCAAAATGGTCATGTGGCAATCGTAAAATTATTATTAAAAACAATCCAACAGCGAATACCTCTTGAAGAAGATAATAGCGAACTTTACCCTTTTAGCATCGCCTGCCAACGTAATCACATCGCTATCGTTAAAACTTTACTGACTTACAAAGACTTACCTGTTCTTAAGCTGAATAAACTTAATGAAATAACATTTGCCTTCCACAGCGCTTGTGTACACGGCAATCATGAGATCGTTGCCATTTTATTAGAAAAACTACCCATTATTAATATTAATGCATCACTAGCAGACAGCAGCTTTACTCCTCTTATGACGGCCTGCAGCAAAGGCCATTTTGAGCTAGTTAAACTCCTGCTAACGAACCCTGCATTAGAAATTAATAAAAAAAATATTTTTCACACGACGGCTTTGCATTTTGCCTGCGAAAATGGGCATTCTGACATAATAGAACTATTATTAGCGCATCCGGATATTAGTATAGAATCTGCTGATGAAAAATTTACTCCTTTATATCTCGCTTGCCAAAACGGTCACCTTAAAATTGTTGAATTGTTGGTAAAAAAACACGCCAATATAAATGCAATTGAATACGAATATGGCTATTCGCCATTGACGATAGCTTGTTTTCAAGGCCATGAAGATATTGTAACGCTTTTGTTGTGCCAATCTAATATTGAAGTTAACCAAATCAATTTCAGAGGTTTTGCCGCGCTGCATATTGCGACTATTTTTAATCATATTGGCATTATAAAAAAATTATTAGCGCATCCGGAAATTGACTTGAATCTCCAGGAACAAAAAGGATATACCGCATTTAACATAGCTTGTTCCAATGGAAGCCTGCTGATTTTTAAATTATTATTACAGCATCAAAAATTGAATATTAATCTGGCAGACAACAGCACCTATACTCCATTGCTAAGCGCTATTATTAACTATTTGGATAAGAAAGCGGAAAATAAAGTAATTTATGTGCATATAGTGCAGGAACTACTGAAAAATCCGCAGCTTGATCGCACTTTATATTTAAAAATAGATGGGTTTGAAGACGCTAATATATTTAAACTGTCGAAAATTCTATTAAAAAACCATCAGGAGTTTGCCGCCTATTTCATTTCCTCTGAAGAATCCACTAAAATTGAGATGGCTCCCACGCCACTGACTGATGAAGTGCAACAAGAAATAACCCAGAAAATGCAAGAGGCAAAAGCATTATGGGCCACTTACCGTGCCGAAAAACTTAAGGCCGATGCAGAATTTCCACGAATAAATCCACAACCATCTATTAAAACTCATACGACCGAAGCACCTTCTTATACTCTTCTAACACTGAATTTAAATAAAGTGAAATGTATGGGTATATTAGCACTTACTTACCAAGCGCTGGAAAAAGAAAATCTCTTATTTATTCTAAATCCGGATCATCGGCATGATTTAGAACCGTTGTTGGCAAAAAATTCCATGCCCGTGGAAGATAGCTACAAAATACGTAAAGTCGGCAAACTGGATGGCGAACCCCGTATTATAGGCTTTCGACCTGAAGCCGCTTTCACCCGCTACTTTCCCACCTGGGCTGCCATGTACA
>Ga0206805_1138_pt1 | contig 13944 bp, 6 predicted proteins | sample Alteio_BWOrgCont_59_FD_152890 | JGI IMG/M metagenome (GOLD analysis project Ga0206805, IMG submission 152890) | Enriched cells from forest soil in Barre Woods Harvard Forest LTER site, Petersham, Massachusetts, United States -... | ecosystem: Environmental > Terrestrial > Soil > Temperate forest > O... | reverse complement strand
CCAATCCAGCCACAGGCCGCGGTAGGACCGGTAAATTCGGTTATGGCTGATCTCAACGTCGATCGCGGCGTGGAACTTAATGCCAGCTATCTCGGCACCCGAAAAGAGCTGACGTACGTAAATGTCGTGGATGGTGTTTCCGGTAACAACGCTGAAGACGGGTCCCAGGCTGCCGACGATGCCGGCTTGCTCGCAGTGAGAAACCGTATTGTTTCGCACAATATGGTGGCCGATGGTTTCTTTGGACCACCCTGCTGACAAGGCGCGTTCAATCGTCTTCACGTATCCTTCAGCCGAGTTTGCCGAGGTGTTGTCCCACTGGTCACCGTATTTGCCCAGTGCGATTCCAGAACAGGTGGAGTGGCTGACCTGGTTGTTCTCGATGATCCAACCCTTGCTCCAGTGCGTGCCGATTACCCCGATCTGCTCGGCAGTGGGCGGCGCCCATGGCGTGGCCGCCTGGCGAAGGATAAAGCCCCGAACGGTAATGTAGTCCACGCCGGTCTTTTCGGGATAAAACACCGTCTGGCGCACATTGATCTCGGTTAGTTGTTGATTCGGATCCACGCCCCTGAACTGCGCCCACAGGGTAGTGCTATCGCTGCCCGCGTTTCCGAACCAGAGTGGAGTTCCGTCGGTCTTCTGAAAGACATCGTCCAATTTCGCAGCTTCTGCGAGCCAGTCGCCATTCAGATAAACGGCTCCAGTGTGATGCAGGCGGCCATTCGGGTTAAACCAATCACCATGAATCACGTCGCTATAGGGATTGAAACTCCCGAACACCTGGTTGGGGATGGTAGCCTTCCATGTATCGCCCTGCAGCCTGACCCACCCGTTGATCACTTCAGCACCGCTGATCACCACGTGCTCGCCGGGCGCAGCCTGATAGACGATCCGATTCGCATCGGATGTACCACCTCGCGGCGGGGATATCCGCTCCCGGTAAGTTCCCTCGTGGACAGTGATAGCGTCCCCTGCCTGGGCGCGGACGGCAGCAGCGGAGACCGTTCGCAATGGGTGGGATACCCCTCCATCATACGCATCGTTTCCGTGCGCAGCGACGTGGAACTCGCGACGCCCGGTTCGCAGGACTTGGCTCTTCGCCAAGGCGTATAGTGCGGGCACGAAGGCGAGAAACGATCTCCTGCTCAACATGATTGTGGCACCCCTCGTGTCAGTCAGCCGCAAGTAATCTATTGTAATCTATTGTTAGTCGGATTCATGTGTGGTTTTGTGGCGGAAGGCGGCACATTCCCGCCGACGCAGATCATGGTCCTCGTTGCACCAAGACCGCTGTTCTGGAGCAGTTGGCAACAGCAGCACTGCCCCTCCTGGGAGTTGTAAATGAAGAGTGTCCTATCGGTTTCAATGTTCGTCACATTTTTCGTCTCGATTTCTTTTCTGCCCGCGTTGTGCCAGGCAAGGACAATCTGGGAGATTGGGAAATACGATCAATCTGCCGCGGAGTTTAAGGCTAGCCAAGGCGACCACGTGGTGTACCAGGTTGGCAAGAGCGATTGGGCGCAGGATTGGCCGGGTGAGCAACGGACCGGATCTACGTATGAGATCCAATTCAATCTCTATGCCGCACCGAAGGGCGCGTATCTTCTGAAGATTTCCTTGCTCACCGGTTACCTGAGAACGCCGGATATGCAGGTTGAAATCAATGGACACAAGGGAATCTATTATGTGCGCTCCAAGCCGCTCTACACAGCGAACAACGCTCTGCTGACCATTGAGCTACCCACGAAGTACATGGCCAAGGGCGAGAACCGCCTAGTCCTGTCGCCTGTGAATATGCAGGCCGCAAATGCCGGATCGGATGCTCCTGTTGAATCATTTCGTTACGACTTCATCGGCATGACGAACGATCCTCATGCGACGCATTCGCAGAATGATGTTCGCGCCGATGTGGTTCCGACAGTCTTTTACCAGCAGAAAGAAGGCAAGCTGGTTGAGTTAGTGGATGCATACCTGCGATTCGGGCAGAAAAACCCCACAGGTCATGCAGTGCTCACATTGAATGGAGAGAGTTATAGCGCCGAGATTGCTGCCAGAAATGACTTTGGAGAGGAGCGTGTTGAATTTGAGGTATCGGAGTGGCAAGGGACTGCGGCAACCACCTTAAAAGTCACTGCGGGAATGCAACGTAGCTTCGATCTGCCTTTGACCGCAGAACGCAAGTGGACCCTATTTGTTGTGCCGCACACGCATGTTGACATCGGGTATACGGATTACCAGGGAAAGGTGGCCGAAAATCAAGCCGAAACGCTTGTGGAAGCGGCTGACCTGATCAAGAAATATCCTGAGTTCCGGTTTGCGACGGATGGCTCATGGAACTTGCAGCAATTGATGGAGACACGATCGCAACCCGAGCGGGATGAGATCCTTGGCCTGATCCTCTCCGATAAGATTGGCTTGCCCGCCGACTACTTCAATCTCTTGACTGGTTACGCGTCGCTGGAGACCCTTTACCGCTCGCTTTATTACACCAAAAGCTTATCTCGCCAATATAACCTGCCTTTTGACTATGCCACGACAACCGACGTTCCGTCTTATACCGGCGCTTATCCCTCTGTGTTGGCGAGTGCGGGAATCAAATATTGGGCGGTGGGCGCTAACCAAGATCGCGCGCCCGTCCTGACCCATGAATTATGGAATGAAAAGTCGCCATTCTGGTGGGAGGGGCCGGACGGGAAGAAAGTCCTGTTCTGGTACTCGTGGGGTTATTCGGAGACAAGACGTTTCTTTACGCTCGATCCTACAAATGAGCCGATCCATGAATCGCTGCCGCTGTTTCTTGCCTCGTACGATAAGCCTGCGTATAAACCGGACGCTGTATTGATCTACGGAGCGCAGGATGAGAATACGGACTTGCACCCGCAGTTGGCGACGTTCGCCACTACGTGGAACCAATCGTATGCGTATCCCAGGTTGCGATATTCCACGTTCGCTGATTTCTTCCGCTATATCGATCAACATTTCGGTTCCGAGCTACCCATCTACAAGGGAGACATGGGCCCGTATTGGGAGGACGGCATCGGTGCTGACGCAGCTCCTGCGGCACTAGACCGGCAAAATCAAAGCGATGCGCTGTCGTCGGAGATCGTCTCCACGGCGGCTCATGAAATGAACCCGGAGTTTCATCTGCCTAAGGCAGAAACCGAGGATGCGTGGAACAACATTCTGCTGTTCGCTGAGCATACCTGGGGTGCGGGCAATTCCATTTCGCAACCCAGCAGCGACCAAGCCGTGAAGCAATTGGCGGTTAAGGACAATTATGCAACCCAGGCACATTTTGAATTGGAAGACATCACAAACCGCTCTCTATACCAGCTAGCCCATCAGATTCAAGTTCCGGGCAGAACCATCGTTGTCTTCAACGGGCTGAATTGGAAGCGCAGTGCGCTCATAGAAACCGATCTGCGCAAGGTTGAAGAACTCGTCGACCTAACCACCCATCAGAAAGTCCCTCTAGAAACTATGTCAGATATAAGTAAAGAGGGTTTTGTCCATGTCCGATTTCTAGCCAGCGACCTGCCTTCTGTGGGGTACAAGTGCTTTCAAGTTCGCACTGCATCCACTCCTGCGCCAGCGGCCTTGTCGCCTGAGTCGAATCCTGTCATCGAAAATAGGTATTACCGAATTACGATCGATGTTCAGAGCGGCGCAATCCAAAGCATTTTCGACAAGGAGTTGGAGCGGGAGCTGGTCGATCAAGCCAGTCCGTACCGATTTGGCCAGTATTTATACGTAACTGGAGGCGGACAAACTCAGATGATCCATCCCGACAAATCGCTGCCGATCGCGCAGTTGGTGGTTCATCCCGCAACCAAGGGGGAGTATCTAGGCGCCCAAAAGACCTCCTGGGGGTACTCCATCAAATTGCGTAGCTCCGATGTGAATACACCTGCAATCGGCCTGGAGGTTCTTCTCTTTGACAATGAGAAGAAGATGGAGTTTTGCTATACGGTAGACAAATCGTATACCACGGCGAAGGAGGCGGTGTATTTTGCCTTCCCGGCCGCGGTCGAATCTCCAAGATTTGAATATGCCACGCAGCAGGGTTGGATCGACCCCTCGCGCGATATGCTGAAGGGTGCGAGCCTCGAGTGGTTCAGCATTCAGAAGTGGATGGCAGTGCACAATTCCAACCTGGCCGTAGATATTGTTCCCGTGGATGCGTCGCTAGCAAGCTTCGGAGACATTAACCGTGGGGAATGGTTGGAGGAGTTTCACCCAAAGACTTCCACAATTTTCTCGTATGCCATGAACAACTATTGGCACACCAACTACCGCGCAGGGCAGGGTGGAAACTTTAAGCTTCGCTACGTAATGACAAGCGCGGAACACATCGATCCGGCGGCACTTACGCGCATGGGTTCGGAGAGCATGGAACCGCCAGCCGTTGACGTGGTTGCGAATCAGGATAAGGTTGGTAATCCAGACGAGCCCTTACCGGCAGAGGGAACAAGTTTTCTTGACATCAACGCCCCGAATGTCGCGCTTGTCACCTGGAAGTTGGCGGAGGATGGTAAAGGAACTATCCTGCGTTTGCAGGAAACCGCAGGTCAGGCCAGCGATTTTACCGTCCAACTTCCGCACACGAAGATACATTCCGCCAACCTTTGCAACTCGGTGGAGGACAATCTCCACGACCTGGACGTTGCGGGTAACCAGATCCGTCTAACGATTCATCCTCACGAAGTGCTAACCGTTCGTTTAACCCCATGACTCGTTGCAGCCAGAATAGCCGGCAGATTCATTTGCTCGGTCCCATTAAGATGGAAGTTGTGCCTCACCAAAGCTCCATCCGACTGAAAATGATCCAAGTTTTGAGGAGCGGCCTGGTTCTGCAAGAAGTTATTGGCAGAACGGGGTGGGTGTTCAGCGGCCACGAAGGAGGTTAGACGCGCCTTCGCGTTTGTCTTCATCGTTGGAAAGATTGAGAGAATTAGGGTGTAAAAGTTCGTATGATTGCGATTAATTGGGGCACCTCAAATTTTCGTGCTTACAGGCTTGACCTCAACGGAGACGTCCAAGCCCAGCGAACATCCGGAAGAGGTGCCGTAACTGTGCCGCAGGATGGCTTTCCAAATGCGGTGATCGCCGAGGTCGGCGACTGGATCAGAGCCGGTGAATCTCGATTGATCATGTCGGGGATGGTTGGCTCGCGGTTGGGGTGGAAAGAAGCTCCTTACGTACAAGTTCCCGCCTCTTTCGACCAGATCGCGAACAAGGTCATCCGCTTGGACGTCGGCTTTGTCGACGCGCGTATAGTGCCAGGCCTGATTGGGATGGATGAATCGGGAACCCCTGAAGTAATTCGCGGCGAGGAAACGGAGATATTGGGGGCGGAATCGGTCCTGTCAGATTCATGTTATCTCTGCCTGCCCGGAACGCACACAAAGTGGGTCCGCATGGAAGATGCCACCATTGCTGCCTTCACGACCTCCATGATGGGAGATGTGTTCCGGGCAATCCGCGAGGGCACAATTCTTCGCAGCGTCGTTCCGCCTGCGGAGTTCAGTCAGGAAGCTTTCTTGCAGGGCGTCGCTCGATCACTGCAACCGGGCGAGTTGCTTCATCACCTCTTTGGCGTCAGAACGCTAGTGCTTACCGGGAGGATGCAGGAAGCGTCTTCGACTTCTTATCTATCGGGACTCTTAATAGGGCATGACATAAAACCGATGGTCCGAACACGGGATGCAGTTCATCTGATTGGCGACCCCGAACTTTGTTTGCTCTATGCCACAGCGTTGCGTCGGTATGATGTGGGCTCGACTGTGGAGGAGCCCGGCGCAGCATTGCGTGGTCTAAAGCGGATTGCAGCGAGGTTGGAGTGGTGATAGACGAATGGTTAGATAGATGCCCTTTGATTGCGATCCTGCGAGGTATTCAAACGCACGAGATAGACCCATTATTCTCTGTGTTGTTTTCCCTCGGAATCGTCATCGCGGAGATTCCGCTAAACTCCCCGGAACCGTTAAGGAGCATTCGGCAAGCAGTTTCGCTCTATGGCGATCGAATGTTGGTAGGTGCTGGGACAGTTACACAGGTCTCGGAGGTCGCAGCGGCTCAGGAGGCTGGTGCCAAGCTTATTCTGAGCCCAAATGCGGATCCAAGCGTGGTACGTGCAGCAAAGCGCCTTGATCTTATTGTCATTCCTGGCGTAGCCACTGCAACCGAAGCCTTTGCAATGGTTGAAGCAGGGGCGGATGCCTTGAAGGTCTTCCCGGCCGATGTAGTCGGCACACGCTTCGTGACTGGCTTGAGAGCTGTGATGCCAGCCGGGACAATTTTAGTCCCCGTCGGTGGGGTGGATGCCACCACGATTCCGACCTGGCTGAAGGCGGGTGCAAAAGGGTTTGGAGTTGGTTCCGCCTTGTATAAACCGGGCGCGTTGAGCGACGAGACTCTAGAGAGAGCGCGCTTGCTGCTTGAAAGCACACGCGTCGCGAATGACTGAGTTCGCGTAGTTCCCTGCTCTACCCTCAGCAGGCACAACACCTCCGACATACGCCCCGGAGTCGTGCTTTGCGCACGAGTCTGGCATTTTGCCTGAGTCCTGCTTCCTGTCTACTTCTCCGGCGGGATGACAACTTCCGTTCTTGAGATCTTCGCCAAGAAATCTTCGCCGGTCCCAATGTGTTCGTTTACCAGGCGTGATGGAGTGTGGGCGAGCCATTCACCCAGCGAAATATCCTGGTACTCGGGCGTCGGGAACACCTCCAGGAACAGCAGATCGGTATCGCCGATGTTCTCGATATAGTGCGGAAGCGACTGATCGATGTAGCCTACGTCGCCGGGGTGGAAGTCCATGGTGCGGGCGTGTCCGCCAGCCGAAAAGACGGTCATCCGGGCTGTGCCTTTCACGTAGTACTGCCACTCATCCGCGTTCGGGTGCCAGTGCAGTTCGCGCAGCCCGCCCGGACGCACCGTTACGACCGCCGCGGCGATGTCCGTCGCCGGGAAGTTGCTGCGGTCGACGATCTTCACGCTCCCGCCCGCCGTCACCTTGGTCGGCTCCATCTTGTCGGTGAAGAAGGCAAACGTATTCGGAACCGGACCGTTGGGCTCGTAGACCTGCTTCTTTTCCTCGGCCAACGGGCGGGGCAGTTGGGCCGGGAAGATAAACCTTTCCCGCGGCGGCACATTATCAAAGGTCGATTCAGTGACGTTAAAATTCTTCGCCAACACCTCCTTCGGTGTGTGGTGCAGCCAGTCGGTGAGCAGGAATGTCTCAAACTCGTTGAAGTTGCCGTCGTTGAACACTAGCAGGAACTGGCAGCCATCCTCGCCCAAACCCTGAATCGAGTGGGGCACGCCGCCCGGGAATAGCCACAGATCCCCTTCCTTCACGTCCTCAACAAATGCCCGGCCCTTCTGGTCGACTGCGGTAATGCGCGCGCTGCCGGCCGTGATATAGGCCCACTCTGAACTCAGGTGCCAGTGCAGCTCGCGAACGCCGCCGGAGATCAGGCGCATCTCCACGCCAGCCATCTTCTTCGACAGCGGAAAGTCGCGCACGGTCACTTGGCGGGTCCAACCGCCAGCCTCGATGCGTTTGTGCGCCAAGGCGAAGGGGTACTTGAACGGAGGCTGGCCACCCGCATCGGTCTTCGGCGGGTACATCGAATCCGGCTCCTGCACCTCCAGAGCCGAGTTCTTCGGCCCCAACTCCTGTTCATTGATTCCAGTATGCGAGTCCCCGCTCATGTCTTTCGTCTGCTGCGCTGCGGCCAAAGTCGGTAGGCCGGCTGCTACTACCAGAGCGGCGGAGGTTTTACCCAGGAACGATCGGCGGCTAACGCCGTCGCTTATCCTATTGTCTTGCTTCGCCATACTGCACCTCCCTTTGTTCCGGTCTATTGCGATGAACGCAACTAGTAAGGCCCGTCGAGGCGCACGGCATTGGATACTCCTTGGGATTTTCTCTGCAGATCAGAACGTGTACTTCAAGTCGAGCTGCATGGTTCTCGGTCCGTTCCGCACACTGGTGATGGAACCAAAGGAACTGGACTGCGCCGTGTTGTTCGGGTTGCCCAGGGAAACGACGTTGAAAACGTTTGCCGCGTCAGCGCGAAACTCCAGCTTCTGTTCGCGGTATACAGCGAAGCCCTTCGAGAGCGAGGCGTCGTACTGCTGATAACCGGGAGCCCGCTCAGGGTTGACACTGGAGTCTCCGTAGGTGCCGTTCGCTGGTGCACCAAACGCGCAGACCCCGTTATCAACTCCGGCTGTCGTGCAGCTTTGTTCGGATGGATCGGTGCCAAACCAGTTGGTGAGGCTGCGGTTCACAATCTTTAGCGCACGATACTGGTTCGCGCGCTGCGCTTTGTTGTCGGTATAGGCATTGTTCGAGGTGTTATTGATGGTCACCGGGAAGCCCGTATAGGCGATCGCGGTGAAGGTGACCTTCCAACCACCTACGACTTCATCTAGCGCGCGATTCATATCCGCTCCGAACATGCGTCCGCGTCCGAGAGGCAGATCATAGACCATTGTGCCACTCAGATTATGGTGTACATCTTCGCCTACAGGGCCGTACTCGGCGTGGTTGTTGTAGTAGTTCTCGTTATAGTTGTTGGCGCCATTCACGTCTGGTGCCCCAAAGAAGCCGATAGCGTTTGTCATCGCGCGGCCGTAGGTGTAGTTCAGCGTGTACTCCAGCCCGTGCCATGTTCGCTGGCGGAAGGTGGCCTGCAGTGCGTTGTAGTTCATCATGGCGTTGGAGGTGGTGATGGTCACGGAGCCGCCCTCGCCCACCAGGTTCACGAAGGGCGCAGGGTCCGCGGCGATGCAGGCGGCACTCTTGTAGTTGGACTGAACCACGCCGTTGATCACGCAGGGCGCAGCCAGCTGATTTGCGGCACCGTGGTTCACCAGATGTTGTCCCGACTCGCCCACATAGCCGATCTTCAACGAGGCGGTACTGCTCACCTGATATTCCGTCGTAAGGCTGTACTCGCCGATGAACGCGGGTCGGATATTTGGGTCCCAGGCATTGAGCGCCGTAGTCGAGGACGCGATCGCGCCCGATCCGCCGCTGGAAAAGCCGTTCTGCACGACGAACGGCATACCCGCGGTAGACACGCTGGGCAGGGTCGCGGTCGCGGCATAGGCATTCGTAAACGGCGGATTGAGATTCATGCGGCGGTTTGCGCCTGTTCCCTCCATGTAGTTCTGAATGCCGTAGCCACCGCGAATGACGAACCGCGGCGTCAGCCCTTCGGCGAAACCAACGCGGGGCATCACGCCGCCGAAGTAGGGATTCACCAGCGCGCGGCTGTAGCCATTCTGTCCCGCGTAGACAATCTGCTTGGTGTTGAAGTCCACGCTTGCCATTTTGTTGTTCACTTCGTAGATCGGCTCGTCGAACTCGTACCGTACGCCGAGGTTGAGGGTCAAACTAGGTGTGATTCTCCAGTCGTCCTGTACAAAATACGCGTCGCGCCACTGCCGTTGTCCTGTGGGTCCGGTTGCACTGCCCGGCAAGCTTCCTGAACCTACGTAGGTCACCCGATCCAGCACAAAGTCCGCCATCGAGTATCCTTGGGTATTGTTGCCGTTCGGGTTGTTGGTGGTGGTTGACGCCTGCGGGTTGGCGGTAAAGTCGCCCGTGTAGTTGAAGCTGCCCAGCAGACCGTCGTTACCCGGGTACAGGCTATTCTGCTGGTAGCGGAGAAACTGCACACCGAACTTGAAGTCGTGTTTGTCCTTGGTCCAGGTAAAGTTGTCGCCGTAGCTGAACGAGTTGTCGACGTAAGTGGTCGCAGTGTCGGAATTACCCATCGTTGCATATTCGCTGCCGTTGGTCGTGGTCACGCCGGTCGTCGAAATGGGACTGAAGACCTGACCGCTGAAGCCCGGCGCTCTCTGCCCCCCCGGAACGCCGATGATCGAGTTGCCATTCAGCCCGAAGACGCCAGTCGTGTCCAGTGGTTGCCCTCCCTCCACGTAGATACGCATATAGCCGGCGCGGAACTCATTCACCATCGACGAGTTAAACGTATGCACCTCATTGATCGCGATACCGTGGATCGGCTCCATCGGGGCTACCGCGAACTGAATCGCCAGCACCGGCGTAGTCGTGCTGCCGTTGAGGCTCTGGCTAAAGCGAACCGAGAGATTGTCATTTTGCTTTAGCTTGTAGTCCACCTTCACGTCGAACTGGTGATTGTACTTGCGGGTCTTAGTGGGCGCCGAGTAGTTATTCAACGCCGGCGATCCCGAATTTGCCACCGGGGTCTGGTTGGGTAGCGGATAGAGATTCGGATGTGAAAACAAGTACTGCGCTACCGGATTGAGGATTGGAATCTGGTTGTTGGCATAGCGCGTGTAGGACGTCGTGGTTGAGTCGTACAACTGAATGTCTCGGCCGGGACAAGGACTCGTGGTCGTGCACATCAAGTTGCCAAGAAGTTCGGAAAAATCTCCGGTGCGCATCTTGGCCGTAGCGACGGTGGCCGTGCCGACGCCACCGAGATGGTACAGCGCGCCCTCGTAGTCGCCGAAGAAGAATAACCTGTCGTGGAGGATCGGGCCGCCCAGCGTCCCTCCGTAGATTGGTTGGGTATAGGACGACTTCGGCGTTACCGGATTGTTCCGGCCAGCTGCCCAGGTGTTTGCATTCAGCTTGTAATCCGAGATGTAGTAGAAGGCGCTGCCGTGAAAAAGGTTCGTACCGCTCTTGGTGAGCGCCACCACGTCGCCGCCGTTCACGTTTCCGTACTCCGCCTGTGCGTTCGCCGAAACGATTTGGACCTGCCCCAGAGCGTCTGGGCTTGGGTCGTAGCCTTCCGCATTATTCAGCGTCTCATCGATTTCAATGCCATCCAGCAAATAGTTGTTGGATTGTTCGCGGTTGCCGTTCACAGACGCCTGGGTGCCACCCACGCCGATCGCCGAGTTACCCGTGAAACCGCTCGGTTGGGTGACCACCGCGCCGGGCACATAGAGTACCAGTTGCGCGTAGTTGCGGCCCACCAGCGGAATGTTGTCGATGGCCCTGGTATCCAGCGTCGTCGCCAACGTTCCGTTCTCTGTGTTCAGCAGCGGAGCTTCTGCCTCCACCGACACCTGAGCTGTCGTACCCGCAACCGACATCTGCGCATCGATCTTCGCGTTCTGGTTGGCCTCCAGCGTAAAGGGCCCGAACATGCGCCTCGCAAAGCCCGGCGTCTCTACCGTTAGCGTGTAGCGCCCCACCTGCAGGAAGCGGATGTCGTAGATGCCGTCTTTGTTCGTAGTCGTGCCGGTCTGCACATTTGTGTCTGCGTTGGTGGCCGTTACCTTCGCTCCAGACACGATCGCCCCGGAGGAATCCGTTACCGTGCCGGTGATGTCCGCGGTGATGGTCTGCGCCCGCAGCGCCACCCCGGAAAACAGAAGCAACGCAGTCGCCGTGAGCCGTTTCGCCTGGATGAAGAGGTTCATTGTTGTTCTCCTCGGAAAATATTTCAGACTCCAGTCACCCGATACCTAGCGCGCGTCCAGCTACCGGTTGAATCCCATACGCGTCCCCCAATTCTCAAAGCCCTTACGATGGAGTGAAAAAGCGGTAGTGAATCTTCCAATGCGAAGTCTGGCCCGGGTCGGCCGGCACGTGAACGTAGGCCTCTGGACAAACTGCACGACCATTCGACCAGAAATAAATACGCGAGATCGGTGTGTCCGACGTCTGTTCCACGCCCACCTTTCTGATCGTGTCCTCCACTGTGAAGTCATAGTCGCTGGGGCTCGATGAATATCCCGTGAGATAGCCAGAGACAGCCTGTCGCCCGACAGGCTTAAGAAACGCGATCTCTTTCCCCTCGATCCGCACCCTGTCACCCAGCGGATCTACCGGTTTGGGTTCGAATTTGAAGCGGACCACCATCCCAGGTCCCGCCGGCTGCCCGTCAAAGACAAAGAAATCGTGGTCGTAGACCTTTGTGTCGATGGCCCGGGTCCCAGTGTTCCTTAGCGTGTGCTCGAGCGTCAGGCCCGAACTCTGTCCATCCAGCAACAGCGTCTTGGTATAGACATAGGCATACCCATCCGACCCGTTCAGCACTTGTTGGAAGGTGATCGATTTCCTGGTCTGGCGGGGGATGGACCATGTGCCTCCATTCACGATCGGGTACAAGGTTCCAAATGAATACGGCTTGTCGCTCACTCTTTGCAACATGCCCACGCCCGGCTTCAAAAAAGCGTCACCCGGCTTCGCGTCATCATACCCGAGCGCCTCAGCCTGCATCGTCAGCAGCGGTGAACTGGGCGGGTGGTGGCCCATCACACCGTCGTCGGTGCGGAATTCTTCTGCTGGTCCAACGATCGCATCGTTCTTCAGGGGATCGTAGTTCTCAAACCATTCCCCGAAGAATCGGTGCCCGTTCATCGCAACGCATCCGACTACCCCCGACCAATCGAAGCGCGTCGAACGGTAGTAGCCGCTGTCCTTATCGGGCAGAAAAACCACCGCCTCCATCTTTCCGTCGATCAGCGTCACCTTGGGATGGTCCGAATGCGGCAGGTTGGCGCATGGCGAAGTTGCCGCAGCGCCGCTCGTTTGCAGCATCGAGGTTCCGGATGCCGGCGAAATCCGGACCGCCAGGGCGACCAAAGAAAGCGAGATCCAGACAACTCGCATCTAGAGCCTCATTGTTCTCGCCACCATCGCTGTATGGTCGAGTGGCTTTTTCATCACGAATACTCAGAAAGCTGCAACTAGAATGGCATCATCTCTGGCGTTGCCTGGCCGTCGGTGCGTGGATCGCTGGCGCCAAAGTTCACGCCGAGTTTGTCGTCGCGCTCCACGGCGTTGCCTTTGCCCATCACCAGCGAGTACCGCGGCACCACACTCAAGATGTGCCCTTCCGTTTTCAACGTTTCAATCGTCGCTGCTGGATAGCCGTCTTCTATATTTCCGCCGCATCCGCTGTTGCCCATGGTGAATCGCGCCGCGTCCAACGCCGCTTGAATGTTCATCCCGAAGTCGACGACGTTCGACACAAACTGCGCCTGCGCTTGCGCCTGGTTGAAGCCCGACTGTATGCCGAAACCGATCGATACCGCGTCCTTCTGCATGAAGGCCGGGATGATGGTGTGCAGCGGGCGTTTGTGGGGCCCGACCGAGTTGGGTTGCCCTTGCTTCAGAGTGAAACCACCGCCACGATTCTGCAACACAAAGCCGGTGTGCGCAGGCACCAGCCCACTGCCGAAGTTGCCCGAGTTGCTCTGGATCAACGAGACCTCGTTCCCATCGCGGTCAACCACGGCAAGGTAGGTTGTATCGCTTGCCAGCTTCGACAACTGGTCGTCGATCACGGAAGGCAGTACGCTGCAGTTTGCTTTGTCGGTAATCCCCTTGGCCCGCTCCTGCGCCAATTCCTTAGAGATCAACCTCGCCGTCGGCACCTTCACGACGCGCGGGTCGCCAACGTAGTACAGCATGTCGGCATACGCCAGCGACTTTGCCTCCATATCGGTGTGCAACGTTCTGGCGCTGTCGTGCCCCCACTCCTTCAGCGGAAACTGCTCCATGATATTCAGCATCGAGAGCGCTGCAATTCCCTGCGTGTTCGGCGGTATCTCATACACCGTCCATCCATGGTAGGTGGTCGAGACAGGCTCGACCCACTCCGGCTGATAGTCCGCCAGATCGGCGGCCGTCATTACTCCGCCTTCCTCGTCAGAGGTCTTGAGAATCGCCTGGGCCATCGGACCCTTATAGAAGCCGTCGCGTCCCTTTGCCCCAATCATGCGCAGCGTGTTCGCGATGTCGGGATTCTTAAAGACCTGGCCCAGGTGCACGTACGACCCGTTGGGCAGAAAGACCCGCGCGAACTCCGGTTTATTCGCAAACGGCATCCCGTACTTTTCCCACTCCACCGAATTCGCCTCTGACACTGGAAATCCCTTTTCTGCCAGAGCCTCGGCAGGCTTAAGGTCTTCGGCGAG
>Ga0206805_1136_pt1 | contig 14039 bp, 16 predicted proteins | sample Alteio_BWOrgCont_59_FD_152890 | JGI IMG/M metagenome (GOLD analysis project Ga0206805, IMG submission 152890) | Enriched cells from forest soil in Barre Woods Harvard Forest LTER site, Petersham, Massachusetts, United States -... | ecosystem: Environmental > Terrestrial > Soil > Temperate forest >... | reverse complement strand
ATTATTGATAAAAGAACAAGGTTATGTTCAAGGTGCGCGCGTTGCCCGCACGCAGGAACTACTACGGAAAAGTTTAATTTTAAGCAAGTTAAGCCGCACCGAAATTCGCCACAAAATCCATATGCAAACTTTAATCGTTACCTATGAACCGGAAAAAGCCTGGCTCACCTTGACCAATCTTCTTAACACCAAAGCGCTACGCGAACAAGCCGTGCAAATCCTTAACAATTTACTGCCGGAACAAAAAGAACGCACGCCGGCACTCCAAGAAGCCCTAAAGCGCCTGACCAAAATCCTTGCGGTAGCCTAAAGCATAAGAAGTAGTGAATTGTTCTAATAAAACATGCATGCGTTGATTGATGGTGTGAATATTGCTGGCAAATAAATCCACTTTGGACATGGTATATGGCCCAGGGGTTAAGTCTTGCGGGCAATGCTCGATAAGCTCGGAAATGATTTCAGGCGTCATTTCCATGTGAAATTGCACGGCGTACACGTTTTGTTGGTAACGAAACATTTGATGAGGGCAGCCGGCGCTATAGGCCAACAATTCCGCCCCTTCAGGCAAGCCAGGCATGTAATAGTGCCAATGCAAGGCTTCAAATGCGGTAGGAAAATGTTTAAGCAGTGCATCGTTGGTGGCGGCCTGCGTGAGCGTTACTGGAAAAACGCCTACTTCTTTATGTGGACTAGGTAAGGTTTTGGCGCCTAAGGCTTCTCCGATAATTTGCGCCCCCAAACAAATGCCCAGCACCAGTTTATTCGCCTGAATAGCCTGTTGCACCAATTCAATTTCACTCGCCAGGTAAGGGTATTTATCCAATTCATGGAGATTCTGCGGGCCGCCCATGATAATGAGGAAATCGAAATCCTCTAGAACAGGCGTGGTATCGCCTTTGTAGGTATGCGTGCACGAGAGCGCATAACCCTTGGAGTGAGCCCATTCCTTGATAGCCCCCAGCTTTTCAAAAGGCGCATGTTGCAAATAATGAATTTTCATAAGAACAATGCCAAAGCCAAAGATATTATTTTATGCACTAAACTCCCAGAAGTCCATCCTCAATTCCCACCATCGAAAATCTCATCAGATAAGCTCTGCATTCCATAAGGCTAGGCGCGCTCAACATGTGATAATTTTAGATTAATGCAGCCCAATATCAATACTAGTGGCAATTATTTTTTTTATAAAATTTTATCTAACCAGAGTCTTTGCAAAAAGTCTTGCCAATGTAATGCTTCAATGTTACCTGTTTTTTGTGGCGCAGGATCGCAGCTGATCAGGTAATATTTTTTACAAATTTTTTCTTCTTCTAAAGCACGCAGCCCTTTTAAATGTTTAGTGGATAAACGTGCCGCAGTTTTAACTTCGATAGCTATGTCATCGCCAATAATAAAATCCACTTCTTGGCCATTTTTAGCTTGCCAATAGCTTAAGGGTTCACGAATACGGCGATAGCTCAAATAAGCTCGAAGTTCTTGAGCGATAAAATGTTCAAAAGCATAACCATATTGATCAGAACCAGGATCAAGAGATTTAATATTGCCTAAGACATTTTTTATCCCGACATCAAAAAAATAAAATTTTGCAGCATGAATAGCCTTGCGTTTTATGCTTTTACTCCAAGCAGGTAATAGAAAGCCAATTAAAGTATCTTCTAAAATTTGATAATATTCACGTACGGTTGACACAGGAACACCTGCATCATTCGCAACAGAAGAAAAATTTAATAATTGCCCGCTGGTTAACGCCGCTGTACGTAAAAAGCGGGTGAATGCTGGAATTTTTCTTACTAATGCCTCTGCTTGAATTTCCATATTTAGGTAAGTTTCAGTATAAGCATATAGTTCTTCTTCAGGATCATCGCTCAAATACACCGGTGGTAACCCGCCATATTGCAAATAGCGGGATAGAGAAAAATTAGGTATCTCAGATGAGGTAAATGGGAAAAGTCGTGCTTCCCAAGCACGACCTGCGAGTAAATTTATTCCTTTATGTCTTAATTTGCGCGCACTACTTCCAGTCAGTAAAAACCGTATTTGCTTGGTCTCAATGAGTCTGTGGACTTCATTTAATAAATCTGGAATTCTTTGCACTTCATCAATCACCACTACAGATTGACCTTCAATAAATTGTTCAAGTTCCCAGGGGGCCGCGCTTAATTGCAAGAAAAAACGATTATTCAGTAAATCGATGACAGGGACGTTGGGCAGCTGCTGACGGATGAGGTAAGATTTTCCTGTTGCCCTTGGGCCTAATAAAAAGAGGGATTTTTTCTCTAAGATTGAATTTATATCCAGTATTCTATGGATTTTTGGCATAAAACTCCGACAATTGACATCAATATTGCTGATTTAACAGATAATTTAACAATATAGTTGTTAATTGTCAAATAGAGAGCTGCTGCAAGGGGGATGATTGGTTGCTAGTTCGCTGATGTCGGCGACGCATTCTAGGTAGTGGCGAAGTTGGGCGAGGAGGGCGAGGCGGTTTTCGCGTAGCGCGGCGTTTTCTGCCATGACCATGACGTGGTCGAAGAAATGATCGATGTGAGGGCGTAAGTGGGCGAGTTCGGTGAGTAGAGTGACGTAATCGTGTTGTTGGGATAAGCGTTGGAAGAGGGGGGCTTGCTTTTCCAATACATCGGCGAGTTGTAGTTCGGCAGATTCTTTTAATAAATGTTTTTCTACCTTAAAGCCATCCACCTTTTCAGCGCGCGTTAATATATTTTTTACGCGTTTATGGGCGGCGCTTAAAGCGGCTGCCGCGGGCAACTGGCGAAATTTTTCTAAAGCGGCCAGGCGCAAAGTGAAATCGTACGGGCTTGGCGGATTTAAGGCGGCGACGGCATTGAAAATTTCTGTGTTGCCGCCACGTTCTTGATACCAGGCGCGCAAGCGGTCGATGCAGAATTTTTCTATGTCTGGAAGTAACTCCGCAGGATTAGCGGTTTTGATGGGGAGCAATGTCAGCGTCGCTTCAAGCCAGGCGCGCAAATCTAAATTAATTTGTTTTTCTACCAGAATGCGCATTAAGCCTTGCGCTTGTCGACGCAACGCAAAGGGATCTTTGTCGCCAGACGGTTTATTGCCGGCGGCAAATTGCCCCGCTAAAGTATCCAGACGTTGGGCAATGGCTAAAGCACAACCAATGGATGATGCAGGCAATTCATCGCCGGAAAAACGCGGTAAATATTGTTCAGTTAGCGCCAAACAAACGCTACTCGGTTCGCCATCGTTAGTGGCATAATGGCTGCCCATAATGCCTTGTAATTCCGGAAATTCCTGCACCATGGCCGTGGTGAGGTCACATAAGCTCAGCCAGGCTGCACGTACGCAATCATGCATATCGAGTTGCAAGGCTTCGGCTAATTTTTCACATAAGGTCACTACGCGCTGGGTTTTATCATATAAGCTACCCAATTTCTCCTGAAACATAATGCTGGAAAGCGCCGTTAAACGTTGTGCAAGCGCTTGCTGCTTATCAGTGTGAAAGAAAAAAGCCGCATCACTTAAACGCGCCTGCATCACGCGTTCATTGCCATGAATGACTTGGTCGGTGTTTTTGCTGATAAGATTGCTGATGGTAATAAAATAAGGCAAAAGCTGCCCATGTTCATTTACTATGGGAAAACTTTTTTGATGCAGTTTCATCGAAGAAATCAGCGCTTCGGCTGGCACTTGTAAGAAGTCAGTAGAAAATTTTCCTACCAAGCCGACAGGCCATTCCACCAGGCCATTGACTTCATCGACTAAATTTTCATCGATGTTTACATGGCCCTTATACGGTTTGGGCAAAGCTTGCAGTTGCTCAATAATTTTCTCGCGTCGACGTTTCTGATCGACTAACACTTTTCCTTCCTTTTCTAACTGTTGCAGATATTGATCGGCTTGTTTAATAATAATTTTATCCGGCGCTAAAAAACGATGTCCGTAGGTATAATTTTGTGTGGCTAACCCAAAAATATCGGCGGATAATAATTTATCATTGACCAATAAAAGCGCCCAACGTAAAGGACGTACAAAAGCTTGCGTATTTTTCCCCCAACGCATCGTTCTTCCCGCTTGCAGACTATTTATAAATGCAGTTAAACTCTCCGGCAAGATTTCTTCTATAGAACTGCCTTTTTGCGTAAACCGGTAAATTAGCCGACCCTTTTCCAGAAAATTTTTTAATTGCGCAGGTTCAATATTGCAAGAACGCGCAAATCCCAAACCCGCTTGGGTAGGTTCACCTTTTTCATTAAAGGCGACTTTTTCCTGCGGGCCTGGTTTTTCTACCACTTTATCCGGTTGCTGTTGAAGAAGTCCGGTAATATAAATGGCAATGCGCCGCGGCGTTACATAAACAGCAATGTTTTTATAAGTTAACGCTTGGCTGGTTAATCCGGCGGAAACATTTTTGTAGAGTTGATCAGGAAAATTTTTAATAGCCTGTGCGGGTAGTTCTTCAGTGCCTAATTCAAATAATACATTGACAGTGCTCATGCTTTTTTCTCCGCACATAAAGGAAAGCCCAATGCCTCACGGCGTGCATAATAAGCTTCAGCGACTTGGCGTGAGAGATGGCGAATGCGCAAGATATAGCGCTGCCGTTCGGTGACGGAAATAGCCTGGCGTGCGTCGAGCAAGTTAAATGCATGGGATGCTTTGATAACCATTTCATAAGCGGGCAAAGGCAGTTGATGTGTTAATAACACTTGCGCTTGTTGTTCGTAATGATCAAATTGTTGAAATAAAGCTTGGGTATCGGCCAGTTTGAAATTATACGCGGACATTTCCACTTCATTTTGATGGAATACATCGCCGTAGGTGACAACACCTTGTGGGCCTTTGGTCCAGATTAAATCAAAAAGGCTTTCTTTATTTTGTAAAAACATTGCCAGACGTTCAAGCCCGTAAGTGATTTCACCGGTGACGGGATTGCAGGGCAGCCCACCGATTTGTTGAAAATAAGTAAACTGTGAAATCTCCATACCGTTTTGCCACACTTCCCAGCCCAAACCCCAGGCGCCTAAAGTGGGTGATTCCCAATTGTCTTCTACGAAGCGAATATCGTCGGTTAATAAATCGATGCCTAATTGGCGCAATGAATTTAAATAAAGTTCTTGGATATTATCCGGTGAAGGTTTCAGCGTGACTTGATATTGATAATAATGCTGCCCACGATTAGGATTTTCTCCGTAACGGCCATCGGTGGGGCGACGGCAAGGTTGCACGTAAGCGACACGCCAAGGTTCCGGGCCAATCGCACGCAAGAAAGTGGCAGGGTGAAAAGTGGCCGCGCCGACTTCTAAATCCAGCGGTTGCATAATCACGCAACCTTGTGCGGCCCAATAATGATGCAAGGTTTCGATGATTTGCTGAAAAGTGAGCATATTACTTACTATCAAAGTTAAAATTAGATATGGGTCATTATAGCGAAATTTGCCTTATACAGCTACCGGCTTAAACTACTTTTGCTATGCTTATAGCGAGTGAAAATAGACTTTCTAACGCAAGCCTATTTTGCACCAGGAGAACAGTCCTGATGAGAAAGCAATTCCTCACCTCCACTGCTCAAATGAAGGGCTAAACCCAAGGAGCTTTATATGAGAAAGTTCAACATTATAGAATGGGTTAGCTTTGTTCTTGTTATAGTTGGTGCCATCAACTGGGGCTTTGTGGGATTTTTCGGCGTTGACTTAGTAAGCCACGTTTTCGGTGAAATGACCATGATAGCTCGTATTATATATGACTTAGTCGGTATTGCCGGTATTTATGTCATGTATCTCGTTGTGCGGTGGCATAGCCATAGGGAATAATTGCTAAACATCTGATAAAATAAAACACGGTTGGCTTTTAGCTAACCGTGTTTTTTTGTACCCGATTTTAGAGGATTCCGCTATGCCAATTATTTTAAGCCTGTTTATACTGATGTTCAGTTCGTTAGTTTTCGCGCAACCACAACAAGTTTGTTTAATCATCAGCGATTTAACAACAGAAAAAACATTACAAGAAGAGGGCGATTGTAAAACCCGCGTAACACCAGCATCCACCTTTAAAATACCGCTGGCGCTCATGGGTTTTGATAGCGGTATTTTAAAAAGCTTCACCGCGCCCGAATGGCCTTATTTGGAAAAATATAATGCCTCGTTCGACCTGCATAAAACAGCACAAAATCCTACCGGCTGGATAAAAAATAGCGCCGTATGGTATTCACAAAAATTCACTCAGCAATTAGGTGAAAAACGTTTAAAAGACTACGTGCAAAAATTCGCTTATGGCAATCAAGACGTTAGCGGCGATCCTGGAAAAAACAATGGCCTGACTCAGTCATGGCTTACCTCAAGCTTGAAAATTTCACCGGAAGAACAAATTGTTTTTTTAAGAAAATTATTAGAAAATCAATTGCCGGTTTCTTTGGATACGCAAACATCAACCCGTGAACTTTTATATGTCGAAACTTTGCCCAATGGCTGGAAAATTTATGGAAAAACGGGCGGCGCCTGGGAGCGCAATGCGAACGGCGTTAAAGATCCTGCACTCCAATTAGGATGGTTTGTCGGCTGGGCCGTAAAAGATCAACAAACTTTATTATTTGCCGAACTCCTCAGAAATAATGATACCAAAAATTTTAACATAGGCCCCGCCGCTCGAGCGGAAGTATTACGTATATTCCGTGAAAAGGCCAATTAATTATGCTAAAAATCGGCGTAGGTGTCATTATTCAAAAAGACCATAAAATTTTATTAGGCAAACGCAAAAGCCCGCATGGTTATGCAACCTGGTCATTTCCCGGCGGCCACATCGAAGAAAATGAAACCCCGGAAGAATGTGCTATTCGCGAAACCCAAGAAGAAACCGGACTAATCATTGAGGCCGCTACTCCCTTCCACTGGAGTTACGACTTCTTCCCTGAAAGCAACAAACGCTATATCACTTTATTCATGCGTGCCGTTGCTGCAAGCGGAATCCCTCACGTAATGGAACCCGATAAATGCGAACGCTGGGAATGGTTTGATCAAACTAATCTACCAAAACCCTTATTCCGACCCATTGAAAATTTGCTTAAGCAATAATTTCCTTCTGCAAGTGTTAAATCCTAAGTAGGGGCGCACGGTGTGCGGCCCCTACGTTTGGCTATTGTTCTTCCATAATGCGCGTGCGGGGGTGGGGCGGGGGTTCTATGCCGTTTTCTCTGAAGCAGTTGTCGGCAATTTCGCGTTGTTCTTCGTCATAATGGACTTTTATTTTTTGACCGGGTTCGCGCCCTGGTAGTTCTAGGCCGGCATTGCGCATACATTCATGTACGGCATCCATTTTTTCTGTGCTAACAGTTTCTTCTGCAGCCGCGACAATAGAACATAAAGATAAACTTGCCGCTAGTAGTGCTTTTTTCATCACAAAATCTCCTCTTGTTTTATTTATGGGTTAATTATAGATAGAAAATTCCTAAATGCACGTAAATAAATGTAAAAATACGTAAAAGGTTAAAATAACGCTTTTTGCCGTACATAACTTGAAGTTATTTAATAGCTAACACTTCGATTTCTACCAGTACGTCTTTCGGCAGGCGGGAAACTTCGACGGTGGAGCGGGCGGGTGGAATGCTTTTAGCGTTGGCAATGTATTGGCTGTAAATTTCGTTGACTTGGGGGAAGTTTTGCATTGAGCGCAAAAAAATAGTGGTTTTGACTACATTCGCCAACGTAGTGCCTGCAGCGGCTAACACGGCGCTAATATTTTTCATGACTTGATGGGTTTGCGTTTCAATATCGGTGCCTACAACTTGGCCGGAAACAGGATCCAGCGCAATTTGGCCGGAACAAAAAATCATGCCGTTTATCTCAATGGCTTGGCTGTAGGGCCCAATTGGCTGTGGCGCATGAGGAGTGAGAATAGCTTTCATGAATTTATTCCTAGCCTTTCTTTTTCCACAAAATGCCGGCTATTAATAAGCTGGCCCAGCTTGCAATCAAGAGGGAACCTCCAAGGGGAGTTAACCAGCGGAAATCTTCATAACCCGTTAAAATGCGGATATAAATGCTGCCGCTGAATAAAATAACCGCCACGGTGAATAGGTTAATGATCCAGTCAAGCCCCGCTAAACGTTCACTGATGGGTAACCATTTGAAAGCGGCCAGGACTAAAATGACGATGGCATAGAGATGATGATATTTTAATGCCACCTGCCAGCTGTTTAAGTCGTCAGTGGAAAGAGTGGCCTGTAGGGAGTGGTCGCCAAAAGCGCCCAACAGAATGCCAGTTAAGCCTAAAATACTGCCAATAACAAGAGCGTAATTCATAACACCTCCTTAAGGCGTACTAGAAAAAAATGAGCATTTAGCATAAAATCCTATTTTACTCTTTATTAATCAATAAACCAATGGACGTCATTTTTTTAAACTGCCCTTTCCAGGATAAAGACTTAGCCAAGCAGCGGGGTGCCCGCTGGAATCCCCAAGTCAAAAAATGGTACATCACCCACGATATGGTATCGGCCGATTTTCAAGCCTGGTTGCCAAATGAAACAGCCGCGGAAAGCGGCGTGGTGGAACAAAACATTTTAGTCATGAGCGAAACGCAAGCAGACGGCACCCCACAATTTACCATTCGCCAATTTATCCAACAAGTACAACAGGCTTTTTACCAACAATTCAGCCGTTCCATTTGGCTGATTGGACAAATTACGCGTATTAAACAATTAGGCAAAGGTTATAGTGTTGAACTCATCGATCAACAAGATAATGGCACAGGCACCAATGCATGCAGTTTATCGGTCAATGCGTGGGGCGAGCAATGGACAAAAATTCAAGATAAAATGCAAAGTGCTTTTGGTCAGGGATTAGCCGAAGGCATGTTAGTGCGCTTGTTAATCCAGCCGGAATTTCATCCACGGTATCATTTAGGTGGAAAAATTCTAGACATTGATCCAGCGGTTACGTTAGGCGAATTTGCCTTAATGCAGCAAAAATTAAAAGCGCAATTGCAAGCAGCAGGTATTTTACACGCGAATCGTGAATTGCCGGCACCGATCGATTTTTGTCGTGTGGCCGTTATTCATCCGCAAGGGGCCTCTGGTTATCACGATTTTAAAACCGAAGCGGATAAACTGGAAAAACTCCATTTATGTCAGTTTTTTTATTGCGCCAGTCGTTTTGAAGGCGATGCAGCCGAGCAAGACTTGCTCAATGCATTTAATCAGGTGCGCGCTTTGCATGCTGAAAATCCACTAGACGCGCTGGTGATTATTCGTGGCGGTGGTTCGCGTCAGGGTTTGTTGAATTTAATTAAATATGCCGTGTTAGAACAAATTTGTACTTTTCCTATTCCCGTTATTACTGGTTTAGGCCATGCCGATGATACCTTGCTGATTGAAGAAATCAGCAATCAACGTCGTGATACACCTTCAAAAGCGATCCAGTTTATTTTAAATACCATAGTGGGTCGTGCACAACAAACGCAAAACGCCTGGCATGCCATCCTGACCGAAAGTCAGCGCCAACTGATTCGGCGTGAGCGCTTGGCTGAAAGTTATATGCAAAGCATCAAAGATAACAGCCAAAGCCTGATTTACCGCTGCTTGCATCAACTGCAACAAAGCACGCATCTGATTTACCGGCAAACCATGATCAATTGGCAGAAATTGCAGGATAAACTGCGCATTTATCAGCAAGATTTTTTTCAGTTTGCGCAACAGTTTCGCTTATATCAAAATAATGCGGAAAAAGCCCGACAAGAGATTGTGGTGCAAAGCCAGTTGCAAATTCAACAAGCAAAAAATAATGTACAACAAACATTAAACCTGATTGAGCAAACCAGTAAAAATTTAGCGCAAGATATGGAATTAAAAATCGCGCATTATGCCCAATTATTAGAGGCTTATAATCCCAATCGCGTGTTAGATCGCGGTTACAGTTTAACCCTTTCTAAAGATGGAAAAGTATTACGTACTAAACAACAAGCACAGCAACAAAAAATATTTAACATTCGTTTCAGTGATGGCGAATTACCAGTAACCCCTGTTGATTAACTAAAGGAGCACTTTATGGCCGCTAACGATACGCAAAAATTTATCACCCATTATCAAAAACTGCAAACCATCGCGCAACAGTTAAAAGAAAACGCTAACCCTGACATCGACGAAGTGCTTAAGCAAGTCAAACAAGCGGTGGAAAGTTACCAAATTTGTAAAACACGGCTGGATGCGGCAACACAAGAGCTGGATAAAATTATGCAAGGTGTTGAATCAGCGACGCCGCAAACGGCAAAAGCAGCGGATTTGGATGATGATGCGGCGCCATTTTAATGTAGGGGCGCACGGCGTGCGCCCGTTCTCTTACGTGGCACAATCTGACACGGGCGCACGCCGTGCGCCCCTACGTTTAAAACATTTATGATCTCCATAAACACCAAAGCTAAAACCGTGCAGATTACTTTAAAGGCATTGGCTAAGCTTCCATTTAGCATTGCGCAACGAATAGGTTTATTTTTGGGTTTTTTATTATATATAATTCCCAACCCCATCAGAAAAGTAGTTAACACTAACATTAAACGTTGTTTCCCCAATGAATCACCACAAGCGCAACAACAATTAATTTGCCGCAGCCTGATGCAGGTAGTAGCCAGCGCCGCCGAATACGGTGCTTGGTGGTTATGGCCGCCGCAAAAATTAGCCCCACTGATTCATCACGTTTACGGTGAAGAGCACTTACAAGCGGCGCGCGCAAAAGGCAAAGGCATTTTAATTTTAGCCCCACATTTAGGCGCTTGGGAAATTGCGCAAGGATACATGCCCAGTCGTTACGCCTGCTCGATTATGTATCGTCCGCTACGCATTACCGCTTTAGAAGAATTTGTCAAAGTAGCCCGTGAACGTGGTGGTGGCGATTTATTACCGCTCACACCCGGCGGAATACGCGAAGCGTACGCCAAATTAGCGCGCGGCGAACTGCTCGCGATTTTACCTGACCAAGTGCCAACCAAAAATGGCGGCGTATTTGCTCCGTTTTTTGGGATTCCTGCATGGACGATGACTTTTGTGCTTAAATTAGCACAAAAAACCCAAGCGGAAGTATTTATTGGTTATGGCCAACGCTTGCGCGGCGGCAAAGGCTTTGATATTCATTTTGAACCCGTTAATCCAGAAATATACAATCCCGATCTAACCCTGGCAGCCACCGCGATGAATGGAGACATCGAAGCCTGTGTGCGCAAAATCCCCGAACAATACCAATGGGCCTACAAACGTTTCAAAGTACAACCCACCGACGAAAAGAAGTTTTATTCCTAGCTGAACTTTATTAGAGTTCCTTTATGGATCCTCTCTGCTGAGGAACATCTCTGTAGAGAGGGTTGCTCATCGAGGATGACATGTAGAGGGATCAGGTGTTTTGTGTAAATCCAGCCAGGTTTCTATTACGTTCTGTAATATATCCAAGTTCAAGCCGGTGTGGGCGGAAAAGGTTTGCAGGCCGATTGAGCCATTCATTTTTTCTAAAGCTTTTTTAACTTGTAAAAAAGTTTTTTGCTGGGCGCCGTAGCCGATCTTGTCGGCTTTGTTTAATAAAATATGTAAAGGAATATTTAAAGGAATTAACCATTCAAGCACGTCTTGATCAAGCGGCATAAGCGGGTGACGAATGTCCATAATTAATATAATGCCGTTTAAGCTATTGCGAGTGCTTAAATAACGAGAAACTAAATCGGACCATGTTTCTTGTAATTTTGCACTGGCGCGTGCAAAACCATAGCCTGGCAAATCAACCAGCCAGCGATTAGGTTCTACCTGAAAAAAATTGAGCAAAGTGGTGCGACCGGGTGTACGACTGGTGCGCGCTAATTTTCGTTGACCGCACAAAATATTTAATGTACTTGATTTCCCACAATTAGAACGCCCGATAAACGCCACTTCTTTGCCGCCCTCGGGCAGTAAATCTTGCCAAGCCGCTGCGCTTTTATTAAAAGTGGTTTGCCGTAACATTTAACTTAACCAACGATAGATTAAATAACCGACAATAATTAATGAGACGATGGTCCAACCGATCCATTCAATATAACGCATTAATTGTTTCTCAAAACGTGGGCCGCCCCATTTCATCGCTATGGCGATTAAATAAAAACGCACGCCGCGATCGATAAAAGAGGCAACAATAAAGGCAGGAAAATTAAATTCAACGCTACCGGCGGCGAAAGCAAAAATTTTATACGGAATTGGGCTTAAGCACGCAAATAACACGACATAAATCACTTCATTGTTTAAAATATTGCTGATATCTTCATAAGATTCATGCATGCCAAAAAAATTAATGACTGGCTCAACCATTGGAGTAAACGCCCATAAACCAATGGAGTAGGCCAAAATACCGCCAATCACCGTCCATAATGTGGTAACCCACGCATACCATAATGCCTTATGCGGATGAGCAAGCGCCATCGGTCCTAACATGACATCCGGCAAAATTAAGGAAAAATTCGATTCAAAAAAACTAATGATGGCTAAATAATAAACCGCGTGTTTATGTTGCGCCCATTCCATCCCTTTTTGATACATCTTGGTAAATATATTAGAAAAAATCCACATGAAAAAACTCCTAAAATGATCACTATTCGAGCCGTGCAGCTTTGCACTTTATTGCGAACGGGCATAAATAACAATTGAGCCGATAACGAGCATCATGCCCACGAGTTGTAAAGCGGTGATATTTTCACCTAAGAATAACCAGGCAATGGTAACAGTAGCGAGCGGCATAACAGCCGTGGATAAAGAACCCATAGTAGCGTCTACTTGTTCAGAGCCTAAAAACCAGAACACATAAAATAATCCAGTGGTTAAGCCGATAATGATAATAATTAACCAATTATACAGCGGCATGGCAGTAGATAAATCCACGGTTAAAAACATGATCGGGATTAAAATTAACATATTGATGCCGTTCATTACCGTCGACATTAAAAAGATCGGCAAACGAATGAATTTTAATTTGGTTAACACGTAGTAAGTGGCTTCAGGCAATAAAGCTAAAAGAATGATGAAATCGCCGATGTAAGAATGGCGTATTTCAGCGCCGACAAAATTATTTAAACTGATAATAATCAAGCCAATCGTGGCAAAGGTTACGCATAAGGTTTTTTTGCTGGTAAATTGTTCTTTTAGAATAACCCAAGACATGATGGCGATAATCGCCGGCAATGCGCTGGTGATAATGCCGGCGACATGTGCATCGGTGAAACGCAAGCCCATGATCATAAAGATATTAAACAATACGCCGGCGCACAGGGCTTGTGCGGCGATGATCAACCAATCACGTTTGCTCATTACGCTGACATGATATTTCAAGGGTCTTTTATCACTGTCGAGGATCCAATGCAGTGGCAGCAGCAGAATGGTGGCGAATAAGAAACGAATCGCTAAAAGATAAAATATCGGCGTGGTTTCGACCAAAAACTTGGTGCTAACGATATTAATTCCTACCATGGTTTGGGCAAGCACTAAAAAAGCATAGGCTTTCCAAGGTCGAGCGGCAAAGGCGTTATCCATAAAAGTGAGACCTTAGATAAAATCTTATTTTACGCTATTGCCATATTTTTTGAAATATGTTAATTATTATTTAATAATTAAATAAAAAAGAAAGAAAATGTCATTATATTATTGGCTTGCCGCTCAACAATGGTTTGGGCTTAGAATAGCACATATAAACGCATTATTGCCGAACTTAGACGATATTACCCCCTTATTCGCCTACAATTCGCAACAATTAGCGGAGCTTAATTTACCGCCCGCCCTCATCAAAGCGCGAGAAACCATCAATTGGCAGCAGGTAGAAGAAGATATGCGTTGGTCAGAATTGCCCCATCAGCACATTCTCACTTACAGAAACCCAAGCTATCCAGAATTATTGCGCCAAACACCATCTCCCCCTTTAATACTTTATGTGCGTGGCCAGGTAGAATGCTTGTCACTGCCCAATTTAGCCATCGTCGGCAGCCGCCGTCCCACGCCCATCGGGCGCGATACCGCTTTTGCGTTCGGCAAAGCGTGTGGAGAAATCGGTCTGGGT
>Ga0206805_1135_pt1 | contig 14091 bp, 19 predicted proteins | sample Alteio_BWOrgCont_59_FD_152890 | JGI IMG/M metagenome (GOLD analysis project Ga0206805, IMG submission 152890) | Enriched cells from forest soil in Barre Woods Harvard Forest LTER site, Petersham, Massachusetts, United States -... | ecosystem: Environmental > Terrestrial > Soil > Temperate forest >... | reverse complement strand
ACTAAAACCATGAAAAAAATAATATTAGGGCTGACAACCATATTTATGTTTGGTTGCGGGACAAGTAAGGACGAGGAGGGCATCAAAGCCTCTTTAACCAAAGCATACTACGCTGCTACGCATGGAGATAATCAGAATATATTCTATAATGACGATTTTCAAATGAAAGCAGTCTTAATGATGATGCCTACCCTTTTAGAACTTAACAATCAGATTAGCTTTGAACCTCGCAACCTCGAAATAGTAAGCTATACAGACGATTCAGCCGAAATAATGTATGATCTGGTCATAACTGTTAAGGGAGAGGAAAGGGATGGGGGAAATCTCAGTATGAAAATAAAAAAGGTAGGCAATGAATGGAAGTTTGATGCCCGGAATTTCTTTGGGAAGTTAGATGATTATATGAAAAGTCAGAAAAAATAATCTGACTAAACTAAAATTCTTTCAAACGAATTATCCAGCCTCAACTGCTTGAAAAAGGGTAGTTCTGAGTTGAGGGATTTATCAACTGTAATACAGACGTACTTTTTTCTATCCAAAAAAGATTGAATCAGCTTTTCAAATGCTTCATCTGTTTTTGGTTTTCCTTTCATTACCTGAGAATCATCCAGAATAATAAGGTCGTATTGGTCAAAGTGATTTTTAAATAAATCCGACTTGTTCCTTTTAATACACTCTACAAACTCTTGAAGGAGGAGAGGGAAGGAAAAATAAACAACTTTGAATTCAGGGTTGTTTGCCAAAATCTGCTGATGAATATTATTAGCCGCAGAAGTTTTACCGGAACCTTGCTCCCCTTCTATAATATATAAGTATGTATCCGGCACGATTAGATTGTCAATGCTGATAAAATCAAGTGTTGCAGTATTCATAGGATAGAAATTATTTTTATCTGATATTTATTTTCTGGGCTAATCTCGCTCTTTTATCACAAATAAAAACCTGCCCCATATATTTTGTGAATAAAGTATTTTTATTCTAAAATACATACCGGATAACGATAATAAAGGCGGGTTCAATCCGGAGTTCCCGGTGAAAAGGTTAAAACGCCTTGAAAAACCTGTCAAAATTTTGCTTTAGAGGAGGTTAAATTACCCGGTTGAGGGAATTTGTCTCCGGAATTTAAGCTGGGCTTAAAAGTAAAGTCTATCCACTAAGTTGAAAAAACGCCCCTACTGTTTCCCCTAACTGACTTATTATGAAATGATTGCACTCCTTTTTAGGGAAAATTCCTTGGTAGCTCAGCTGGTTAGAGCACATGACTGTTAATCATGGGGTCACTGGTTCGAGCCCAGTCCGAGGAGCAAACAAAAAAAAGCATCACAGTCCGTGGTGCTTTTATCATTTATGACCTTTTGTAAACCACGCCAATATTGACTTTCGTGCTTTGCGACCTTTTGTGTCAAATGGTTCGACAAAATAGCGTGAAAACAGGCCCCGCAATGGGCTGTCGAACCTTTTAGGAATAGTTTTCTGTTTTTAATTCTTCTGTTTTTGCCGTATATTTGCAAGGTAAATCTCTCAAGCAATGAGTACTGCACAAATAAAAAAGAGTCTTCATAAATACGTGGATACTTTGGACCTTCCATTTCTAAACGCGGTTCATAATCTTATCAAAGCCCATGTTGAAGAGAATAGTATTGTCGGCTATAATTCCAAAGGAAAGCCTATTGCGGCCCGCGAATTAAGAACACGAGTAAAAAGTTCACAAGCAAGGATGGACAAAGGGCAATTCATTTCTCATGAAGATGTAGAAAAAGAAGCTGCTTCGTGGTAAGAAAGAAAAGGCTTGTTATACATTGGGACAAGTTGGCAAAGGAGGAATTTCGCTCCGAAATTAAATACTATTAGAAGTTTTCAATTCAGGGAGCGAATAATGTCAAGAAAGATATTTTAGCGGCAGTCGCTCATTTAAAAATATTTCCCGACAAACATCCAATTGAGCCCGCATTGGGTTTGCCATTCAGATTTGTTGCGGTCAGAGATTTCAAAATCATCTACTACCTTAATGGTCATGAAATCAGAGTTGTTGATTTGTTTAACTGCTCGCAGAACCCGAAGAAAATTCAATTAAGAATAACTCATTAGGGTTTTGTCAGGTATTCCTTCAATTTCAATCCTAAAAGGTGTAAATTTCGCAAATTTTCAAGATTTTGGTTCGACAATTGAGCAGTCGGGGGAGCAATGAAATCAAGCCATCCAGTCGGGGTGGCTTTTTTTATGGGGTTTAAGTGCAGCATTTAAGTGCAGTTTTGTGCACTTAAAGTAATACCTTTCCCAATTCGATTTTCCCGGCTATCGCAGGCAGGGTTCGACACTTTACCAAACCATCATATTTTGTACAATTTCTCACATAATCTTACATCAAATTGCTAAGCAGACCCCTGATTGTTTGTCGGAGTAGGGATTTTGGTAATGAAGGGATATTCAGAATCGGAGGGTTGGGTGTGTAGGTTAATCCTCTGCTAACGACAGTTCTGATTTAAGGATTTTTATTCGCATCTCCGCTTTTTGAATTTCTTTTGACTTGTCAATAATGGCTATCGTCCCTGTGTCAGCGTCCGGAAGATTGTTTTGCAAGCAGTATTGGGGAGTGATTGTTTGTAAATTAAGCAATCCTATTTCGAACATCAGTTTGGCATAAGATGCCTGTTCCTGATTAATGTCATTAAGAATTTCTCTTTTTTTTCTGCATGCCATGAGGGGATAAAATTAGCGCAAACTCTCCCTCAAAAAAGTACAAAAACGCAGTAAAACTTACATGTCTTTTTAGCTTTTTTTGCAGTATTTTTCAGAATCCTCAATGGAATATTTATGCTCCAGCTCTACATCATTAAAACTTCGGTTCGCGTGGTCTGTTCTGCCCCAGAAAAAAACTTTTTCAAAAAAGGGCAATAATTTGTTCGTTTTAATCTGCTCGAGGAAATAGACCTCGTGTTCCTTTTCCTTGATGCCCATTTCATATAAAACAGCATCGTGTTCTTTAATCCCCAGGGAATGGAAATAATGCATCATTCTGAAATACTCGCATACGTTTCCGCTCTCAAGTCGTCCGGCAAAATAAAACGGCATGAACCATCCGATCACAAAACAGCTGAACGAAATGATTTTTCCGATTACATGAAACCTGAACTCATAAAATTTTGATATTTCGACATTGTATTGCTGCATGATCTTCAGAACAGTTTTCCTGTGGTTCCATTCATCCAGCTCAATTTGACTGATGGCTGTTTTCTCGTTTGTATTTTTGACAGCTGCTGCATGCCCCTGGTAGGCAAATGCGGCTGCTTTTTCAGCCGAATAGGCCCGTTGAAGTAAATCCACTAAGGCCGGGTGATTCAGTTTCAAGTTCGAATACTTAGATTTCAGGTTAGAATCAGAATCTCATCTTTTTTAGAACGTCAATTGTTTGAATCAGCATATCATCGTTAAAATCAAGATGGGTGACCATTCGGATGCTTTGCTTGCCAAATCCCGAAGCCCTGATCTTATTTTGGGCGAGTCGGTTTGTAAAATCCTCAGGTTTTATTTTTTCCGAAAGAGAAAAAATAACAATATTGGTGTCAACGGGTAAGCTGCTTTCTACAAAAGGCAATGCCTGTATAACAGCCGCCAATTCTTTAGCTCTGCGGTGATCGTCCTCCAATCGCTTGATGTTGTTTTCAAGGGCATAGACTCCGGCTGCTGCAAGAAAGCCAGCCTGACGCATTCCACCGCCAAATACTTTGCGGATTCTCCGGGCCTGCATAATAAATTCTTTTTTACCAATTAGAACCGAACCTGCCGGGGTGCCAAGCCCCTTTGAAAAACAGACGGAAATGGAATCAAACAAAAGAGAATAACCTACAGGATTTTCCTTTGTTTCTGTAAGGGCATTGAAAATCCTTGCCCCGTCCATATGAAACCTGATCTTGTTTTTTTTACATACTTCGGCTATTTCTTTCAGCTGAGCCAGTTTGTAATAACTTCCTCCCGCCCGGTTGACGGTATTTTCGACTGCAACCAATGCGGTCCGGCAAAGCCAGTCTTGCTCGGGATTAATATTTTCAGCTACCTGACTTGCTGTAAATCTTCCCAGATCTCCCTGTAGCAGTTTTGCCTGAACACCTGAATTAAAACTTATTCCGCCTCCTTCGTAATTATAGATATGTGCCAGGGCATCACAAATAAGTTCATCGCCCGGTTGGGTATGCGTTTTAATAGCAATCTGATTGGCCATAGTTCCTGAAGGACAAAACAAACCATCCTCCATCCCGAATTTCTGAGCTGTTTTTTCCTCCAGTTCAATTACGGCAGGATCTTCCCGGAAAACGTCATCTCCCACCCTGGCACTGAACATAGCCTCCAACATTCCGGGACCGGGTTTTGTTACTGTATCACTCCTTAAGTCAATCATATGACCAAGTTAAAACAAAATCGTGCAATACCGAACTCGGGTCTTCCCTTTCCTGACCGTTAAAAGGGTTGTCAGAACGGTTGAAAATCCTTTCTTGCCGAATAATCGTCTTGGTCCATTCAAAAAATGATTTTCTTTGGGGTATGAAATACCGTTTTTTCCCCCTGATAGAGCTCTTGCCGGGCTTTTTGATGTCTTCTTTAATGAAGGCTCAGGAACCTACCAAACTTCCTACAAGTCCCACGGGAACTGGTAAGCAAGGAGAGGCAAATATGAAGAGTGATCAAAAAAAGGAAAAAGCCAGGGAAAAAGAAGCAGAAGTTGGAAAGGAGGGCGAAAGCAAAGGAAGTGATAAGCCAAAATATAAATCACTTTTAAAAACGCCAACGGGACCGATTAAAAAATCTTCGAGAAAAGAAAAACTAAGTTCGAAAACCGTGAAAAATCCGGGTTGATTAAAAATCATCCCCCCAAAGCCCGGATTAAGCCTGGATTATTATTCGATTGCGGATGTTTTGCGGGACCTTCTGGTTTTATCTTGTCAGCATCACTTGGGTGTTTTCCTGCCTTGAGCCAAGGATTGCCTGGAGGTTATATATTCCCAACGGAAGGGACTGGTCCAGGTCTATCATTTTCTGGACATTGTCATTGTCCACAAGCAGTTCCTGGGTATATACGGTCCGGCCTGCCGAATTAATAATTCGCAATAAAACCTTTTCTTCTTTTGTAGTGGCCATGTTGAACATAATTGTAAAATGACCGTTACTTGGATTGGGAAATACTTTCATCTGAAATAACTTTTCAGCGTTGGGGGATTGGACCGAGTTCATAAGACTTTTCAGACTATCTGAATTTGTGTTCTGCGGATTGTTACAGCTTATGGACTGAACGGATAACAGAGAGGACCAAACCTTGGATGCTCCCTGGGTGATTCTCAATTGGTAACTGCCGGCAAGGGTAGCTATATAGGAGGAGTCAACGGCCCCTGAAAGGACATTGCCATCTTTAATCCATTGATATGCATAATTGGGACAAGTATTGGCATACAGCAGGACGCTTCCTCCGGGACAAATAGAGGTAGGTCCATTCGGAGTAATGGATGCACTAAGATTGTTCTGAATTGTTACCTGTGTCGGGGCTGACCAGGAAATGCAGGATCCCAGGATGGTTTTCACCTGATAGCTTCCTGAAGCAACAGCTGTATATTCAGGACTGGTTGCTCCATTTATATTTGTTCCGTTTAATTCCCACTGGTAAGCAATCCCGGGTGCTGAATTTGTAGTCAACGTTACTGAGCCCGAACATCTTGTAGTTGATCCTATGGGTATAATGACTGGGGTTTCACAGGAACCCACACTAATATGGATTATGCCGGAGCTGCCGGTTTTTCCAACGCTGTCTGTTACAACGGCTTTCAGCATATAATTCCCCGTGGTGACATTCATCCAAGTATAAAAATAAGGTGCCGTTAAATCTGTTCCGATTTTAGTAGTATCCTGATAAAAGTCCACTTTCCGGATACCACTTCCCGCGGGTGTTACACTTGTGCTTATGTCAATGTTCACCGGATTGGAAAAAATGGAATTATTCGAGGGGGATGTAATTGTTACCTGCGGTTGATTGCTTCCGGTTACCTGGACAGGGACTAATGAAGACCATGCATTTGAGGTGCCCAGGGTTACCTTAACCTGGTAATTTCCTGAAGTTGAAGCAAGGTACGTTGAGTTAATGGCTCCGGGTATATTTACACCATTCACTTTCCACTGGTACGAATAACCTGTACAAGTATTGGCATACAGCAACACACTTCCCCCGGCACCAAAGGTCGTTGGTCCGCCAGGTGTAATTGTTGCACGAAGACCGCTTTGTATGGTCACTTGCAACGGGGCTGACCATTCAATGCAGGAGCCACTGCTTACTTTAATCTGATAGGCCCCTGTAGCAGATGCTGTGTAAGATGCTTTCGTTGCCCCGGTAATAGCTGTTCCATTCATTTTCCATTGATACAATTTACCGGCCCCTGTATCTGCATTTAGTACAACCGATCCTGAGCACATATTGGTCGGGCCGGAAGGAGTAATCACTGGAAATGGACAGGGGCTTATTTTAAGTGTTGCTTTGTTACTTGTAACACTGCCGCTGCCATTGGTAATTGTAACACTGTATTGTCCGGTATCTGTGGTAGCAACACTGTTTATAGTAAAGGAGGAAGAATTGGCAAGTGGAATAGTTGTTCCGTTTTTCATCCACTGGTAGTTAAGCGGAGCTGATCCGGTTGCCGTTACCGTAAAGATTGCCATTTGGCCCAAGGAAACGGTTACATTGGAAGGTTGTTTGGTAATAGCAGGCCCAGTGGCAACGGTTGGGCTGTAAATAATTTTGTACAACATATTATTGGCGATACTCAGGTAATAGAAATTTCCATCCTTACCAACTTTAATACAGACATTTGCACCGCCTACTGAAGAAGCAAAGTTGAATTTCTGACCGGGACTTACGGTGGGGTCTATGTAATTGATCTGTTTGTTGCAATAGTCCAGAAAAAAGTATTTGCCCGTATAAGTTGCCGGATAGTTGCTTGAAACGGGATTGAAAAAAGTTCCGCCGGTAATGGCACACCCGATACTGTCGTGGGGGCCATGGGCATAGGCATACTCGGGATTGGTATAGGCGGGATTGGTACTGTAGCCCTCTGCAAAAGGCCATCCGTAATTTTTTCCCCCGGTGGTGACGTCGTCAATTTCTTCGTAGGCTTCCTGCCCGACATCATTTGTATAAATCTTTCCGGTACCGGACTGAACGGCAATTATCCATGGATTCCTGAATCCATAATTCCAGATCCGGTCAGCTACTGCTGAACCACTGAAGGGGTTCCCGGATGGCACACTTCCATCCGCATTTATTCGAAGGACTTTTCCCTTGTATATGCTCATGTTTTGCGCATTCGGGTTAACGTAATTGACGGTATCTGATCCGTCGTCTCCAATTCCAACGTATAATTTTCCATCCGGTCCGAATTCCATCCCACCGGCATTGTGAATGGATTGTATGGCCGGTTCTATATCCAAAATGTCAAATTCACTTCCGGGAACAGCCGTGTCTCCACTGGCGGTGAATCTGCTGAGGCGGTTGTGAACCGGAAGAGTGGAAGTTGTGTAATACACATAAACATAATTGTTAAGTGCAAAATTCGGATCCAGGCAGACTGAACTGACCCCTCTTTCATTCAGCTGATTTACTGAAATAACTAAAAAAGGTTTTGGTAAAACAATACCGTTCTTTACAATTTTAATTTTTCCCGCCTTTTCACAAGCGAATATCCTTCCATCAGGAGCCACTGTCATCGACGTAGGGTAATAAATATTACCAATGGCAACCTGGCTAAATCCGGGAGGAAAAACCTGGGCGTTCACAGAAAACGTTGTGGAAAAAATCGCAAGGGATAGAGAACAGATAAACTTTCTGATTGTAGAGGTAAATTGCGTATGATTCATTTGTTTTTTTTATTAATCATAGCAACAAACGTATTTATGTTTTAATCTTATTTTAATAACTATTCGGCAAAAGCAGATTTTCGATAGCCGACTTTAGGCTATAGTTACTTCGCGAGATCCGCGTAGCGGTCATTCTGGTAGAATTCAACTGACAAACTTTCCCCTTTTATCTCAAGGTAAACAGTGCAGAATTTGTAGGTCGGGAAGTTGGATTTGAAAACGAACTCTGAAAAATTGCGTTGAATAAGGTTGTAGGAGCTGACGGTGCTGTCGTAATGCTGAAATACTATTTTGCCGCTTATTCCAATATTGTTTAACGGTTTGGTTTCCGAATCAAATAGGTATATGTGCGAAGTGTCGTTGGGGGTGAAAACAAATTCAACGTAGACGCCCTTTACGCGGTCAATTTTACCGCCCGGCAGGAGTTCAGGCCCCTTCAGGACGTTTTCATTCTGGGCCGAAAGAAGTGGAATGGAGGCAACTGAAAGCGCCAATAAAACGTATGCCCTTTTAAAATCTGACAAATCCATGCACGAATTTATACCATACCCTCAGGAAAAATCTGAAATTTCGTTCAGACGGGATAAAAGGACGATATGGGGGACGTTATTTGAAAAGAGCTTCAATTTTGTCAATACTTAATGGTTTTTCAAGAAAATCACAAACAAGGGAGTGCTCCATTGCACGTTTTTTATCTTTCGGGTCAATGGAGCAGGAAAGCATAAAGACAGTAAGATGCTTTTTAATGTTCTCGTCTAATACTTCGAGTTTGGCGAGGGCATCCCACCCGGAGATAACGGGTAAATTGATATCCAGAAACAATACGATACGGAGGTTTTTTTGTGCGGTTTTGCATTCGTTTTCTATATAACGAATGCCTTCACGAGCCGAATTGAAAGCCTCCACATCATCTCTGCCAAGTGCCCGGCGAATAGAAATGCAAAGGATCGAATTATTGACAAAATCATCATCAATAATTACAAATTTGTCTGGTTCTTTCATAATCAGTCATTTTTAATCAGAGATAAATTCTGCTTTCTTGGTAAGGATACCTTAGATAGCGGCCATTTGCAGTATGATTTGGCCAATAATTAAGCAGATGTAAGATTTGATGGTATTATTTTGCTGTAGAATACTTAAACCATTTTTTTGCTTTTGGTCTTCTGTGCGGGCAGCCGGGCCAGCAGCAGGGCCTGCGCTTGCCTTCGAGAAGCTCTTCGCTTAGCCGCTGGATATGTTCTTTTCTTGTTTCGGGTTTCTTAACAATTGTGGTCCAACAAATCCATTCATTACGTGCGAGCGGGGTGAGGTCATTCCATTTCTCAAGAACACCGGGATTGGAAACCAATGCTTTCTTTAAATCCTCCGGGACTTCATGAACGACACCTTCAGCGATTATTTTTTTAGCCATTTTCCAAGCATCTCCTGTTTTTGGAGGTATTCAAAATTAACGTTTTTTAGTTGACGCAAAAATCCGCCCTTATAGGGGCGGATTTTGGGGTTACTCCGGAAGTTGGATTTCAATCAGCATTTGCATGCATCCGGTGCTGACTTTTAGATGTCGATTTAGTCAGATCGCACCAATAAGAACTTTTTGAAAAGGAATTGAACTATCATTTAATATGGCCTCAACAGCAAGAACACAGCGGTGACAAACCATGTTTTTGACTAAAAGAGTAGTTGCCGGCATTCTTTTGCAATGAATGCCTTATTTTTTTGCAGGGCCGTTGAACATCCAGCGGATGCCAAAGCGGTCGAGGCAAACTCCCCAGTAACCCCAAAACATATCCACAGGTGCACTCATTTCTGAACCACCTTCCGAAAGCGCTTTGTATAGCCTGTCTACTTCTTCCCTGGTGTCCGGTTCCAGACTGATGGTGGTATTGTTGCCAATTTTCAGTTTATGTCCCATCGATTCCAGCATATCAGTGCCCATAATGGTGGTGCCGCCTAAAATGGGTAAAGCAACATTCATGATGCTGTTAGCTTCCTTATCCAAAAGCTTGGGTGCACCCGGCATGGGTGGTGAATCGTTCATCCGGAATACCTTTCCTACAAAGTCGGTATTGAATATTTTTTTGTAGGTATTGAATGCTTCTTCACAATTTCCTTGAAAGTTGAGATAAATTGATGTTTTAGCCATGATGTTTTAGATTTGTTTGGTTAGAGATTTACTTGGCTTTTTGGTCCGCTTCAAAAATACCGAAAGTATTGTTATCCGGGTCAAGGAAATAGCCCTGCCAGCATTTTCCTGGAATTGCAAACTTCGGCAATGCAACTTTTCCTCCGTTTTGGAGTATCTGTTCCGCTGTTTTGTCAAAACTTGCAACTTCTACAGAGTTAACAAAGGCGTTGGTCCCACTTAGAGGGGGCGGCACAGATGCAGGTCTTTTTAAAAGACCTCCGCGTATGGTCTTGGTTTCTATGCTGTAATATTCAATGGGAACGAATTCCTGTCTGGTAAATTTCCACCCGAATAATGAAGTGTAAAATTTCACCTCCCTTTCGGGGTTGGCTGATTGAATTTCGAAGTAGCCGATGGCGTTCATTCGTTAATTAGTCTGAGACTATTTTAAGATCACCAACTTCTTGTTTGAAATTCCTTCATTACTGGAGATGGAGACGTTATAAATACCTTGAGGTAAAGCGTTGGCCTCGATAGTTGATTTGCCCGAAGGGAAGGGTTTGCTAAGTAATAATTTACCCGCAATGTCGAAGATTTGCAGGAACTGTTTTTCGGTAGAAGAGGATTCTATACTAATTTCGCCGGATGTTGGATTGGGATATAATGAAATTGATAGGTTTTTTGATGTGGTTGAGGAAATTCCTGTAGTTAACAGCCATTCGCAGTCTTCATGAATTACATTGTATAACGGAAAACTATCATCCTGAAAACAATTAAAAGAAAACAGAGGAACATCGGCAACACCGGAGGAACAGTAGTTTTGCAAGGGAAATAAAAAGTTGTCATTATCCATTGCCCCAAATCGTTCAACATATCTGCCACTTAAATACACGCTCGAATTCGGATTCCCGCTTAAATATATCCATCGATACGAAACAGAATTTATTACTATACGTCCTATGCTGTCAACTATGGCGATGGATTTCGAACAACCTGAGGAACCAGTGTCGACTCCGAGATTCCAGGTATCTCCCGGTTTCGCTCCAAAATTATACAAAACAGAAAACTTCCCGTTTACCAGATAAAAAACGGTATCGCCATTGACATAGGTAAACTGTCCTGGCATCGTATCAATCCCGAGTAAAACTGTCTGGTCGTATTGATTAGCTATAAATTCATAATCAAGTGGGAGTAACTTTTTGCAAACTTTCGAATTTATTAAAGTGTCTTTTTGATATTCAATTTTTATGAATCCGCCGGAACCTACGCCACTCCATGCATAATGCCATACAGCACCTTTGTGAATCCAAACCTGAGAATTTGAAATTGTTGAAGTGAAAAGAAAAAGGACAATGTAAAGGTGCTTCATTTGGTCATTGAATGTAATCCAAATATGCCGATATTTCACAATTATTTTTGAAAAATGTATATTTTTGTCCTTCTACATTTTTAAAAGGAATTTCAATGAAAAAGGCCAGGCTGGAGGATTTTAGCGATGGAATGTATTCCTATAGCCTTTGCAAATGCATATATTTCAGAGGCGCTCTTTGTAGTTGTCGCTTTGATGTGGATATTTCCTGACCGTAGAATTGAGGCTGCTATGCAAGGGGAGGGAACGGATTCTGCTTAATTGGATTTAATTATTACTAAAGGCCTGTAGGTAATCCGTTGCTCGCTCGCAAGACGAACATTGTAAGCGGGCGCAAGGAGGATATTTTATATTGCGACAGGTTAGGAATTGGTCAAAATAATTTCGCCTGAATAACCCTGATAGGATATAACAAGGTTTTCCCTGGTTTGAATTTTGGCGGAATGTGCACCCATAGCTTTGGGTATTGCACTTTGAAAGTGTTCTTTGGTTTCCCAGGTTTGGATAGTCATAGTGCTTTCATTACTGATTTTTATCACCTCGTAGGAAATAAAACCTGCAAAAGTTTTCAGCGTATTTAGTAAACTTTCGGGGCTTTTGCAACGTTCAATTTCCTGGTCTGCGGTATTTGGTTTCAGTTTGAAAACTGAGATTGTCTTGTATTTCATTTTTGAGTGTCTTTACTATTAAAATGGATTTAATTCCGAATTAATTTGGGTATCGATTCAACTATTTCTTTTAGAAGTACATCCTCTTTAAATTGAAACTTTCCATCAACAGGAAATAATTGTTCATTGAATTTATTGATTACTATTTTGCCTGTAATTGTCGCACCTAATCGTTTTAAAATTGCTTCTGCATGTAAAATTGAACTTGAGCCCCCGCCGACTGGCGAAGTGCTAAGAAGTAAAACGGACTTATTTGTTAAAATTTTGTATTTCTTTTCGATTCTTGAAAGCCAATCCATGCAATTTTTAAAAAATGCAGGAATCGAACCGTTGTGTTCCGGAACAGATACTACCAATGCGTCAGCTTTATCTATTAACTGTTTTAGCCTTATCGCATTTTCCGGAATGCCTTCAATCTGTTCCGTTTCAATAGAATAAATCGGCATATTGAAATCACGTAGGTTAATAACGGAGTTATTGGTTTCCTTTAATAACTCCGATATTGCTATAATTACGCTTTGATTGATGGATTTAGGATTATTGCTTCCTGAAAATAATAGAATGTTTTTCATTTTTGGTCAGCTAAATTTTTTAAAACGAGTTGTAATAACCCAAGTAACTTCTTTTCTTGTTCCTCAGTCAATCCCTTTGTTGCAGTCGCTTCCATTACTTTCCAGATTTTTTCCACTTGCTTAAACGCTTCATTTCCCTTAGTGGTTATAAACACCCTTGATGTCCTTTTATCCTTGGAATCTTTTTCCTTCTTAACCATTCCACCGGCTTCCATGCGGTCAATCATCGTTGAAATAGTGGGATGCTGAATGCACATTTTTTCTGCAAGTGAAGAAACAGTTTGTCCGTCATCTCTATTTAGGTAATATAAAAGGATGTCCTGTCCACCATGAATGCCAACTTCAGATAATAGGACATTGCTCTTGTTTCTGCGAAGTTTACATATTTGGACAAGCAAATAGCTGATTGTATTCCGGTTGGATTTGGATTTCACCTTGTAAAGGTAACCTAATATAGTTAGTCGACTAACTATATAGAGGATATTTTCCCCTTGCAGATCAAAAATGTTATTGTAAATTTGGTTTGTATCACAAACTGAATTATATTTGTTCCGGATTCGTTAATTAATTACTCAAAAATGGAAACCGAAGAAACGCTATCACCCCAGCAAAGCCTCGAATTAATATCAAGCGTTATCGCTAAGACAAAGGATAATATAAAGGCGAACAGCTTCTTATTTATACTGTGGGGATGGCTTATTTCAACGGCAAGCATTCTATTTTTTGTATTGAATCGCTTTACTAATTTCAAGTATTTCTTTCTTCCTTTTCCAGTTTTGGCTTTACTAGGCATTTCGATTTCGCTGAGGTATTACATTAAGCAAAAGCGGAGGACTACTGAGACCCACCTAAGTTATTTTCTGTATCGCATGTGGCTTGTATTGGGAATATGCTTTATAACGGTGGTATTTATCAATGTTTCTCAAAACCTGATCCCGGTTACCTACACTTTATTAGTTGCCGGAATCGGAACCTTGGTTTCCGGCCTTGTATTGAAATTCAATCCTTTAATTTTTGGTGGTACGTTATTCCTAATATCCGCTGTCCTAAGCATTTATATCCCTATTGAATACAGAATGCTATTTCACGGAGTCATTATAATCGCAGGATACCTGATTCCGGGATACTTACTTAAATATTCAAAACCCTAATGACCGAGAAGTTTCAGGAACTTGATCCTGTATTGAATACACCTGTGAGGTTAGCTGTGGTTTCAGTCCTTATTGAAGTGAAGCAAGCAGATTTTAATACTTTGATGGAGATAACCAAGACAACTCAGGGGAACCTTAGTCACCAGTTGAAAAAACTGAGTGAAGAGGGTTATGTTGAAATTGAAAAGACGTTCAAAGGAAATTACCCTCTTACTATTTGCAAATTGGCCCCAAAGGGAAGAAAGGCCTTTGAAATTTACGTTGAAGCAATTAAAAAATACCTGCATCTGTGAGAAGCATATATTTTTTAATGTTA
>Ga0206805_1134_pt1 | contig 14100 bp, 12 predicted proteins | sample Alteio_BWOrgCont_59_FD_152890 | JGI IMG/M metagenome (GOLD analysis project Ga0206805, IMG submission 152890) | Enriched cells from forest soil in Barre Woods Harvard Forest LTER site, Petersham, Massachusetts, United States -... | ecosystem: Environmental > Terrestrial > Soil > Temperate forest >... | reverse complement strand
TAGGGGTCAAGCTCTGGCTGGCCCGTGCTGCTCTCGCCAAGGGTGACATAACCGTCGCCCAGCAGAGCTATCGCGACGCCGTGAAACTAAACCCTAGAAACCTCGAGGCCCAAGCCGGTCTTGCCGATATCTCGATTGCCACTAGAGACCTCAACACGCTGAGCCAGGTAGCGGACGCCAGCATCGCGATCGCTCCGCAATCATCGGAGCCATATGTCTGGCGCGGTATGGCAGAGGGAAATCAGAATGATTTGGATAAGGCCGATGCAGACTTCCATCAGGCCCTCAAACTTGATCCCAAAAACTCTACAGCCTATCTCGAACTCGCTCAACTCCGTCTCGCACAGAAAAAGATTCCTGAGGCTCGTACCCTGCTCGAGCAGTCTCTCGTTTACAACCCTAACGGCGCACGCGCGTTGCGACTGTTGGCCACCACATTCCTCATTGAAAAACAGCCCGCAAAAGCACTGAGCCGCATTCAGGAGCAGATTGCCAAATCGCCCCAGAACAGTGAGATGTACGTTCTTCTCGCCGACCTCCAGCTAAGCACAGGCGATTCAGCAGGAGCGCTCTCCTCATCGGAAAAAGCTCTGCAGCTCAAGCCCAACGATAGCGCCGCCACCATGGCTTACACCAGGGCTGAGGTCAGCCAGGGCGACCCCGCCAAGGCCATCGCAAAATGGGAACAGTGGACCGCAAACCACCCTACCGACGCGCAGGCTTTGACCGTCCTCGGGTCTCTCTACGAGACCCAGGGCGATCGCGAAAAGGCCATGGCATCCTACAAAAAAGCTCTTGCCATCCAGCCCGAACAGGCAGTCGCCGCCAACAACCTCTCCTATCTCATGGTTGAGACCGGGCAGAATCTTGACGTGGCACTCTCTCTCGCTCAAATCGCACGCCGCGCTTTGCCCAACTCTCCCAGCACCGCCGACACCCTGGCGTGGGTCTACTACCAGAAGGGCAACTACGCCTCTGCACGCGATCTCCTGGAGGACGCCCTCAAGGTCGATCCAAATAACGCCTCTATGCACTATCACCTGGGTATGACCTACAGCAAACTGTCCAACAACAGCGACGCCGTGATTCAGCTTAAGAAGGCCGTGGCATTAGCACCCAACTCCCAAACCGCAAAAGACGCAGATAAGGCGCTCAGCCTCTTGGGTTGAGGCCGCGCAACATCACGAGCATCAGGCTATCGAGGCTTCAGCGGGGCGAGCTAAGGTGCTCTCGTAGGTTTGCATCGTCTTTTCGGCGATCAAGAGCCAGGATTGATCGCCGAAACTCATCTCACGTACCTTCTGAGCAAGCCGCTCCCTCAATACTGGATCGCGAGTCAACTCAATCAGTGCGGCTGCGAGCTCAGTGGAATCCTGTGGATTAACCAGCAGAGCATTCTCCCTATTGGTTAACAACTCTCGAAATACCGGAAGATCGCTTGCAACAATAGCTTTGTCCAATGCCAATCCTGTCGCAAGCGCTCCACTCGTTGTAATCGCTCGGTAGGGATATACGACAATGCTCGCAGCTCGATACAGTGCCACTAATTCTTCAGTAGAGATAAAGCGGAAGTGAAGCTTCACACGCTTCAGGCCTAGTTGCCTCACCTGCCCACGAATCTGATCCAGTAGCTCTGGCGCACCGGTGCCCGCAATCACCAGGCAGACACCGTCAGCCTGAGCTTCGACCTGTTGCCATGAACGCAGCAGCAGATCAATCCCTTTATACGGAAAGATGATCCCTTGCCATAAAACCAACATCTGGTTGGGCTCAACTTCAAGAGTCCGCAGGGTCTGCTCAAGACCGGATGCAGGAAGGTCATAAAAAAATGGCCCATGCGGGATGACCGATATTTTTTCCGCCGGTACGGAAAACTCTGCTCCAAGCCGCGTCCTGATGTGATCTGAGTGGCAGATGATCGCATCCACCATCCGATATAGTTCGTCGAACGTCCGCTTGTAAGCCTCACCCGTATCGTGAGGAAGCAAATCGTGAACTGTCAGGACAATCTTCGAACCACGTTTGCGGCACAACGCAACGAACCAGGAGTCCAGCGGAAGCCGCCACTTCAGCATCGGCAGATACTGAACATGAATCACATCCGGGCGCTTGATCAGAAAGCGTGCCGACAGCGCAGACAGGTTCAGGATCGCTTCCATCAGCTTCAGCACCCTTCGTGGCAGGCGCGGCAGCCGAAACTTTCCCACGACATCCAACAGTCCCGGATCAATCTTGATGCCACGACTTGAGAAGCAATCAGGATCGAGATAGTAGGAGATCGACCCTACCGTCAAATTAACGCCCTCTTTGAGCAGCGCCCTTGAAAGATAGGCCGTATAGTACGGCACAGTCGCCAACAGATCCATCATGAAGACGCTGGGCCGCCGGGTGCTTGCGCTCACCTTACATTTCCTTGCGAAGCAGTGTGCGAATCAACTCGCCGTTCCCCAGCCTTCTTACCAGCCAAAATCGCCTCGCTATAGACACCGAGATAGTCGGCCGTCATCCGTGCCGCAGAATATTCCTCTTCAATGAGCTGTCTTGCAGCCACGCCGAGACGTGTTCGTTTGGCAGGATCTCGCAATAGCTCCAGGATCCCTGCCGCCAGCAAATCCACATCTTCCGCAGGCACCAGCACACCGGTGCGGCCATCCAGGACCACCGTCGGCACTTCACCTACAGCGGTTGCAACCACTGGCAGCCTGCTGGCCATGCCTTCCAGAATCGCCATCGGTAGCCCTTCCTGCCGCGATGACGAAACCATCACATCCAGCGAAGCATATACCGAAGGCATATCGTCACGGTGCCCCAACATCGATACGCTCTCCCGAATATCCAAATCGACGATCAACCGCTCAAGCTCATCTCGATCCGGGCCATCACCAACCACCACAAACTGGGCCCGCGGAAATTCAATCAAAACCAGCGCCGCGGCGCGCAGGAAGATATCGATTCCCTTCTCCGATGCCAGGCGACCGATCAGGCCAACAATATGCGTGCTACCCAACGGCAAATCTTCCCGAAACGATGGAACGGCATCATCAAATGGCCGCAGTTCAATCCCATTGCGAATCAGATGGATCGCCTTTTCGCGGACTCCAGCCTTCAATAGTCTTCGCTTCACCTCATCTGAGACAGCAACGACCCGCGCATATCTCCGCAGTACAAAGCGATCGACCGCACCATAAAGAACGGCTGACACGTCATTGTCATACCAGGTGTGGCATGTTGAAACAAACGGCAGTCTTACCCCACGTAGCGCGAAGTAAACATAAATGTCAGCCTTGTAGCCATGAGCATGAACAATATCAGCACCCGTCCCAATCGCCAACTCACGAATGCTCGCAATTGCTGTCCGGTCAATCCGGGCTTTGCAGGCGATCAGATGCGAATCAATGCCTTCCTCGACCGCCCTTTCGTGAAGCTGATGATTTGGGTTCGAGAGGTTCGAGAATACCGCCAACATGCTGCGATGAGACCCGCGATTGAGCGCACGAGAGAGGTTCAAGATCACGGCCTCTGCGCCGTACATTCCCCCGCTGCTAATGACGTGTAGAACCTTCATTCCGCGTCATCCTCGCCGTCACCGCTATCCGGCTCCTTTCGATTCAGAACCGCCCAGAGTTTTTCGTACAGGCGGTCCCCCAACAGCGTCTTCGCGGCTTTTTTCATTTGATATTGGCGGCCCACACTAGATAAGACACTGCTGTTCGGTTGAAAAAGATCCGAGATCCACTCCGGACGCATGCCTCCAAGGATATTCAACCGCCCAACTGTAGCACCCAATGGCAGCGACTCAGCCCTTGGAGCCGAAGTATAAACCTGGGTGTAGCCCGCCTGCTCGCACGCAGAGAGCACAAAACGGTTGTATCGCCCGCCCGGAAGAGACATCGTGGTAATCGAAGTTCCCAGCTTGTCTTCAAGGACGAAGCGTGCGCTGTTCAGCTCAGTCTGCAGATCCTTTTCACTACAGTGGGTAAGCAAAGTATGGGTCCACCCATGCGCACCAATCAAATGGCCTGCCTGATGCAGCGATCGCAACTCCGGCCATCCCATATAGCCCGGCTTCTTCCCTGTCCAACCTACCGTGATAAAAAAATGCGCCGTCATCTCTCGTGATTGCAAAATAGGTGCGGCAAACTCAAAATTTGAAATATGTCCATCGTCAAAAGTCACTTCGGGCCACAAGCTCGAGCTCTCTGCTTTACGCAACCCGGCAAAAAGATCGACATGCTCTTCAAAAGTACGAGTATCCATGACGTAGGAGTATTGGCTCCCGCTAGGCCGCAGCTCATGGTAGAGAAGATAAAGTCTCCGCAGGGGCTTTTGCATCTGATCCTTTGAGATTGCTTCTACGTGTAAATCTGCTTCCTACCTACACGTTATGATTCACCACTTCGGCCTCTACCAGTTCGAATAACTGGCGTGAACGTGTGTAGATCCATGCAATCCTCCGACCCTGGAACGCCACTGCCGGGACGGGAGGAGAGACTACGATGCAACCGCTGTTTTTGGCGTGTGCCACCGCACCATCGATATCACTCGTTTCAAAACAGAGATGGTAAGCTCCTCCACCGTCCTTCGCCAGGATTGACCGAATAGGCGAATCCTCCGTGATGGGTGCAATCAACTCAATCTCCGCCACATCTTCACCGGACTTAGCTAGAAAATTTACAGTAACTTTTTGAATCGGATCATCGAAGGGACCGGACACAACTTTGTAGCCGAATAAAGTCGAGAGCAATTCAGTGGTCGGGCCTAGCGATGGTACGGCCACCCCGACGTGTAAAAGTTTAAAATCTAGATTGTCAGGTGGCCCAGACGTCAAAGCGCAGCTCCCTTCTTCTCTAATTCCAATTGGAGCAACGACACACTGGTAAGCTCGGGTATCTGTTGTGGATCAAATTGCACTCCGTACTCCCCTTCGACCGCGAGGATTACTTGCAGGTGCCGAAAGGAGTCCCAGCTATCGACCGTCCCGGTGCTTAGATCTGGGGTCACTTCCTCAGGAGAAATCTCGAGAATATCGGCCAGAATGTCACGAAGAGAGGACGGCACTTGTTGAGAGATCATTTGATTCATTTCCTTCCAGAGTTATCCACTTTGGGCTCGTTGGAACCGAAGTGGTCAGATCAAGTTCATAAAAGACTGAGCCGGGCTGGCCCTCTTCACCCAACGGAACACGTTTAGTGAACCCGTGATCTGGGTAGAAGTCTGCACACGGAGTATTTTTCTTCGTTGCGATAAATTCGCCCACAAGGAGCTTCGCACCAGTCCGTACCGCGTGTTCGCCAATATAAGCCAGAAGCGCGGTCTCAATTCCACGACCGATCACTCGACATGATAACAGCAGCGAATCGATATAGCATGAGCGCCCTTGATTGCGTACGAGAGCCAGCCCAACCACCCCGGCGTCGCCGAAGCGGTCGCGCACACGAACTACCACAGCTTGTCCTCCAGCTGTAGAAGCAAACGCCTCGACCTCCGTGGCCGAGTGTCGTCTTGTCGTCAGATTAAACTGGTTTGTCTTGGCGAGCAACTGCACGGCTCTCGAGAGCGGAGCCTGCAGTGCGCTTTGGAACGTACAAACGATCCCCAAAGAAGCCAGAAACTCATCGCGGTTTCCAACACTGCTGGCCAATTCGGCCCGCTGTGCCTGCGCCTTGTATTCGCTCAGCCGATTGAGATCATCGTCGGTCACAACAGCCGCATCAAAAAACGGCTGTTCTGACAGGGTTTCAACCAGCTTCCACGGTTCGTGAATAGGCGCCATGACGACAGCCACCTCGGGCAACTGTTGTCGGATCGCTTCGCACTCTACAGGGTTGTCGTCAACGAAGACAAAGGAATCAAGCCCAAGAGACAGTTCCTCCGCCAGCTCTCGAATCGAATCTGATTTTTCTTTCCAACTGATCTTGATTGCGACGAAGTTGTCCAGACTCAGAGCGAGATCGGCAGAACGAACTCGAAACGCCTCACGGGCATCGGCCTCGTTATTCTTTGAGGCGATGGCAAGCAGGATGCCTCGCGAAGACAACTGCTTCAGATATTTCTGATAATCAAGATAGCAATTCCCTGGGAAAGCGCCACCCGTAGCAATCCCATCAGGGCCATCTTCCCCTAGCACCCCGCCCCACAGAGTGTTATCAAGGTCAGTGCATAAAACTTTGCGAGGTGCTCGAAACAGCGTAGAAAACGAACGAATCAGGCCGCGCGAATAGGTCCGAAATGAGTCCGCGGAAACAGGCAGCCGGGAAGCAAAAAACATACGTTCATCACGCCAATTAGCACGTCCATAACGTGCAGCAAGGCGGTCTACATCGAAGAAAACACAGTCGGAAATAGTGCCGCACAACGCAGCAAGTCTTTGATTCAGCTGTTGTATGGCATTCGTCAGACTGTGCCGAAGATTCGCGTCTCCAACGTCACCAAGCGATGTACGATCAGGAGCGACAAGCCCCTGAAATAGCAACCGCGCTGAACTCCAGGAACGAAAGCTCCTCAGCAGTTGTGCGATTCGTGCCAAGCATTCCTCGATCTCCGCCTCTACCCCCGCGCCAATGCCGTCCGCGCATAAGTCTGGCAGACGGCCTGCTATCTCTTCCAGGTCGAGAAGGATTAGGACGGCGTCCGGCTTAAAATTGGCAAGTTCGCTTTGAGGATTCAGCAACTCCTCGACATAGGAACCATATCCACCAACCTGCAGATCAAGCACATAATTTGCCAGCACTGCCTCGGTAGCCAAATATGGAAGGATCGGCTCAACTGTCACCGAACGAACCACATAGGTTTTCAACCGTTTTGCTCGCAGTTGATCTGCAATTGCGTCAACGATGCCCGCAAAGGAAGAAGCACAGAACATCACATCCGACGGCTTACTGAAGGCCCCAAGGAGCTCTCTCCCACGCTTCACTGCCTCAATTGCATCTCCTCTGGACGCAGCATCCTTTAAAGAGCGTCGCAAGTCCTGGCGCTCGGAGTCATTTCGCATCGATTATCTCCGCTGCAGCTAGTGCTGGCTGTTCGACACCCTGGGGCGCCCGCATGATAATGCGGCCAGGCACCCCCATCACCGTCGCCCCCTCGGGAACATTGCTCATTACAAGAGTATTGGAGGCGATCTTTGCACCATTGCCAACTCTGATTTTGCCGACCAGTGTCGCCCCCGTACCAATATAAACTTCATCGCCAAGTAAAGGCGCTCCCTGCCGCCCCATGGCGGAGGTCCCGATCGTAACCCGATGCGCGATGTCGCAGTTCTTTCCCAGAACTGCCTGAGGATTGATATGAACCCCACCAATGTGCCCGATGTAAAGCCCCTCTCCGATAGAAGCATGAGGGTCAATGCACATCTCCATGAAAACTTCGCAGAATTTATTCGCAACAAACGAAACAATCTTCAACGGAACTCGGATCAAGAAGAAAGGCTTAGCCTCATGCAACCAGCTACCCAGCCGATAGCTTGCAATTGCCCAAACCGCCGGGTTTAACCACAAGCCCTTCCCGCCGGAGCCCTTGGCTCTGTAGCGTGCAATATCTGCAGAAAACTTACTCATGCAAATTCCTTGGAGACTTACTCTCACAGATGTGTAGCTATTACAGTACGGTAATCTTATCAGCCGCGTATTATCAGCCCGGAAACACGGAGCATTCGGAAGTAATTGCAGCAATTATGTGCCCATTCAAGACCCGCTTTGCCGCAATCCTCGGCCAGAATGGAAATGTTATATTCAGTACGAAGTGGCGTTGAGAAGTGAGATAGTTGGTATTCCCCCCTGAAAAAACACGTCCGCCTCACCAGCATTGGGTACGCCATCAGGGCGCGACGGTAAGCGACGCAAGTACAGGACAAGCAGCTTTTCAAAACCCCTCAACATGACCAAGATCAGTATCGCCATACCCGCCTATAATGCCGAAGCCTGTCTCCGTGAAACCGTTGAGAGCGCCTTGGCCCAAACCTGTCTGGCTCATGAAATTCTCGTCATCGATGATGGGTCGAAGGATGGAACCGAAGAAGTCGCACGCTCCTTCGGCAACCGCATTCGCTACATCAAGCAGCAGAACCAAGGCATCGCCGGTGCCAGAAACACCGCTGTCCAGGAAGCCACAGGCGATTGGATCGCTTTCCTCGACCATGACGATCTGATCCTTCCCGACAAACTGGAAAAACAACTCGCCGTCATCGAAGCGAACCCGAATCTCATCGTCGTATATTCTGCATTCTCTTATCTATATTCGGACGGTACAACCCGGTTAGTTCCCGCCTTCCCTGCCAGAAATCTCTGGCCAGCTCTTCGTTACCGCACACCGATCCTCCCGTCTACGTCGATCATCCGGCGGTCCGCTCTTCAAGAAATTGGAGGCTTCAAAAAGCTTTACTGTATCGACGACTGGAATCTATGGTTTCGCCTGGTTCGAAGGTATTCACCAAGCGCTTTTCAAGAACTTCCCGAGAGTCTCACTCTATATCGTTGGTGGGAAAACAATGAAAGTAAAAACTTCATGCCCATGGCTGAAGCAGTACTGGGAATGCTGGACACCCTTCTGCTTGAAGGGTTGACTGGAGTTAGAAGAAAGATCTGGAAACGCAGGATTGAAGCAAGGATCTATTACGGTCTCGCGCTCAATCTGCGAGAGATACATAACGAACGCTATTGGGAGTTCGCAATAGAGTCATTTCTCAAATGGCCATTTTGCGGCACCATGATCACCCCTTATCGCTATGTTGTGTTCGCCCATATGCTCTGGACCAGGATGCGCACCTTCCGCTTCAATTTCAGATACTGGTGGCCAACGCGGAGATGCAGGGAAAATCTCACATTATCAGTCTGACTGATGATTCTGATCCCGACCAGCGGATGGGGCCATAAAAATCATCTTGCCCTGACCCCTGACCAGTACGCACGTTACGAAGTGGTCGCCGTCCGCGCCCTTAGCAAACGCTTGTGATACATCAGCCGATGCAACGAACCCGCGATCATCTTGAATACAGCAGCCGTGCCAATGCTTTATAGCGATAGGTATCGCCAATCGGACCGTGTAAAAGAGACCTGGCCAACATTAATAGCGCTCTTGCATCACCCTTTTCCTGCAAAGTCCTTGCGGCGTGGGCTTCATGGATGCTTTTGAACTTATTGTGCGCCAACCAGCCACCCACCCCAGAAAGGTGCGGGAGCACCAAACGGCGATAGACGTCTTCCGCGCCTTCAAGTGTAGAGATCGAATTCGCCGTCATGCCGTCCAGATGGATTCGGTAATGTACCAGCGGTTCTTGACAATCGACAAACTTCGCTCCCCAATGAAGAAGCCGCAACCATAAGTCCCAATCTTCTACATACGCACATCGAGTATCGAAACCTCCGACAGCCATGAGAGTAGACTTCCGAATGAGTACGGAACTTGGCAGAAAGCTGGTCTGCCGAAACAGGGACTCTCGTATCTGGCTTGCAGGCGGGACACTCACGACCTCCCCAAACCGGGTCGTCTCCCCATTCTGGATCAGCAACCTCCGCCCTGTGTAACAAACATCTGCCCCAGGATGGCGCGCCAACTCCTCCATCTGGCGCTCAAGCTTAGAACTATCCCATAAATCGTCGGCATCGATAAAACCTATCCACTCGCTTACTGCTTCCTGAATGCCGGCATTACGAGTTGCAGCTACCCTGGAGTTAGGTCGACGAATAACCCGCACTGGTGGACCAACCTGCTCCGCGATTGATGCAGTTTCATCTGTCGAACCGTCATCAACAACTAATACCTCATCGGCAGGCAGCGTTTGTTGCAAGACGCTCTCTAAAGTCCCTGCAATATAGCGGGATGAGTTATAAGCAGGAATTACTACTGAGATCGACATGGCTCTTCTCTTTCGGTTAGCTGCACTCTAGTCTCTGCGGACTCAAAACAGGAATATAACCCCTTTCTTTCATCGCAGCTGCTTAAGTTACCATCAGGCTATCCGACGAGACTGCGGGGAAAAGCAGTCGCACCGCATCAAGCCTGCCGTTTCATCATGCGCCACGCAGAAGGAACATCCTTCCGAAAAACAATGCACGCTCCCAGTGCTACTACTGGTAATAACACCCCTGTTTGAAGCACGAACCATCCAAGCTTCGTCGGCAACCAGTGCCGCTCTGCCCAGTAGCATACGAAGATGAATGGCACCATGGCCGCGACGGGCCTTAGCCATGCATCACGCATGTAACCGATGGTCGACATATTGAGTAACTTACAGAGGTACTGGGGCCAGAATATAAACGAGATGAGTACTGCGGGAATCAACGTTCCCAGTGCTACCCCAAGAACGCCCATACGCCGAGCCAGAATAATGCTTAGTACCAGGTTTGCGACACCCTCGACAAGAGTAACGACAGCAAGTGTGCGTTGCCGATCCAAGGCAAGTGCCACACCATTAACGCTGGCGTTTGCCAGCATGATAGCGGTGGCAACGGACAGGATCTGGAGGATCTCCGTCGCCTCTACGGAAAATTTGGTGCCAATCCATAGTCTGAGCAGTGTATCGCCGCGTACAAATAGGGTAATGACAATTGGATAGGTGATGAGCAGTACCACCTGGGTGCCGCGCAGGTGCAGCCGGCGAAGCTGATCATACTGATTACGGGCCGAGAAAGAACTTGCGAGCGGCATGAAATACTTCAGCACGGAGTTTGCAATTTGGCGGACGTATTCCACCATCTTCCCGGCAACGGCGTAATAACTTACCGCCGCCGCCGCGACGAAGGCACCGACCACGACGTTGTCGGTGTAAAGAATGAGCTGTCCGGCACCATTTGAGATAAGTACATAAAATCCCAGGCTCCATAAAGAGCGTAGGAGCGCTCGCTCCGGTTTTCTAAAGTGGCATTTCAGTTGGGGATAGGTTCGGAAGCAAACGACCATCGTCAGCAGATTTATTCCCAGGACCACGGAAAGCTGCCAGGAAGCCATTGCCATCAGCCCGTGGCCTGCTCTGATGATAGGGATGAGCCCGAGGCTGGTAAAACCGACCTGAGCCAGTTCAAGAATGCCCAACAGGTCAAAACGTCCGAGTCCCGACAACACAGCAGTAAAGACACTGAAGACAAGAGTAGATGACACGGTCGTCGCAGCCAGGAGCAATGCGACGCGTGCCGTAAGTTGATACTGGATAGGAATCTTGAACACATGAGGCAATATGGCCGCGAGAGTGCCGGCAACCACCATAACGCCACCTGCCGTCCACAAGCGAATCCAAAGAGTCGCCGAAACAACATTACTTACTTCTTGGTGATCGCCGCGTGCCTGCGCTTGCGCAGAAAAACGCACAACCGTAGTTCGCAGACCGAGGTCCATTAAATACATGTACGAGACAGTAGATTGAACGAGAACCCATACCCCGTAACCGGTCTCCCCTAAGTGGTGAATCAAAAAGGGAGACATGACAAGGCCGACAGCGATAGAAAGGAGGATCGAGAGCCAGCCGATCAGAACTCCCCCTGTCAGCCCACGAATAGTAATCATGCCCTGCCCCTCTCAGCCACCGCGAACGAAAGCTCTCCGCTCCAATGCCATTGTGTGCATGCCAACACAGACGGCCGGGCGATCAGCCCGACGTGATAGAGCTTCGGATAGCGAATAGGTGCCGTGTACCAGGCAGAATCGAGCCGGTTAGGGTCGGCCGAAGCCAGGAAGAACAGGACAACAACGCCAAAAGCTATGGCTGCCCAATTCATGCCCATGTTGAGTGTGAGAAGTTTCTTACTGGCCATTATTCACAAATTTCCAAACAACATGATGGTAACAGCGATAATGCTCGCCAAGCATCAGGCGACGATGAGTGAAACTTGCTCCGCTTCGGCTCTGCCAAAATCTTGATGGAGTAACGCGTCCCAATGCTATGAAAATTTCACGATTATCCGATGGTGATGGCAAGCTGGAGCATTTCCCGCTGTGCCCCTCTTAGCCTATGGCCTCAATGCCGCATTCCAATACCACTTGTGTGTAACGCACATCGCTGTCGGACAAGCTGAACGCCGCGTATCATTTGTAGAAGTGGCTACCCAGGTGCCTGCGAATACGTCGCTGGGCCCTAAAATGACTTAGGTTGAGCCGTCGACTTCAGTGAACCTACATCGAACAAAAGACCATAAGGAGATCTGGTGAGTACTAGAAGGGTTGCGCTGGACATAGCACGGTGTGCCCCCTGGAGCACCTCATGAAGCTGCTCTTCTGGTTATGTTTTGCGGTCGTAGGTTATGCATACTTTGGCTATGCAATCTGGCTCTGGCTTTATGTCCGATTGCGCCCGCAGCCCTTTCTCAAGGGCCCTATCGTGCCAAGCGTATCAATTATCATTGCCGCTCGAAACGAAGAAGCGAACCTGCCCACCAAACTTGAGAGTCTTCGTCTGCTGGATTACCCACAGGATCGGCTTCAGATCGTCATTGCCTCTGATGGATCGACCGATCGGACTGCCAGCATTCTGCGTGAGCAAGCTCCCCATATCCTCTCCGTCATCCTCGACCAGCCGAACGGAAAGGCATATGCCTTGAATCAGGCAGTAAAGCAAGCCGGCGGCGACATTCTGGTCTTCCTCGACACACGTCAGACGCTTGATAAAAACGCCGTCTCTGAGTTGGTCTCCTGTTTCGCGGATCCAAATGTTGGCGCAGTCAGCGGTGAATTGTTGCTCGAGTCCACCCCCAGCTCATCATCTGCAAATGCTCTCGGCATTTACTGGAAGATCGAAAAAGCACTACGGAAGCTCGAATCTGCATCAGGCTCCGTCGTCGGAGTAACCGGGGCCATCTACGGGATCCGGCGGGAACTCTACATGGAAATACCGCCCGGTACTATCCTTGACGACGTCTTCGTCCCGATGAACGTGGCCCGTGCAGGCAAACGCGTCGTGTTTCAACCTTTAGCTATAGCCCGCGACCGTATTTTTAGCGAAAAGGGCAAGGAGTTCTCACGCAAGGTCCGCACCCTGACAGGAAATTATCAGTTGCTGCGATTGGCGCCATGGCTGCTTTCGCCGGCCAACCCCCTGCTCTTCCGCTTCATCAGCCACAAGCTTTTGCGCCTCCTCGTCCCACTGCTCCTGGTTCTTATGCTCGTGGCTTCCGCTGTGGCTGCAGGACCAGTCTATCGAGCAATCTTGTGCCTCCAGATACTCTTCTATGGTTTGGCCGCTTTTGGAACCTTGAGCCCATCCACTAGGAAGTTCAAGCCAATCGCTATAGCAAACACATTTGTCATGCTCAACGCAGCTGCTGCACTTGCGTTTTGTAATTTTGCCGCAGGTAGAAACAAAGTGTGGGTCTAGTAAGCTAGTTCTGTCTGCTAGAGGCAAGACTACTTGCATCCACTGGCGGGTTCTACGGAGATCGCATGTTCGGAACAGGCATTGGACACTATATCCCGTTGGTTGCCTATCTTGGCTTCTGGATCATGTGCGCCATCTCATTGGGGGGAAAGCCTCTTTTGGGTCTCTACTATATGATCCCGTTCCTGCCGTATCGCACGATGCGGGATCACTTCCTCGACTATCCCTTGGGTGGCAACATGCTTACCATCCTTGTCATTGCAGTCATCGTCGGGGCCCTCATCCGCGGCAAACATCTTCCTAAATCGAAACTCTACGGAATCTGGCTGCTCTTTGGAGTCTATCTATATTTCTCGATGTGGATCGGCACTGCGCTTGGAAATGCTCCGGCGCCTCTTTGGATCTCCGACGCCAACTTCGCGACGTGGAAAGACTACATGCTCATCCCTCTAATCTTCGTGGCGGCGGGTCTGGTTATCGAAGATCGAAAAACCATCAGAACGGTCATCTTCATCACGGCTCTCTGCCTTTTGTTCATCGATAGAAGTTGCATCTTGGAGAGCATGTCGAGGACATGGACGAACTTCGATGAAAACAAGCGCGGCGGCGGCCCGTTAGCTTATGGCTCAAATCAAACTGCGGCATTTCTAGCTCAGTTCGCCATGTTTTTCTGGGGCTTCGCTCAATTTGTCCAAAAGAAAAAATTCAAGCTGCTCAGCTACGGTTTAGCGGCAATCACGCTGTTTGCAACGATGTATACCTTCTCCCGCGGAGCCTACATCGCGGTAGTCGTCAGCGTA
>Ga0206805_1133_pt1 | contig 14102 bp, 7 predicted proteins | sample Alteio_BWOrgCont_59_FD_152890 | JGI IMG/M metagenome (GOLD analysis project Ga0206805, IMG submission 152890) | Enriched cells from forest soil in Barre Woods Harvard Forest LTER site, Petersham, Massachusetts, United States -... | ecosystem: Environmental > Terrestrial > Soil > Temperate forest > O... | reverse complement strand
CCTTTCACAAAAGGAGGAGATCGTGGCCGGAGTCCCGAAGTGGGGTCGTAGCAGCAAGCGCCGCCTGCGCCTGATCCGATGGACGCCCTTGGAGATCGCCAGCATAGCCGGGCTGGGGTGTCTCCTCTCGCTTCTTAGCCTGGTGCTCGCTCAATGGCTGGCAACCCATCCCTTTGACTGAAGCTGGTCCCTGGGCCATGCCATGGAGCTGCCCGTTCCGAAAGAGAGGCGACATGACCTACTCAGCCAGGCCGACGCGATTTCGTGGCAGAAAGCAATTGGTTCGCCTACGCTTTACGGCACAAGATAAATGGCTCGCCGTCTTGATAGTTTTGCTTAGCGTATTTGCCATGGCCGCCGGCGCATGGTTGGGTGCACACTATCACGACTAGGCTGGTCGGGCATCCGTTTTGACTGAAGCCGACTGCAGCGGACGACGCAGTTCGCGAAATACCGGGTGAATTCGGTAACTTTGTTCGACCCTAACCACGAGATGTGCGCCCACTAACTCACTCAAATCGCAGAGTCAACTCCGCCTTTCCCACACTCCACCCATTGACACGCACGATAGAATTAACTTAAGGGGCAAAAGTGTCCGCGCTTCGTCGCAGGATCTTCTCTGTCCCTCGGATCCAGATCCCGCAACGCCGTCTTTGACATCCCGCCGCCCGACCCGCCTCAAGCCTTGATCCCGCTTCAATCCCTTTAGACCCGACACTTTAGGACGTAGTCCAGACCAGTCCGGATCATACCCCAGACTTGGTCCGGACCTAACCCGTTTAGATCTTAGATTTTAGGACTTAAAGTATGGGGGGAGGGGGGGAGGGTCCCCCCCACAATCATGGAACAAATCTGCCGCCACAGCAGTCTATGATTGCAGCCGCCCCTGCCGGAAGAATTTCCTGCAAGTTCCCCGGCCGCCGCCGTTCTACCATCGGCAGCTAAATTTAGCAGCACGGCCCACAGCCGGAAAGAAGACTCAGCGTGCGCAAGACCATCGGCTTCTCCTCCCTCCTTCTGGCAGTCAGTCTCGCATCCGCCCAGCAACCAGCCTCGAAGCCCAAGCCCACGCCAGCCACGCATGCCGAGGCCGCAGCCGCGGTCACCTCGCAGCTTCCCGTTACCCGCGTCTCGCTCTACAAGAACGGAGTCGGCTTCTTCGAGCACGCCGGCCGCGTCACTGGAGATCAGTCCGTCACCATCGACTTCACCACCGCGCAGCTCAACGACGTCCTCCAGTCGCTCACCGCCATCGACCTCAACGGAGGACGCATCGCCGGCGCAGGCTACAACTCCACCACGCCGCTCCAACAGCAGTTGCAAGCGCTGCCCCTCGGTCTCGGCGAAGATCCTACCGCCGTCGACTTCTACAACGCCATCCGCGGCGCCCGCGTCGAAGTCCACTCCGGCACGGCCACCATCACCGGCCGTCTGCTCAACATCGAGCTCACCAACACGCCAGCCACCGACAAGGAGCCCGCCACCGAAAAGCGACTCATCACCGTCATCGGTGACGCCGGAGAAATCCGCACGCTCGAACTCACGCCCACCACGGGAGTCCGCCTCCTCGACGCCGACCTCCACACCGACGTCACCCGCTACCTGCAACTCCTCGCCAGCACGCGCAATCAGGGCCTGCGCCACCTGACCCTGCAGGACAACGGAACTGGAGCCCGCGAACTCCACGTCAGCTACATCAGCGAAGTGCCCATCTGGAAGTCGACCTACCGCATCCTCTTCACCGAGCCCAAAGCGGGAGCACCCGCCGCCAAACAAACCGCGACTCTCCAGGGCTGGTCGGTCGTCGACAACACCACCGGAGCAGACTGGATCAACGTCCAGCTCTCCCTCATCGCCGGCGCGCCGCAGAGCTTCATCCAGCCGCTCTCCGTCCCGTACTATTCGCGCCGCCCGGAAATCGGCCTCCCGCAGGAAGCCCAACTCACCCCGCAAACCCACGAGAGCGGCGAGTTCAGCCCGTCCCAAAACGCATCGGCCACCGTTATGACCGGCTCCGCCATGGGCTCAGGCAGCGGATCAGGTATGGCAGGAGGAATTGGCGGCCCTATGGGCGGCCTCATGGCCCGCAAGAGCGTCATCGCCGGCCAGGCGCTCAATGCCCTCTCCGAGGACCAGGAGTATAGCAACCTATCCGCCGCTGCTGCCGCACCTGCACTCTCCTATCAACAGCAGGCCTCCGCTTCCATCGTGCCCAATGCCTCCACCGCCGCCTTCGACGACTACTTCGCCTACAACCTCACCGAGCCCATCACCATCCGCAAGAACGAGTCCGCGCTGGTCCCCATCCTGCAAACCAAAATCGATGCCGAACGCGTAACTCTCTGGTCGCCGCGCCAGCCCACACCGCTGCGCGCTCTCTGGATCACCAATACCTCCAACCTCACGCTCGATCGCGGCTCCTTCTCCATCGTCGAAGATGGTAACTTCGGCGGCGAAGGCCTCCTCGACCCGATTCACCCCGCCGAGAAGCGCCTCCTCTCCTACGCCGTCGATCAGGCCGTCCGCGTCTCCACCGAGTCGCAGCACAACAGCACGCACGCGGTTGAAGTCACCGCAGCCAAAGGCGTCATGATCCTCCACCACACAGACATCGTCGAGATCACCTATGTCGTCCACAACGCCGCTTCGGATGCGCGCACCGTCGTCGTAGAGCACCCCATCCATCAGGGATACACGCTCGATTCCGATCCCAAGCCCGAGGAAACCACGCCTGCCCTTTATCGCTATCGCGTGATCGCCGCACCCGGCGAAACTGTCCGTCTGCACGTCGGCGAGCGCCGCGGCAGCGCGACCACCTATCAGCTCACCAACTTCAACGACGGTCAGCTCACCTTCATCCTCAACCAGACCAATAACAGCCCCGCCATCAAGCAGGCGCTTCAGCCCATCCTCGATGCCCGCCGCCACGTCGCCGACATGCAGACTGCCCTCGACAAGGTCAACACGCACCTCACCGAACTCCGCTCCGACGAAGACCGCCAGCGCTCCAACATCACCGCGCTCGCCAGCGCCGATAAAACCTCACGCGACCGCTTCGTCCACGACCTGAACACGACCGAGGACCAGATCGCCGCCGCGCAGAAAGACCTCACCACCGCGCAGGCAAATCTACAATCCGCCAAGGACGACCTGTCCAGCAAGATTGAATCACTGCAGATCGACGAGAAGCTGTAACCGCGGCGACGCGCTCACTCAGCCTTGGAGTGGCTGGCCTCTTTCAGCCACTCCATCGAGTACCGTTCAATCGCCACGCGCACCAACTGGCTGCGCGTCCGAACCCCGGCCTTGTTGAACAACTCCTGGATCGTCGCCTTCACCGACGTCTCCGATCCCTGCAGCCGCACCGCAATCTCCTTGTTTGTCAGCCCGTCCAGAATGCTGCGCAGCACCTGGCGTTGCCGGTCGGTCAGCGAACGCACGCTGGCCAGCGAATTGGAGGCGCCCTGCCCGCCTGCCTTCGCGCTTCGCAGCATTCCCGGATCCCACCAGGTCTCGCCCGCAGCTACGCGGCGGATCGCATCAATCAGCAGGCGCGGATCGCTATGCTTCAGCACCACGCCGGCCGCGCCCGCATTCACCGCGTCCAGAGTCGCGCTGGCTCCCATCCCGGCCGTCACCATAATCACCTTCAGCCCGCTCGCGTGCACGTCCAACCCCGCCAGCAGATCGGTGCCCACCTGGTCGCCCATGTCGTAGTCCAGCAGCACGACATCCACGGCAGATGACGCCAGCGCCTGTTGCCCTTCGGCGACCGTCGCACAGCGCGCCACTACCTCAAAGCCGGGCTCCGTCTCCAGCAGGCGCACCAGGCTCTCGCGAAACAAGGTGTGGTCGTCAATCAACAAAATCCGTACGCGTTCCGTCATCGTCTCTCGTTTCACCTAGCGCACGGGCGCCAGTTCCACCACAAAACACGCACTGCCGGGCAGCGGCTTGTAGCGCAGGTCGCCGCCAAAGGACCGCGCAAACGCGCGCGCCAGATAGAGGCCCAACCCCGTATTATGCGCTCCCGTCTGGAAAGGATGGAATAGCCGCGAAGGCTGCGCCACGCCGCCGCCATTGTCCAGCACCTCGACGGTCACGCGTTCTCCCTCACTCTGCGCAGAAATCGTCAACTCGCGATCCGCATCCTTCTCCGCCAGTGTCCGGATACTGTTGGTCGTCAGGTTCAGGAATACCTGCATCAGATTCGTGCCGTCCGCCCACACCAGCGGCAGGTCCAGGTCCAGCTTCCAGGTGCAATGGATTTCCTTGTCCTCCAGCGAGGGCGTAATCACGATGCGCAAATCGTCCAGCACCGCGAGCAGATCCACCTCCATCGCCTGCTCCGGGTAGGGCCGCAGGTCCACCGACGCAATCCGCTCCAGCGCCACCGCGAGATTTCCCAGCGCCTCAAAATCCTTGTCCTCGGCCAGCCGTTCGTCTCGGGACAGGTTGCGATGCACCACTGCAATCGCCCCGCACACATTCCGAATCTCGTGCGAAACCGCGCTGACCGCAATGCGCGACCCAGCCAGCATCTGGTGCAGACTGGACTCCTCACGCGTGCGAAACTCCTCGGAAGAATCCAGGATCAGCGCCGCCAGCCGCGGGCCCGATCCCGTGTGGTAGGTGGAAAAACAGATTTCCGCCAGAAATCCCTCGCCATCCTCACGCTGCCCGCGCGACTGCATCACCGTGCGAAACAGCGGCTGGGTGGTCTGCCGGCTGGAAATATTCACCAGCGACGGCAGGTAGCGATGAATCGACCGCCCCAGCAGCAAAGGCGGCTTCACCGCCAGCATCCGATGCGCCGCCTCATTTGCCATCAATACTGTCCCACCAGAATCAGCCGTGATAATTGCCGCCGGACTACTCTCAATCAGCACCGTCAACTGTTCCTCGGCCTCGCGCCGCGCGTCACTCTGCTCCTCAATCTCGTGCAGTTGTCGCAGAATGATCTGCCGGTTGCGATCCATCTCATACACAAACACGCCGACCGAAAGAAACGCCGCAAAGTACAGTACATCGCGCGGCAATCCGTTCCGCACATTCCAGGCAAACGTGTCGAACTCCTCCGTCAGAACCGTGCACAAACCGGCGGCAAGCGCAGTCTGCCAAGGCTTCAACACCTGGCCCAGCATCGCCATCGGCAGCAGGTACAGAAACCCCAGGGGCATCTCTCCCACCACGCGCCAGTCGATGACTGCAATCAGCGCGATCATCGTAACCGCCCACATCAGGCTGGCACGCTTGCTGCCGCGAAAAAACGAAAACTCCATGACTTCCCTTCTGGCGGGCTCGCCGCTGATTCGCCGTCGCAATGTCTCCTAAGGTACCTCTCGCATGGCAATCGACCAAAAGATAGCCTGCAGAACCAAAAGATAGGAACCTTCAACCGGAGGCGGCGACGCCTGCGCTAACTATAATGATTTCCATGGACTTGGGCGTTGCAATGAAACCCATCCCCTGTCCCCTGCGTCTATTTACAGAACCTTGATCACCTATCTTTAGTCTGACTCAGGGCCGAATGGCCGATGCAGTTTTCCGGAGCAAGGCAACCCGTTCCGCGTCGATCTTTCACATCCGCGCGGGAACGTTGAACATCCATTGTTGCGGACGGCACAATCGCAAATCTTCCAACATCGACTCCGCTCCATGGTCAAGTGCAAAGGCAACCGATGGCTTTAGGAAAATCAGTGAATTTTGCAGGCGCACTGGTCTGTCTTGCGCTCTGCGCGGCAACCGGATGCAAAAGCAGCCCCTCCGACGCAAGCAGCGAAGCGCCTCCCGCCGTCTCAGTCCAGCCCGACGCCGACCCCAGCCTGGTCCAGGTCAAGAACCCGGAAGCATTCCCGCTCGCCACGGTCTCCAGCTACCAGGCCCCAGCGACGCTCAACGTAACCGGCACCGTCACGCCGGACATCTCGCGCACCATCCCGGTCATCTCCATCGCCTCCGGCCGCGTCGTCGCTATCCACGCCCGCATGGGCGACACCGTCAAGAAGGGCCAGCTGCTGATGGAGGTCCAGAGCAACGACGTCGCAACCGCCTTCAGTGTCTACCTGAAGGCCGTCAACGACGAGCGCCTCGCCAAGGTCCAGTTTGACCGCGCAGTCCTGCTGCACGACAAAGGCGCCATCCCCACCAGCCAGCTTGAGATTGCCCAGAACGCCGAGGACGACGCCAAAGCCGCCGTTACCGCCGCCGAACAGCAACTCAAAGTCCTCGGCGTCGACAAGGACCACCCCGCCGACACCGTCAAAGTCGACTCGCCCGCCTCTGGCGTCATCATCCAGCAGAACGTCACCGACGCCGCCGCCGCCGGCGTCACCTACGGGGGCACCTCCAACGCCTTCACTATCGCCGACCTCTCCCACGTCTGGATCGTCTGCGACGTCTACGAGAGCGACCTCGCCACCGTCCACCTCGGCGAAAAGGCCGACATCCATCTCACCTCCTATCCCGGCAAAACCTTTACCGGCACCATCGGCGACATCGGCGCTGTCCTCGACCCCACCATCCGCACAGCCAAGGTCCGCATCCAGGTCGATAATCCCGGCATGCTGATGCGCGTGGGTATGTTCGCCACCGCAACCTTCTACGGCAAAGCCACGCAGTCCCACCCCGCGGTCCCGGCCACCGCCATCCTGCATCTGCACGACCGCGACTGGGTCTACGTACCGGCCACCGGCTCCGGCAATTTCCGCCGCGTCGCCGTCGAAGGCGGCGACATGCTCCCCAACGGCATGCAGCAGATCAAGTCCGGCATCGACATCGGCCAGCAGGTCGTCTCCAACGCCCTCACCCTGCAAAACACGGTGGATCAATAGATGATCCGCGGCCTCATTGATTTCGCACTCAACAATCGGTGGCTCATGGTCGGAGCCACCATCATCCTCTTTGCCTGGGGAGCGATCTCTTTCCACAACCTCCCCGTCGAAGCCTACCCCGACGTCGCCAATAACTACGTCCAGATCATCACGCAGTGGCCAGGCCGCGCCGCCGAGGAAGTCGAACAGCAAGTCACTATCCCCATCGAAATCCAGATGGCCGGCATTCCCCACATGCAACACCTGCGCTCCACGTCGCTCGCCGGGCTGTCGAGCGTCATGCTCATCTTCGACGACGACTCCTCCGACAAGGACAATCGCCAGGAGGTTTACCAGCGCCTCGGTCAGGTAACCCTGCCCAACGGGCTGCAGCCACAGATGGGCACCGACTGGAGTCCCGTCGGCCAGATCTACTGGTATACGCTGCGCTCCACCAATCCCGCCTACGACAGCATGGAGCTGAAGTCCCTCGAGGACTGGAGGCTTGAAAAGGAATTCAAGTCAGTTCCCGGCGTCGTCGACGTTTCCAGCTTCGGCGGCATGACCCGCGAGTACCAGATCCGCGTCGACCCCGACAAGCTCATCGCCTACGGCCTCTCCATCGGCCAGGTCGAGCAGCAGATCGCCAACAACAACGTCAACGCGGGCGGCAACTTTATCGAGCAGGGCGAGCAGCAGATCAATGTTCGCGAGGTGGGTCTCTACCGGAACGTCACGGACATCGAGAACACCGTCCTGAAAGCCCAGAACGGCGCCGCCATCCATGTCCGCGACATCGCCACTGTCGTCCAGGGTCCCAAAATCCGTCTCGGCCAGATCGGCAAATCCTGCCGCCCCGGCGCCACTCCGGTCACCGAGTCCGACCCCACTGCGCGGCCCGACCCCTGCGTCCAGCCCGTCGACAGCAGCGGCAAGCCCATCGCCATCCAGCACGAGGACGGCAAGCTCATCGACAATGACGACGTCGTCGAAGGCATCGTCCTGCTGCAGAAGGGCGACAACTCCGACGCTGTGCTCGAAGGCATCCACCAGAAAGTCGCTGAGCTCAACGACCACGTCCTTCCCCCCGGCGTCAAAATCGTTCCCTTCCTCGATCGCAGCGACCTGCTCCACTACACCACGCACACGGTGCTTGAGAACCTCTCCGTCGGCATCTTTCTAGTTGTCATCGTGCTCTTTCTCTTTCTCGGCAATGTGCGCGGCGCCATCATCGTGGCCCTCACCATGCCGTTTGCGCTGCTCTTTGCGGCCATCTGCCTGGACCTGCGCAACACTCCCGCCAACCTGCTATCGCTGGGCGCGCTCGACTTCGGCATGGTCGTCGACGGCTCTGTCGTGATGATCGAGAACATCGTTCGCCACCTCAGCCACGGCCGCAAAAAGAACCTCACACCCGCAGAGCAGATCCGAGAAGCCGCCCACGAAGTTCAGCGCCCCGTCTTCTACGCCCGCGGCATGATCATCGCTGCCTACCTGCCCATCTTCACCCTGCAGGCCGTCGAAGGACGCCTGTTCAAACCCATGGCCTGGATGGTCAGCTTTGCTCTGCTCGGCGGCCTGGTCTTCTCCATCCTCATCGCGCCCGTCCTCTCCAGCTTCGCCTTCGAACACGGCGCCAGCGAGTGGGAAAACCCGGTCATGGCCTGGCTCACCAAGCACTACCGCACCACCGCAAAGTGGACCATCGAGCATCGCCACGTCACGCTCACCGCCGCGGTTGCGATCTTCGCCCTCGCCATCTTCCTCGGCTTCAGCGGCATCATCGGCTCAGAGTTCCTGCCCCACCTCGACGAAGGCTCCATCTGGGTTCGCGGCACGCTCGCGCCCTCCACCGGCCCCACCGAGAGCTTGCGCGTCATGAACCAGGCGCGCATCGCGCTCAACTCCTTCCCTGAAGTCACCAAAGTCGTCAGCCAGACCGGCCGCCCCGACGACGGCACCGACACCACCGGCTTCTTCAACACCGAATACTTCGTTGACCTCAAACCGAAAGCCGACTGGCGGCCCGCTTTCAAACAAAACAAGGACGAGCTCATCTCCGCCATGGACCGCGAACTGGAGAAGATTCCCGGCGTCGGCTGGAACTTCTCCCAACCCATCTCCGACAACGTCGAAGAAGCCGTCAGCGGCGTCAAGGGCGAACTCGCCGTCAAAATCTACGGCGACGACCTGAAGACCCTGGAAGAAAAGGGCGACGAGATCGTCAACATCATGACCCCGATCAAGGGCGTCGCCGACCTGGGCCTGTTCCGCGTCATTGGCCAGCCCAACCTCAACTACACCGTCAACCGCGAAGCCGCCGCACGCTACGGCATCAACGTCGCCGACGTGCAGGACGCGATCCAGACCGCCGTTGGCGGCAATGCCGTCACCCAGGTCCTGCAGGGCGAAGCACGCTACGACGTCGTTATCCGCTACCTCCCGCAGTTCCGTTCCACCCAGGAGGCCATCGACAACATCCGCCTGCTTGCACCCAGCGGCGAACGCGTCGCCCTCGCGCAACTCACCACCGTCAACACTGAGGACGGCGCCGAAGAAGTCTACCGCGAAGCCGGCATGCGCTACGTCGCCATCAAGTACAGCGTGCGCGACCGCGACCTCGGCTCCACTGTCGAAGAGGCCATCCGCAAGGTCAACGCCCAGGTCAAACTTCCCCCCGGCTACAAAATCGACTGGGCCGGCGAGTACGAAAGCCAGAAGCGCTCCTCGCGCCGCCTGATGCTCGTCCTCCCCATCACGCTGGTCGTCATCTTCGTCATCCTCTACATGATGTTCCACTCCGGCAAGTGGGCCATGCTCATCCTGGTCACCGTATCCATGGCGCCGGTGGGCGGCCTGGCCGCGCTGCTGCTCTCCCACACCAACTTCAGCGTCTCCACCGGTGTTGGCTTCCTCGCGCTGTTTGGCGTCTCGGTCGAAACCGGCGTCATCATGCTCGAATACATCAACCAGCTCCGCGCCCGCGGCCACTCCATTGAAGAAGCCGCCATCGAGGGGGCCGTCCTCCGTCTGCGTCCGATCATGATGACGATGTTGGTCGCCACGCTCGGCCTGCTGCCCGCTGCCACGTCGCACGGGATTGGCTCCGACTCGCAGCGTCCCTTCGCCATCGTTATCGTCGGCGGCCTGCTCGGCGCGTTGGTCATCAGCGTCTTCCTGCTGCCCACTCTCTACGTCTGGATCGCCCGCCCCAACGACGTCCTCCCTGTTCCGGAGACCGAATTTGAGAACTAACGCTGCCATGGAAACGACTATGGTGAACAGAAAATCCGGCACTCAACTCGCCCGCCTCAGTCTGCTCCTTGCGATGGGTGCAGCATCATGCGCCTTCGCCCAGGCCCCGCCTGCGGCGCCCATCCCCGCCGCGCCCGTCCAATCCACCTCCGCTCCGCTCACCATGCAGCAAGCCGTCGACCTCGCCATGGTCCAGAATCCCACCCTGCTGGCCGCCCGCCAGAACCTCTTCGCCGTCAAGGCCCAGGAAATTCAGGCCGGTGTCCGCCAGAATCCCTACTTCGCGCTCAGTGGCTCCAACCTCACTGAGGCCGAATACTTCAATAACCCCTACGGCCTCACGCTCGGCGTCGGACGCCTCTTCGAACGCGGCAACAAGCGCGAGTGGCGCCTCGACTCCGCCCGCTCTACCACCGCCGAAACCGACGCTCAGCTCCGCCTCACCGAGCAGCAGACCATCTACGCCGTCCGCCAGGCCTTCACGAACTTCATCATCGCCAAGGCCGCCAAAAAGCTCGCCGACGACAACCTCGCCGACTACAGAAAAGAGCTCGGCATCAGCAGCGATCGCTACAAGGCCGGCGACCTCGCCAAGCTCGACTACGAGCGACTCGACCTGCAGCTCGCCCAGTTCGAGTCCGACGAGTCCAACGCCATCACGGCCGCCCAGCAGGCGTCCGACCAACTCCAGGTCCTGCTCGGCTTCGATAAGCCCAGTTCCGGATTCGACGTGACCGGCGACGTGGTTCCACCGCCCCTCACTCTCACCCAGGACGACCTCGAGCAGAAAGCCCTGACCGCGCGCCCTGACCTCAAGGCGGCCCAGGCCGCCGTCGACGTCGCCGACGCCCAGGTGAAGCTCGCCGTCGCCAACGGCAAAGCCGACCCCACCGTCGAGGCCGACTACAACCGCACCGGTACCGAGAATTCCTTCGGCTTTTCCTTAAACGTCCCCCTGCGCATCTTCGACAAGAATCAGGGCAACAAGGAAACCGCACGCTTCACTGCACAGGCCAACCGCTTCGCCGTCACCGCCGCTCACAACCAGGTTGTCTCCGACGTCGACCAGGCCTATTCCGGCTATATCAATTCAAAGATCCTCTCGGACCGCTACAACGGCCATTACCTTGACGAGTCCAAAGACGTCCTCGACATCGCGCGTTTCAGCTACGAACACGGCGGCCTCGCGTTGATCGACTACCTCGACGCCCTGCGCGACTCCCGCTCGGTCGCCTCCGACGCTCTCAACTCCTACCAGCAAACCTGGCTCGCCATCCACCAACTCAGCTTCGTCACCGCCACCAACATCGCCCCCTGAAAACTTTCTGCTGGTAACGGTTTCGGGCAGGCAAATTCCCGCCTTGATCGGTGTCCTCGGTGTTAGGTTTCTCGCGAAGCTAGAACGTGAACGACAGCCCGCCCTGCACCGTCCGCGGAGACTGCGCCAGGAACAGCGTCTGTCCATCCGCCGACAGGAACGGCTGATACCCCTCAGCCAGCAGGTTCGTCACATCGAGCGTCGCCTCAAGTCCTGGAGGCAACCGGTCGCTCCAGCGCATTGCCTGCCGCACATAGAGGCTCAGATAGGCCTGGTTGCCCGGCGCCGCATACGGATCCACCGCAGTCACAAAATGCGTAGGCTGCCAACGATAGGTTGCCCGCACCCTAGTTCCGGTCCGCTGCACCTTCCCTCGCAGCGCGGCCGTCACTGCGCCGGCCATCTCGGGATGCAGCCCCGCCGCCACCGCCGACAGCTCCTCATTCGCGGTGTTACGGGCCGAAAGCGCCGCGCCCGTATTGACCTCAACCGCAGCCCACCAGTTTGTGGCCAGCGGTTCGGACACCGTCAGGCTTACCCCGTTGTTCGTATACCCAGGCCCCAGGAATCGGAAGCTGCCCGTGGCCGTATCCACCATCACCGCGCCTGGCGCCGCATCGCCCGCCAGCATCTTCGAACCCATCCCCGCAACCGCCGTGTGATCGATCGAATCGCGGTACACTGCCGCTTGGATCACGCCGTTACCGGCCTTCCGGCTCACCGAAAACTCCTGGTGGTTGCCGCCTTCCGTGCAAAGCCGTCCGCCGACCATCGTCGCCACCGGCAGGGCCGTGGCAAGCGAATCCATACCGTCAAAGCTCTGCAGATCCCGCGAAGTCGCCAGCCGGTAACGCACGGCCCACACCTCACCGGGATGCACGGTCACCCGCAGAAACGGCTCTGCCGCCAGCGCGGTTCCATTGGTATGGATCGCATAAACCGTTCCGCCGGCTTCCACGTCCACGGTGTCGCCCAGCCGCATCTGCCGGCCGCTGGCCATGCGCATCAACTGCATGCCCATCTCACTGCCGGAACTCATGATCTCGGGATGCGACGCATAACTGACCACCATCCGCGACGCGCCCGTAAACATTCCCTGGCTCTCGTAGCCGGCATCGATCTCGGTCGCGGGGATCGCGCCGACCCCGGCCCCAATCTTCGCCACGCTGGTCCGTGCCGCCAAATCCGACCCGCCCGCCGTCTTCCGGTTCAGCGCCACCACGCTGCGAACGCCGCCCTCGCCAAAGCCGCCATCGCCGCTCATCACCGAGAGGCGTCCCTGCATTGGGCCGCCACGTCCACCCTCCGGCGCGCCCGACGACACCAAAACCATGTCGCCGTTATCGAGCAGCCGCAGAATCGGCCGGTTCGCCGACGAGCGCAGTGTCCAGGTCCAATCGTCTCCCGGCTCATCCGGCTTCCGCCGCTCCGCCGGTAGCCACGCCATCGGGTCCGCCAGCATGCTTAGAGTCAGGTTGACCGTGGCCCGCATCCCGGTCGAGAGCCGAAGATTGCCGCGCGTCGCAGGCACAAACAGCACCGCCGTCGCCCGCACCTGGTACTTTCCCGGAACCAGGTTGGCAATCCGGTAGCGCCCATACATATCCGTAAACGCGGTCGCCACACTGGCCGATCCCGCAGCCAGCACCTCCACCATCGCGCCCATCTGCGCTACGCCCTGGGTGTCCCGCACCACCCCGGAGACGGTCGCCGTCGACGCCGCGACGCACGTCCCCGTCGCCAGTGCGAGCATCAGCGCGCCCAGCCCCAACTCTTTCCCGAAGCTCATCCTGCTACGTTGCACAGTAAGCATCACCCTGTGCGTCGATGGCCTTCTCCTCAAATGGACGCGCCTGAAAAGTTAGGCCCGTCAGAACGTCCTGCGCCGGCAATTGATCATCGCAATCCCATCCGCGTAATCGTTTCGCCCGAAAAGCCGCGCGTCCGTCCTCAAGTTTGCTCCGGCCCAGCGCTGGTGCTTGCCGCGCTGCAACCCCATACTCAGACCCAAATCATTCCACGGAAAACTTCGCCGACTCCTCGGTCTGCTGCTTGGTTACCGTGTCGTTCACTTTAATATTCACCTGATATTGACCCGGTTGTAAACTCGCCAGCGGCAAACTTTTTTCCAGCGTCAGCTGCTCCGCGTTCGGGCTTACCTTCGTGGTCAACTCCTGCGCATCCAGAACCTGCTTGTTACTATCCACGTTCGTGATCTTGTATTCGATCGTCGCGTCGTTCTGCTTGCTCTTCTCGTCGATCCCCAGGTTGTAGACCTGCATCCAGAAGTTCAGGTTCTGCCCACGGCTGAACTTAGGCGGTATCATCGGCCCTCCGCTGGGAACGCGCGGCCGAACATGAGTGTCCCCAATCACGAACATTCCCGCCCCGATCTCCTTCGAGGGCACCCGGTACATGTCGTCCGCCAGAATCAGCGAAGAATGCCCCAGCGAGTCGTCGTCGAACTTCGGCACGTTCAGGCTCCGCGACCATGTCCCTATGTGGTCCGGATTGTTCACGTCCTTCATCACGATCTCGACTTTGTACAGTCCCGGACGCAACGGCAGATTCGTCCCCCAGATTGAAGCCGCTTTCTGTTTTGCCGGAAGCAACTCTGAGGGAGTGTCGACCTCCACATTGTCGCCAAAATTCTGGATGATCTTGTGCGTCATGTTGGAGATCCGCCCCTGGATCTCCACCTTCCCCACCGATACCCC
>Ga0206805_1114_pt1 | contig 14125 bp, 16 predicted proteins | sample Alteio_BWOrgCont_59_FD_152890 | JGI IMG/M metagenome (GOLD analysis project Ga0206805, IMG submission 152890) | Enriched cells from forest soil in Barre Woods Harvard Forest LTER site, Petersham, Massachusetts, United States -... | ecosystem: Environmental > Terrestrial > Soil > Temperate forest >... | reverse complement strand
ATGCATCACCGCCGCAAACGCCGCGAACCGATGTGGGCGTGCAGCGGCAGGTGTATGACGTGATGGCTTCGAGCCTCGCGCAGCAGAGGGCGCTGGTGCGCCGGATGTATGGGCCGCTGGTGTTCCAAATCCTGGCGGTCACGCTGGTTTTGTCGCTTCCCTACTTAGTGCTGCTGGGGCGGCTGCTGGATGGAACCATGCGCGGCGCGGGGTTTGGGCCGGTGCGGCGCGTGCGGACTGGAGTGCTGTTTATGCTGCCGCTACTCTTGTGCGCGTTGGGCCATGACACCACGCGATGGATCGGCGCCATGTGCATCGATGCAACTCTGTTCCTGCTCTACCTTAACCTCGCAGCAGCGCGGGACAGTCCGGTGCGCCGCTTTCTGGCGGAGTGGGCTTCGGGCCCGGCATACGTTCCCTGGCTGGTGTACCTCGTGGCGATTGGTCCCTACGGAGCAACGGGGCTGCGCAGCGCGGAGCAACTGGTGGGCACATGGTTCGGGAGATGAGGCTGGGACCGACCGGGATCGCTAGTCCTGCGATGGCAGGCGTGCCTTCAGCAGGTTGTGCAGCTCGTCGACCTGGGGAATGGTCAGGTGATTCTTGGGAATAGGGAGAATGGACTCGTCCAGCTTGCGAAAGAGAACGAAGGAGTTCTTGTCTTCGGCAAACTTGGAGTAGGTATCCCAGGCTGAGCGGGTGGTTCCGGCGGTGGTAACCAGGCGAAGTCCGTTCATGTCGAGATCGAGCGCCTGGTGCAGATGGAACTGCTTCAACTTGCGGTAGTCCTCCCGCATGGCCTTTTTCCGCATAAAAAGGAACCCGAGGAAGATAGGAATCACACCCAGTATGAGCAGCATGTCGACCGGCTGTTCCAGATACCCGTTCAGAGGCGTGGGAATCACGCTTCCGGCGAGCCAGATGACGGTGAAGAGGTGGGGGAGATAGTAATCGAATGCCGACATGGAAGATCGTTTTCGCTGCGCCAGCTGGGCGGCGGCCCGATACTCGCTTTCAGTAATCCTGAATTCAACATGCATTCGATCAGTGCCTCGGTTTGGCGTTGGGATCGTGTTCCCATGGGCGGGGCGTGACCGGATCGTCCTGCCACTTCTGCCGCTTACCGACGTAGAACATGATTGCCCCGAAGACCAGCATGATGCAGCCCCAGACGAGGTTGAGATTAACGCCGAGCGACCGCTCGTAGAGAGCGGCGTCTCCGTAGGTGAAGGCTCCGTAAACTGTCATGATGCCGCCGATGCTCAAAAAGATCAGGCCGAGCGGGATGCGGATATCGAGTCCCATATAACTCCATTCGTCACTTGCAGATTACACGTTGTCCATTTTGGATAGCAGGCCGTTGCCATGCAACTTATGCGTCACAATCGGCTACTACCTGAAGATCACGTTGAGCGCCGCCGCCACCAGAAGTACGGCAATGGCGAGGGTGCTGGGCTTCTGGTACCACTCCAGGTGCGTCTCGACCGGCTTGGGGGTGAGCGAGTAGACCAGCCCGACTAACTCCGGTTCGGGCCGCGGCTGGGTGACCAGCGAGATCACGATAGTAACGACGAGGTTGATCGCGAACGCGAAAATGGCAGTCCAGAAGTTTTGCGCCATTTCGCTGGGATACTGATAGACGACGTGGATCCAGCCGCCGTGGATGCCTGCGGCATCACCCAGCGGAAGCGTGAGACCGTGATGGAGAACAGCCCCCAGGGTACCGGTGACGAGACCGGTAAACGCCGCGTGTCCCGTGGTGCGCTTCCAGAACATGCCCAGCAGGAAGGTAGCGAACAGCGGCGCGTTGATGACGGCAAACACCAGCTGCAGCGCATCCATGATGTTGTTGAAGCTGGTGACAGCGTAGGCCGCGCCAATGGAGAGCAACACGCCCCCCACAGTGGCCATTCGGCCCATCCAGAGATAGTGCTCGTCGGTTCCCTTCTTGTGGATGTAAGCCTGGTAGATGTCGTAGGTCCAGACCGTGTTGAAGGCGGTAACATTGCCGGCCATTCCGGACATGAAACTAGCCAGCAGCGCAGTCAGACCGAGGCCAAGGATTCCCGTGGGGAAGTAGTGCAACAGCAGGGCCGGGACGGTGAGGTTGTAGTCGTACACAAGCTGGCCGCTGGAATCCACCACGTTTGCGCCCGTAATGGGATCGGTCTTGATCGGGACAATGCCGTGGGGGTGAGCTGCATCAAGCGGGAGAGTGGTGGATGTACCGGCGGCGGCAGGCGTGCCGGCCACGTGGGAGGTGACCGAGACGGCGATGAGGCCGGGCAGGATCACCAGGATCGGGAGGAACATCTTGGGGATTGCAGCAATCAGCGGAACCCGGCGGGCGGCCTCTTCCGAAGGGGCGGCCATGGCGCGCTGCACCACCAGAAAGTTGGTGCACCAGTATCCGAAGCTGAGCACGAAGCCCAGCCCCATGGTGAGGCCGATCCACTCGACGCCGAGAGGGTTGGTGTTGGCGTGTTCCATACCGCGCCAGGAGTGGGTCATGCTGGCCGGAAGCGTCTGCTTGATGCCCTGCCAGCCGCCGACATTGCGCAGGCCAATCCAGACCAGCGGCGCGAAGCCGGCGACGATGAGGAAGAACTGCAACACCTCGTTATAGATAGCGCTAGTAAGGCCGCCCAGGAAGATGTATCCCAGCACGATGACCGCGGAGACGATAATGGAGACGTGAAAGATATAGGCATCGGGCAGGATGCCTTTGAACAAGCCCAGTGTCTGGATCAGCAAAGCCATGGCGTACATGGAGATGCCGGAGGAGACCACGGTCATGAAGGCAAACGAAAAGGCATTGACGGCACGCGTCTTCTCGTCGAACCGCATGCGCAGATACTCGGGCACGGAACGGGCCTTCGAGCCGTAATAGAACGGCATCATGAAGATCGCCAGGAAGCACATCGCCGGGATGGCGCCGATCCAGTAAAAGTGACTGGTGACAATGCCGTATTTGGCGCCCGAGGCACCCATGCCCATCACCTCCTGCGCGCCGAGGTTGGCAGAGATGAACGCAAGGCCGCAGACCCAGGCCGGAATGGACCGCCCGGCAAGGAAAAAGTCGTTGGAGGTGCGCATATAGCGCTTTAGGGCAAAACCGATGCCCAGAACGAAGGCGAAGTAGACCAGCATGATCAGCCAGTCGATGTAGGTGAGGTTCACTTTTGGGGTATCCTTGTCGGCAAAAGGGCTCAAAGCGGTGTATCTGCCGAAACTTCTTCGGGGCAACTCTAAATGTTTGTGGGGGATGAGTCCAGCGTCGAAATTATGTACCCAGATATGCACAACTGCGAAAAAATTTCGCAGTTGCGGGTAGACGCGTACCTAAATGTCGGCATCCTAACATAAGTGCGCACAAGCCGTGGTGCAAATCGAGGTTTGATTGGCCATCGGGTTCAGCGCGGGGAGCCTCTATGCAGGCAGGGCTGGTGGCAATGACGCAGGAAAAACAGCAGTTGAATCTGGAGATAGCGTCGGCTGTCCTGTTGATTGACGACAACGCGATTCAGGCTGCGACCCGACAGACCATCCTCCGGCGCGCCGGCTACTTCGTCATTGTGGCATTGAGCCCGACGCGGGCGCTGGAACAGTTCCAGCGCGACGAGTTCCCTGCCGACATCAGCGTTGTGATCACCGACCACACCATGCCGGGGATGAACGGCTCGCAGTTTGTGCGCGAACTCCGCAAGATCAGGCCGCGCCTGCCGGTCATGGTGATCAGCGGCCTGGAAGAGGCGGAATACGAGTACGCGGGGATGAATGTGCAATTCCTGCTGAAACCGCTCCCGCCCGATATCCTCCTCTCGAACCTGAGAGAGATCGTGGCGCAGGTGCATGAAGGCGCGGCCTGAAACGCGCGTTTGTGCCGAGCGCACGACCCCTATGTGACATGCATCACAGCCCAGCCGGGTGGGTTATCTGAGAGAATGGCTGTGCGATGATTTCACACCCGATGCCCGAATTCGGAAGCTTTTGCCTGCTTCTGGCTCTGATCCTTACCGCCTACAACCTGGCTGTCGGCGGGCTTGCTCTGTGGGGCGGCTCGCCCAGCGGATTGCGCATCACGCGCCGGCCGGAAGCGGTCTGGAACCGTCTGGGAGAGACCGCCCGCCGCGCTGGCATCGCGAGCTTTGTTGCGCTGTGCGGCGCCGCGTTTGCACTGGTCTATGCGGCGTTCACCAACGATTTCTCCGTGGAGTACATTCGGGCGCACAGCAATATCGCGCTCAATCCAGCCTACAAATTTGCAGCATTATGGAGCGGCCAGGAAGGTTCGCTCCTCCTGTGGGCTTTTCTGCTGAGCGCCTACGGCCTGGTGCTGCGCATGCGCCATCGAGTCGATGTTCGCCTGACGGCGTTTGCGTCGGTCATCATGGCCGGCATTCAGGTCTTCTTCCTGTTGCTGCTGACGGTGGGCGCGCCGCCGTTCTCGATCGCGCCTGGCCCGGTTGCGGCCGATGGCGCGGGCTTGAATCCCCTGCTCCAGTATCCCGAGATGGTGATGCATCCGCCGCTGCTCTACCTGGGCTATGTGGGCTTCTCGGTTCCATTCGCCTTCGCTCTGGGCGCGCTGATGATGCGCTACCCCGGTGAAAAGTGGATTCACATTACGCGGCGCTGGACCATGGTGACGTGGCTCTTCCTCACCATCGGCATCTTTATGGGCGCGCACTGGGCCTACAGCGTGCTGGGCTGGGGCGGCTACTGGGGCTGGGATCCAGTAGAGAATGCGTCGCTGATGCCATGGCTTACCGGCACTGCCTTCCTGCACTCCGTCATGATGCAGGAAAAGCGCGGCATGATGAAGAACTGGAATGTGTGGCTGATCTTCTCCACCTTCATGCTGACGATTCTAGGCACGCTGCTGACGCGGTCGGGCGCAGTATCGTCGGTCCATGCGTTCGCGCAGTCGAACATTGGCGCGTGGTTCTACATCTTCATCACGATTGTCTTTGCGGTATGCCTGTTTACGTTCTTCTTCCAGAGAGATCATCTGAAGTCGGAGAACAAATTGGAGTCGCTGGTGAGCCGCGAGTCCAGTTTCCTGTTCAACAACATGATCCTGCTGGCCGCGTGTTTCACTGTCCTGTGGGGGACGCTGTTCCCGGTGCTCAGCGAGTACGTACAGGGATCCAAGGTGACGGTGGGCGCGCCGTTCTACAACCGCGTCAACATCCCCATCGGGTTGTTCCTGCTCTTCCTCACCGGCATTGGACCGCTGCTGGCGTGGCGTTCTACTTCGCTGCGGTCAATCCGCCGCAACTTTATTCTGCCCTCCATAGCCATGGCGGTGACGTTTGCCGGGCTGGTCATCTCGGGGCTGCGACCGTGGAATGACGGCGACGATATGCAGTCAACATTCTTTTCGCTGATCGCGTTTACGTTGGCGGCCGGCGTGATCACGGCCATTACCGAGGAGTTCCTGCGGGGCGCCAACGTGGTGCGCACGCAGACGGGCAAGAACCTGCTGGCGTCGATCGTGCTGTTGATCCGCCGCAATACGCGGCGCTATGGCGGGTACATCATCCACTTCGGCATTGTGGTGATGTTTATCGGCATCGCTGGCGGCGCATTCAACCAGGCGCGCGAAATGGAGATGAGCGCGGGCAGCACCATCGACATTGGCCCCTATCACCTCATCAGCACCGGCATGACCCAGGACTCCAAGCCCGAGTACGACACCAGCTACCTGGTGCTGAATGTCTACCGTGGCGGCAAGTACGTCACCACGCTCTCCCCTGAAAAGCGCGTCTACTTCGCCGGGACCGACCACGAACAGCCCTCGACGATTGTGGCGCTTCACTCGACGGCGCAGTCGGACCTCTACACCGTATTCGAAGGAACAAATCCCGATAGCGGTTTGCCCATCATCAAGGCTTTCCTGAATCCACTCATCGCGTGGATCTGGATTGGCGTGGTGATCGTGGTGATCGGCACGTTTATCGCGCTGGCTCCGAACCTCGTGCGGACGGCGGTGCGGCAGCGGCAGGAGGATCAAGTTCCGGTGGGCGCTTCGCCCCTGGGCGTTCCGGGCGTTCTGGCGAAGGTGCCCCATGCGTAAATTGACAGGATTGTGGCGAGGCCCCGTGTTCTGGGCCCGAATCGTGCAGACGGCCCTGTTGTGCGTGGTCACCGTGGTGATGCTGGGCGCGAACAAGTCTCCGTTCGAACGTATCGGCCACCAGCTGATATGCACCTGTGGATGCGGGCAAATTTTGCTGGAGTGCAACCATGTTGGCTGTACATATTCCACGCAAGAGATCGCTGAGTTGCATGCACAACTCGACGCCGGCGCGAGCGAAACCGCGATCCAGCACTTTTTCGTCGCAAAATACGGCCCCACCGTGCTGTCGGCGCCGCTCCGCGGTGGATTCGACAATGCAGCCTGGATTGTTCCCATGGTGGTCTTCCTGCTGGCCACGATCGGCACGTTTGCCGTGGTGTGGATGTGGAAGCGCCGGGCGCTGCGATTGGCAGGCGGGATCGGCAACGTTGTCGCGATCGCCGAACCATCCATCCCGCAGGACGCGGCCCTGCGTGATCGCATTCGCCGCGAGACGGAGTACTGATGAGCCTGCTTGCCATTTCGATTTTGACCATTGCGCTGTTCGCCTACATCTTCTGGCCGGAGCGCAATCCGTTTGTGCAGGCCGACAAGACGCGCGTCGACTACCTGCGCGAACGCAAGGATGCAATTTACGAGAACCTCCGCGACCTGAACTTCGAGTATCAGGCCGGCAAGTATCTTGAGTCCGACTACACCGAGCAGCGCGTGGCGCTGGAAAACGAAGCCGCACAGGTGATTGCCGAGATGGACGCTCTGACAGCCCGCGGCATGAAGAGCACCCGGGCGAGAGTGTAGAGAGCCTGAGTTGTGTATATACGTTAAGTGTATACTTAATGGAATGAGGCTCGGGAGGATTTCGATGGCAACTGCGAAGGTTTTCAAGTCCGGAAATAGCCAGGCAATACGCCTTCCCAAAGAGTTTCGTTTGAAGGTTAAGGAGGTTGAACTGGTCCGGCAGGGAGATGACATTCTAATTCGCCAGCCCAAGAAGCTGACCCTGATGGAGGCCTACGATGCATTCGCCGGGATAGCGGATGATTTTCTCAAAGACGGCAGAAACAATCCTCCGCCTGAGCCGGTCGAGGGTTGGTGAAGATGCTTTATCTGCTCGACACGGATACCTGTGCGTTCATCGCGAGGCAGAAATATCCAAAGGTAACAAACCGGTTTCGTACTCATCGTGCAGGCGATCTTGCCATGTCCATTGTCACTTACGGAGAGCTTCGCGTCGGCGCTGAGAAGAGCGACCGCTATCCCGCTACCTTGAATGCCCTCGAAGTCTTCACCCAGATGGTGCCGGTGATGCCTATGGAAATCGAAGTTGCCCGGTTTTATTCAAAGGTCCGGCTTGATCTGGAGCGCCGCGGAAAGATCATCGGCAACAACGATCTTTGGATTGCCTCACACTGTCTGCAACTCGGGCTGACGCTGGTCACCAACAACGAACGCGAATTCAGCCGTATCCCCAATCTAGCGATTGAGAACTGGACCCACTAAGCCGTGTTAATTTCGAAGAGAACGCTCCGTATCCTTGTACCTCCCTGCTGCCTGCTGCTGTCGACCGCGACTGTCCTCGCCGCGACCATCACCGGCACCGTTACCGACCGCACCACGGACAAGCCCTCGCCAGGCGACACCGTCGCCGTCATCAACACCGCACAGAGCATGGACGAAATCGCCAAGGCGACCTCCGATGCCAAGGGCCGCTTCAGCGTCAACGCGCCGGATGGCGGGCAGATTCTGCTGCACGTTACGCATGGGGGCGCCGAGTACTTCAAGAGCGTTTCCCCAGGCTCGCCGAGCGTGGACATCGATGTCTATGACTCCGCGAAAAAGATCGACGGCATCGCCGGTGAGGCGCTGGTGCTGCGCGCCGAGACCGACAGCGCCGGCAAAACGCTGAACGTGGCCGAGAATTTCTTTGTGCAGAACACTTCAGCGCCGCCGAAGACGGAGTACGGCGGTAATACGTTCGACTTCTATCTGCCCAAGGGCGCGGAGGTCTCGCAAACGTTGGCCAGTTCTCCCGGTGGCCTGCCCACCAACACCAAGCTGGTGACCGTGGATGCTGCCGCCGGGCACTACGCCTTCACCTTCCCGGTGCGTCCAGGCGAGTCCCGTTTTCAGGTCTCCTACAGCCTGCCGTATAGCGGGAAAGAGCCCTTCGCAGTGAAGCTGTCGGTACCTACCGGCGACGTTGCCGTGATGTTGCCGAAGAGCATGCAATTCCAACCGGCCAGCGCGTTCCAGCCGATCAACGACCCCAGCGTGGTCAACTCGCAGAGTTATGACGATCATCAACCTGCCTTTGCGCAGCCCGTACAGTTCACCATCGCCGGGACGGGCCAGTTGCCGGACGACAACCCGCAGGGCGGCGCCGGCGCATCCGGCAACACCGGCCAGGCAGCGGACCAGACAGGCGCCGGTGGTCAGCGGCCCGGCGGCGGGCTGGGCGCGCCAATCGACCCGGAGGCAACCAACGACCCGTGGGCGAAGTACAAGTGGTGGATTCTGGGCGCGCTGGGGCTGGCGCTGGCCGCAGGTGCTGGCATCATGCTGAAGAGCAGCCCGGCAGTCGCAGTTGCGGGAACCGCTCCGTCACCCGCAGAAGACCTGGCCGCACCCACCGGGATGTATATTCCGGCGGCGCCGTCAGGGCCTGTATTGGTAGCGTCTTCGGGCACGGCCCCGTTGCTGCAAGCGCTGAAGGATGAGCTATTTGAGCTGGAGACGGACCGCCTGGCCGGCCGCTTGAGCGAAACCGACTATGCCGAGCACAAAGCCGCGTTCGACGTGGTTCTGCGTCGTGCGCTCAGCCGCACTGAACCCCAGTAGTCGAATCCGCGTACTACCTGTAACGTCTAATATCAGACGGGCGGGGACGGCTGCGACCAAAACAGCCGCCCGCGGACAGGCTACGGACGGTATGAACACCTTCAAATCGACTCTTCTGCTGGTATTGCTGATGCTAATCCTGGTCTTTGCAGGCGATCGCATTGGCGGCGAGAACGGGATGATTCTCGCCTTCGTGATCTCGATCGCGATGAACTTTACGGCCTACTTCTACTCCGACAAGATTGCGCTGGCCATGTACCGCGCTCAACCGGTAACGCGCGAGCAGCTGCCGCGTGCCTATCAAGTGGTCGAACGGCTGGCGGCGAAGGACGGCATCCCCATGCCGAAGATCTACGTCATCCCCACCGAGTCGCCCAACGCCTTCGCGACCGGCCGCAATCCGCAACACGCGTCCGTCGCCGTCACCCACGGCATCCTGAATCTGCTGACCGACGAGGAACTGGAAGGCGTGCTGGCGCATGAGTTGGGCCACGTCAAGAATCGCGACATCCTCACCAGTTCCATCGCCGCGACGCTGGCCGGCGCAATCACGCTGATTGCACGCATGGGCTACTGGGCTTCGCTGTTCGGAGGCTATGGCGGCGGAGACCGGCGCGACCGCGAAGGCGGCGGCCTGGGCGCGCTGCTGATGATCTTCGTCGCACCCTTTGCGGCTGCGCTGATTCAGCTCGCCATCTCCCGTTCGCGCGAGTACGAGGCCGACGCCACCGGCGCCCACACCACCGGCAATCCCTATGCACTGGCGCGTGCACTGCAGAAGATCGAGGACTATTCCAAGCGGGTGCCGCTGCAGGCGACGGCTTCGACCGCGCATCTGTTCATCATCGCCCCAGTGGTAGGCGGCGGCTTTGGCAGTTGGTTCTCGACCCATCCGCCGACCAAGGAGCGCATTCGCCGCCTGATCGGGCGCGACCTGGTCTGATTTGACTGGTTCTTTACAAGTCCTCGGCTAGCATAGGGACATGACGTTTCTTATGCGCGCCGTGCGGTTGTTGTCGATCGTCGTTTGGGTCGGCGGCCTGGTCTTCTTCGCCTTCGTGATGGCGCCAACGGCGTTCCACGTGATGGGAACCACAACCCAGTTTGCCCTGCTCATCGGTTCCTGTCTGCGCGTACTCAACGAGATTGGCCACCTGTGCGGCTTCCTGTTCCTGATTACGACCATCGCGCTATGGTTTCGCTCGGAGCCACGCAGCCGCAAGCTGATGCCCTTCGAAGTGCTGCTGATCGTGTTCATGATCGCTGCAACCATGTACGTACAGCGCACCATTCTGCCTGCAATGGAGCGCGACCGGGCGGCTGTAGGTGGCGACATCGCCTCGGCGCCGCCAGCAAATCCTGCGCGCATCGACTTTGAGCGCCTGCATCCGCTCTCGGAGAAGGTGGAGGGCGCAGCCCTGTTTATGGGCCTGGGCATCGTGGCGCTGATGGCGGGAGAACCAGGTTCTTCAAGACGGGTAGAATTGTAAGGACATGAAAACTGGAATTATCGGCCTGCCCCAGGTGGGCAAGACCTCCCTGTTCAAGATCCTTACCAAAGCGAAGACAGAAAGCTTTGGCCACTCCAATCCCCGTGAAGCACACCTCGGCATTGCCCGGGTGCCGGACGCGCGCCTGGACAAGCTGGCAGCCCAGGCCAACACGCGCAAAACCGTCTACGCAACAGTCGAGTACGCCGACCTGGCCGCAATCGGCGAGGAAGCGCTGAAGGAAACAGCCTTCCTGCAGAGCCTGCGCAACGTCGATGCCATCATCCACGTGCTGCGGGCTTTCGAGGATGACACCATCCCACACGTCGGGCCCATCGATCCGCTGCGCGACATTGGCAACGTCGAGATCGACCTGATCGTCAGCGACCTGACCCAGATTGAGAAGCGGCTGGAGCGCGTCGCCAAGGACATGAAGAAGGCGAAGACGCCCGAGGTGGAGCGCGAGTACGCGATGCTGCTGCGCTGCAAGGCGCAGACCGAGGCAGAAAAGCCGCTGCGCGAGATGGAACTGACGCCTGAGGAGAAGAAGCTGCTGCGCGGATTCATGTTCCTCTCGCAGAAGCCCATCCTCTACGTCCTGAACATCTCCGAAAGCACGACGCTGGGCGCGGACCTGGACGCGGCGGTGGCGAAGTACGGCCTCACCGAAGTGGCTTCGCGGCCGAACTCCGGCGCGACGGCGATCTGCGGCAAGGTGGAAGCCGAGTTGGCAGAGATGGAAGATGAGGAAGCCGCCGAATTCCTGGAAGGCTACGGCCTGACCGAGAGCGGGCTGGTCCGCCTGATCCGCAAGAGTTACGAACTGCTCGGGCTCGCCAGTTTCTTCACCGTCGGCGAGCCGGAGACGCGCGCCTGGACCATTCCCGTCAACTGTCGCGCGCAGGAAGCGGCCGGTGCCATCCACTCCGACCTGGAGAAACACTTCATCCGCGCCGAGACAATCCACTGGGACGCGCTGCTGGCGGCTGGCTCCGAGGCTGCGGCCCGTGCTACAGGGACGTTGCGCCTGGAAGGCAAGGACTACCCGGTGAAGGATGGCGATGTGCTGAACATTCGTCATAGCGGGTAGCCGGCGATGATGGTCACACCCATGTCGGCGTCCCGGTTCTGGGTCGCACTCGCGCTTGGTTTGTTCGCGGGGCTCGCGGACTACCTGGGCGGCTTTCTGCTGGTGCGGCGGTCGCCCTCCGCACGGGCGCTGCGCTATTTCGTGGCCCTGGGCGCGGGCTTTATGCTCTCCGCCGCGCTGCTGGAGATGCTGCCCGAGGCCTTCAGCATCAACATGCACTGGGCTGCTCCGCTGATCCTTGCAGGCTACTGCGGCGTGCATCTGCTGGAGCATACGCTGGTCCCGCACTTCCACTTCGGCGAGGAGACGCACCACCACGAATTCCTCTCCCGCAAGAGCAGCTACTCCGTTCTACTCGGCCTGGCCACGCATACATTCTTCGACGGCATCGCCATCGGCTCAGGGTTTGTCGTCTCCACCTGGCTGGGCTGGGTACTTTTTATCGCGATCTTCCTGCACAAGGTTCCCGAAGGCTTTACCGTTGCCAGCGTAATGCTCGCAGGCGGCCAGAGCCGGAAGGCAGCGCTGAACTCCGCGCTCTTCCTGGGCGCGACCACCGTGCTCGGCGTCCTCGCCATCAACCTCGAGCCGGGCTGGGTAAAGGCCGGACTGCCGCTGTCGGCGGGTGTCACCATCTACGTCGCCGCCACCGACCTCGTCCCCGAGGTAAACCGCGAGCCGGGCGTGCGCATGGCGCAGGTCTTCTTCGGCGGCGTGGTGCTGTTCTTCCTGCTGCGAATGCTGGGCCCGGGCTAGTCCCTCACAGCACTGAGAGCGTAACCACGACCGAATGCTCGAGGGCGGTCCCTGTCGGACTGGTTGCGGTTCCGGTGACAGTGAGCGTGTAAGTCTTCGCGTTGACAGATTCCGGGGCCGTGTTAATTCGATCGCCACAGCCGGTCGCAAAGGCACTAAGCAGGAAGCAGCATGCGACTCCATATACAATTGCGCCTGCGGAGCGCCGCAGACGCCGGCGTGCGAGGCCAACCGCCGGCAGCAGCAGCACGGCGAGCAGGACAGAGTAGGGCGTACCAGGCTGCGAACGCTGATCCAAACGCGCGAACGGCGTCTGGATCGTCAGCGTGAAATTCGCCGTGGTACTCCCCGGCGGCAGGCTGGTCGGGTTCAGCGATGCGGTTGCCCCGGGAGGAATTCCCTGCACCGCGAGCGTGATGGGGCTTGTGAGCACCGCGCCCTGCATGGCGACGGAAAAATTGAAGGTGGCCGCGCTGCCCGCCGGGACGCTCTGCGAGGTTGCTCCCGCGGAAGTCAGCGTAAAGTCGGATGCGGCTCCAACCGTGACACTGGCCGTCGCCGAGGCGCTGGGCAGAAAGTTCGCATCGCCCGCATAGACAGCGCTCAGTCCGTGCGCGCCCGTCGCAAGGCCGCTGGTCGTGAACGAGGCCCTGCCAGTGGCCGACAGCGGCACCACCGCCAGCGCGGTCGCCCCGTCCATTAGCGTCATGCTGCCCGTAGGCACTCCGCTGGTGGTGGTGGACGCCTGCATGCTGAAGGTAATGGGAAATCCCGGGCTCGGGGTCACGCTCGAGGGCGTCAGCGCAGTCTGTGTCGGTGCCTGCGCGATAGTCAGGCTTGCGGGGGTCACCACGACCGTATAGTTCCCTGCAGCGCTGCCGGCGAGCCCCATGCTGATGGGGTAGGAGCCGACGGGAGAAAGCGCAGCGGCTGTCGTGGTGAAAACGGCGGAGACATTCCCGGCGTCCTGCGTGAGCACGCCGCTCAGTGCTCCGCTCAGCGTGGGAACCGGCTGGCCGTAGAGAATCGACGCCGGGCTCACCGTCGCGGTTAGACCGAGCGGCGTCACCGTGAGCGCGAGCGCCAGGGACTGCGCAGCGGCGTTGGTTGCATCTCCGGAATAGGCGCCCACAATGCTGTGAGTTCCAGCGGCGAGAGCAGCCGCGCTGAAAGTTGCCACTCCGGCGTTCAGGCCAGCGCCGCCCAGCGTGACTGGGGACCCGGTAACGGTATCCATAAATGTAACGCTGCCGGTTGCAAGTGTTGTGGACAGCGTCGCGATCAACGTGCCGCTTCCATAGACAACGACTGCAGGCCCGCTCAGCGAGAGCGTGCCCGGTGGAGTAATGCCCACTCCAGCAATGGTGTGGATATCCGGACCCGGCGCGGGCAGCGCATCAAGCTGGCGCACACGCTGATTCGCCGTATCCGCCAGCGTCAACAAGCCGCCGCCCGGCGACACCATTACCGCCCGCGGCGAATCGAGGCTGGCCGCAACAGCAGGCGCGCCGTCCCCGGCAAACGTCTCCGTTCCCTGCCCCGCAACGGTAGTCACGACACCCGCAGGCGAGATGCGCCGAATGCGATGATTGGCGCTATCGGCGACGTACAGATTGCCCGACGCGTCGATCGTCAGACCTCGCGGCAGCGCCAGCCCAGCGGCCGTCGCCGCGCCGCCATCGCCACCAAAGGACTGCGCACCGCCCACGCCCGCAACAGTCGAGATCAGCCTCGTCGCGCCGCTCACCACGCGCACGCGGCCATTGTGTGTGTCCGCAACGTACAGGTCTCCGGCAGCATCCAGCGCCAGGCCATTGGGCGAATCGATGGAAGCCGCGGTCGCTGCACCACCATCCCCGGCGAAAGCCT
>Ga0206805_1026_pt2 | contig 14147 bp, 14 predicted proteins | sample Alteio_BWOrgCont_59_FD_152890 | JGI IMG/M metagenome (GOLD analysis project Ga0206805, IMG submission 152890) | Enriched cells from forest soil in Barre Woods Harvard Forest LTER site, Petersham, Massachusetts, United States -... | ecosystem: Environmental > Terrestrial > Soil > Temperate forest >... | reverse complement strand
GGCGCAGACATTACAGGTAATGCTGATGCTGATGCTTGCAACGCCGACTATTGTCGCCCTCGGTTCCATCGCGGCGGCGCTGACCATCGGCAACCGGCGCGGCGGGTTATTGCAGGCGCTGGTGGTGCTGCCGTTTTATATCCCGGTATTAATTTTCGCCGCCAGCGGAGGGCAGGAGGCTATTTTGTTTTTAAGCGGCTTGTTATTTGCTGCATTGCCACTATCCTGCTTTGTCAGCGCGGCGCTGATAAGGATGAGCGGGGATTAATGGAGGAGAAATATGAAAGGGTCACCGGATAATAATTATTTTGAAATGCAGGAATTGCATCTCATGCATACAGAGCTTGCCAGGCATCCTGAATTCAAAGAGGGTTATCGCCAGGATTATCAACCGATGCACTGGTTGACTTATCAGCCGTTCTTAAAAGGAAAAGAAGGTCAGGAAAGAACATTATATGAATGGCAACTCATCGAAGATTATAAAACACTCATAGAACAAACGGCGGCGGATAAACCGAAAAAAGAGACTCAGCACTATACAGCCATGATCAGACCAAAATATAATGATGGATACAGCCTGAATTAGTCCTGTGCTAAATCCAGAAACGTAAACCTGTCCCTCAGAAATCGGGCGTAAGTTATCGCTATTTGCCAGGTTTTGATGTCCCAGCCGAGCATTCCCGGCGTATCGGGGCATTCGGCAGCTTTGAGGATGGCGTGGATTCTGGCCGATGGGATCATGACAGGTTCGATGCGCCCGGCAACGGCTTCCCAATCCCTGTTATTAACGTGTAAATAGGAATCCAGTTTTTCCTGCTTAATTTTATAAGCTTTTTTGGCTTCTTCGGTTATTTTGCTACCAAATAATTTTTCTATTATTTCAGCAGGAAAATCCGGCGACGCAAAGGCAGGCCAGCCGCGCAGGAGTTTTTCCTGCATTTTTGCCATAGTTAATGTCGTTACGCCGATTTCTTCGCCGTGGAAAGTCTCCTCTTTCCTAATGACCGGGGAAGGGGATAGCATCCCCATCGCATGGGCAATCATGTGTTCACCCTGGCTGGCCGGATAGCTGCCGCCCGCGATAGTCATACCGAGACCTGACAATAACAGTGTTTGCATCAGCAGTTCAAGGCTCTGCCTGTCACCTTTGGCAATGCCGCGTGCGTTGTCATGCAAATACAGCTCCAGCGGCTTTAACAATTCGAAAGGCGTTTCATCATATGCCGTTCCGAGCAATAAATGTGACAAAAGCCAGTCGGCCTGCGCTGTCGAGCGCGCCAGCGAATCGCCCAGCCCGCTTTTATTAAGGTGCGGTGGTGCGGCGGCAATGACCAGCGTATCGCAAAGTACCGCCCCGGGCATATGTGCTGCGAATGTTTTCTTGTACCCATCCACGCAAATCGAGGCGTTGGCCGAGAGATAACCGTTCATCGACGCGGCCGTCGGGAAAACGATATAGGGCTTAGCGCTCAGGAACGAAGCATATTTACACAAATCGCTAATCGTCCCGCTGCCAACGGCGACCAGCGCATCGCAACGGGCCGTTTTGCGGCGCAATTCTTCTACTGTGTCCTTATTGGCGGTGGGCGCTTCCAGCGTAATATGAATGCAATCAAACCGTCCTTTAAGCGCGCGGAATACCTCATCTCCAAAGGCCTGCGCGGTATAATCATCGTCAACAACCGCCAGCCGCCCTGATGGAAAAACCATTGCCACCAGGTCGTCGATATCATGCTTAAGCGAACGGCTGATCACCATGCGTGGTACATCAGGCAGGCTTTTATGCAACAGTGCTTCCGTCTCCTGGAAAAACATTATAAATACAGTTGTGAATTATAAAACGAACGCTATGCTACCGTGGTTGGAATTATTCCGAAACGTTTTTGTGTAACCCATCTTAAATAAGGATATTGATATGAAACGTCTGTTTATGCTCATGCTCGTTGCATTTGTTCTCGCTTTAACCTCGCCGCTGACCATGCATAATGCCGCTGCCGATCCGGCTACGGATGCAACCGATCAGGAAATGAAGGGCGAGCATCACGATCATGGCTCTCCGGTTAACGAAGACAGGAAGACTAACCACAGAAGCCACAGACATCATCAGCATCCTAACCATCCACACCACAAGCATATGCATCATAAGAAAGCCGATAAAGGCGCTGATGATGCCGGTAAGTAATTACTGAGATCATCTGTTTTATGAATAAAGCCCCGGGTATTATTCCCGGGGCTTTATTTTTAGCGTATTGCTGTTATAGCATTATCTTATGAAATATTTAGCCATTATAATCGCACTGTTCTTTTCATTTCCCGCCTTTGCGCATGAAGTATTGCAGCATTCGGATAATGACGCCTCATCGCCATCTTCCTCAGGTTTCAATTCCTGGCTGGAGCAGTTCAAACGGGACGCAGAGGCAAAGGGCATTGCACCGGAAACACTCAATGAGGCGTTTGCCGCAAGCGCCGCTCCGCTTGACCGCGTTATCGAACTTGACCACAAACAACCGGAATCGACGTTGACGCTTGAACGCTACCTGGCCAATGTCGTTACCGACCAGCGGGTTAAAGACGGTCGTAAACAATTCGCTGCCAACCACACCCTGCTCAAAAAAATCGGCGCAAAATATGGCGTACAGCCGCGCTTTATTGTCGCGCTTTGGGGTATCGAGACTAATTTTGGCGCCCATACCGGCGGGTTCCAGGTTATCGATGCGCTGGCAACACTGGCTTATGATGGCCGCCGCGCTGATTTTTTCCGTGGCGAGCTGATCGATGCGCTGCGCATCCTTCAACAGGAGCATATGCCCGCAGCAGAGCTCAAAGGTTCATGGGCCGGGGCTTTGGGGCAATGTCAGTTTATGCCGGACAGTTACCTCAAATACGCTGTCGATTATAACCACGATGGCAAACGCGATATCTGGAATACAAAATCCGACGTGTTTGCCTCCATCGCCAATTACCTGAAATCCTCCGGCTGGGATAATAAATTTGGCTGGGGACGGCCGGTTGAGTTACCGGCGGATTTCGACCGCAGCCTCGCCGATATAGCGTCAGAAAAAACGCTGGCTGAATGGGGAAAGCTTGGCGTACGCGCTGCCAGTGGCAGCAAGCTTCCGGCAAAAAATATCAAAGCCTCGCTGGTGTTCGTAGGCGAGGGGGATGATGCCGTGCCCTATATTATTTACAGCAATTATAAAGTCTTGCTGAAATGGAACCGTTCGCGTTTTTTTGCCACAGCGGTGGGCATGCTGGCTGACCGGGTTGGCCGGTAATGCAGCGTGAAAAGCTGATATTTACCTTATTTATTATTTTCTATATTGCATTGGCACTCTATGCCATGGGCCGATTTTCTCAAACCTCTCATTGGGGAAATGCCTGGCACGGCGCCACGCTGGCCAATATGGTCAATGGCACAGCCGAAAAACCTTACGTCTATCGTGTACTGGTATCGGAAATCATTGCTTTCTTTGTTCAGATCACGCCGGTTTCTGTTCAGCAATCGGCAGGAGCGGCATTAATGACACTGAAGGATTGTTCTCTTATCGACGCTGTTTTTTTGCAGCCTCCGCACCCGCATCCGGCTGCCAGCGAAATGGCCCAGTTCTATATGCTGAGTTATATGCGCATGATTACCGGTATCGTGCTCTGCCTTTTTCTCGCAGGATATACGATTGCCTTATACAAACTGGCGGCAACACTGTTTCCCGGGGAGCAGGCTATGATATTATTTACGCCGCTGATCGGATTGATTGCTGTACCCGCACTGAATGGTTTCTATATCTATGATTTTTCTGCATTGTGCCTGGCTACGTGCGGTTATTACTGCCTGGCTGTTAAACAGTGGCGATGGTATTTGTTCTGGTTCACGCTGGCGTGCCTCAATAAGGAAACTTCTGTCTTTTTGTGTATTTTTTATGGACTATGGTTTTATCGTCGCCTGCCCGCGCCATTTTTTGCAAAATATCTGGGCATACAGCTGGCGATATATGCCGTTATCAAGGGAGCGATTACCTGGTGGTTCAGGGATAACCCCGGCGTATTTATTATGACCAGATGGCAGTCTTTGCAGGCATCAACCATCATGGAAGGATATAATTACCACGCTTTAATAATAAATCTGGCAGGAATTTTTATGCTGGTGCATCACTGGCAAGAAAAGCCGTTATTCGCACGCTGCGGCTTATGGAATTTTCTGCTCATGCTCATTGCTTTTTTTCTTTTCGGACATCCGCATGAATACCGGGTTTTTTATGATGTCATGCCTTTGCTGGTAGTGCTAATAACGCACACATTAATAGAAACCACAGGGATTTCACAAGCGGGGTGGTTTAAAACGAAAGATAATTGATCTGCATGAATTCTGGACATTCAGTAATAGTGATTTTATAATAGCTTCTCAACAATGTGGAGAAAGCAATGCGATTCACATCCTGCCGCTGGCTTTTGTTTATAGTAATGCTCGCCGCCTGCCAGTCTGTGCCACCGGAACCGGGCATGAAAATCGGCAAACCTTATGTCGTCGATGGAAGTCTCTATTACCCTGAATACGAACCCGGCTACGATAAAACCGGCGAAGCTTCATGGTATGGACCAGGATTTCACGGTAAATACACCGCCAGTGGTGAAATATTCAATCAGAACGACCTGACGGCAGCGCATCCGACATTGCCGATGCCTTCGCTGGTACGGGTAACCAACCTCAGCAATGGCAAAAGCCTGATCGTGCGTGTTAATGATCGCGGGCCGTTTAAGAGCCATCGCATTATCGACCTTTCCAAAGCTTCGGCGCAGAAACTCGGTATCCGCAGTATCGCGCAGGTGCGGGTGCAATTCCTGAAACAGGAAACCACGGAGTATCTGGCATCGCTGCAACAGGGCGGCAAACGCGTCATCGACATGGCGCAATATAATAAAGACGCCGATACCGGTGCAAAAGAAATAATTCAGTCAAATGACTCACCTTCACAAATTGTTGAAAATACCGATGCTTCCAGCCACGCCGGTCAGATAGTCGATGACGCCGCACCAGTGATGACAGTCAGTGCCGCCGAGCTTGAAAATCCGGCTTCCCATGGCAGACCACCACGATCGGGCGGCCTGATCAAATCAGCCTGGGCCGATGATGAGGTTCCGGTATCTGCGGCTGAGAAGGATGATACTCCTCGTTTCGATCCGCCTGCGGCACATGTGCTAAGGATACCACAATCGCAGGAAAAACTATCGTCAGCACATTATCAATCCGTTGCTGCTGAAGCTTATATTATTCAGGCCGGTTCATTTTCCACTGAGGAAAATGCCCGCAAACTTGCTTCCCGATTAGCAGGAATGGCATCACTTACCGTTGATAAAACGGACATGGGAGAAAAACCCTGGTGGCGCGTGCGCCTCGGGCCATTTAAGAATAAGGAATCGGCTGACAATGCGCTTGCGAAAGTACATGCTGCCGGTGTGCCAGACGCGAAGATTGTTCATTTATTATAGCGAGGTGTCAGGTGTCAGGTATCAGGTGTCAGATAAAAAAAATTGTAATGGCGGTAACGTTATTTTTGTTACCTGTTATCTGTTACCTGTCGCCAGCTCTGGCCATCGAGACCACCGCTCGCCAGGCATTCATGATCGACATGAATACCCATTCGGTAATGCTTAATAAAAATGGTGACGAGTCGATGCACCCGTCATCAATGAGCAAGCTTATGACTATTTATATTCTTTTTCAGCGCCTTAAGGAAGGGCGTGTTCATCTTGACGATAAATTCAGCATCAGCGAAAAAGCCTGGCGAACGCAGGGGTCAAAAACGTTTGTCGGCGTTGGCGAGCAGATTGACGTCGAAGAGTTGATCCACGGTATCATCATCCAGTCGGGTAATGATGCCTGCATCGTTGTCGCCGAAGGTTTGAGCGGCACCGAAGAAGCCTTTGTGCAGGAAATGAATCGCGTTGCCGCAACTCTCGGCATGAAGCACAGCCATTTTTCTAACCCCACCGGCCTGCCTGATGACAGCCATCTGATGTCAGCACGCGACCTGGCAACGCTGGGTGAACATCTCATTACTGATTTCCCTGAATATTATCATTATTTCAGTGAACGCGAATATACCTACAATCATATTACCCAGAGCAACCGCAACCGGCTGCTTGGCAAAGAGATCGGCGTCGATGGCCTGAAAACCGGACATACCGATGAAGGCGGTTACGGCATTGCGCTCTCGGCGCAGCAGAACGGGCGGCGGCTGATTCTTATCATCAATGGCATGGAGAGCGACAACGAGCGTATAGAAGAAGGCGACAAGCTGTTGCGCTGGGGTTTCCGGGAATTCGAGGATAAAGTGCTGCTGCATAAAGGGCAGAAAGTAGCTGACGCCAGAGTGTGGTTCGGTAAAGAGATGGAGACATCGCTGGTAGCGCAAAATGATGTGCTGTTGACGCTGCCCATCAATTCTGAAAAAGACATAAAGATGATGATTAAATATAGCGGTCCGTTGCCGGCGCCGGTGGTTAAAGGCGATCATGTTGCTGATTTAATCGTCACCCCGCCAGGCAGTGAGGCTATGATTATTCCGCTTGTCGCCGGCGAGGACGTGCCGAAAATATCCGGTTTCGGCCGTGCCCTGGCGGTGCTGAAATATTATGTGCATAGATAACACGTCTCACTCCCTCCCTGAGGGGGAGGGGATATGAGCTTCATCACCTTCGAAGGCGGCGAGGGCAGCGGCAAATCGACGCAAATCGCGCTGCTGGGCAAAGCGCTTGCCGCCGCCGCTATCCCGCATGTGATAACCCGTGAGCCGGGCGGATCGGCGGGCGCGGAAGCCGTCCGCAAATTGCTGGTCAACGGCGAGGCTGACGCCTGGGACGCCGAAACTGAAACCCTGCTGTTTTACGCCGCAAGGCTCGACCATGTGAACAAACTTATCAAACCGGCCCTGGCCGAAGGTAAAATCGTTCTTTGTGACCGCTTCGCCGATTCGACTCTGGTTTATCAGGGCATCGGCAAGGAACTATCGGAAAGCTATGTACACACGCTTCATAATCTGACCCTAGGTAATTTCATGCCTGATGTAACTATTATCCTCGACATCGACCCGGCCATCGGTCTGAAACGCGCCGCGGCGCGCCATAGCAACGAAACCCGGTTTGAAAAAATGGACATCGATTTCCACCACCGCATCCGTGCCGGGTTTTCAGCGATTGCCAAACGGGAACCACAGCGTTGTGTAATGGTGGATGCGGGGCAGGGGCAGGAAGCGGTGCATAAGCGGATCGCACAGATAATAAGTGAAAGATCGGGGTTTAATGTCTGAAATAACCCCCCGAACCAACACCGAACTTTTTGGCCATGAAGATGCCGAGGCCCTTCTGCTGCGCGATTTCGCCGTCGGAACCATGGCGCATGGCTGGATCATCAGCGGCCCGCGCGGCATCGGCAAGGCGACGCTGGCGTACAGATTTGCAAGAAAGTTGCTTTCGCAAGGGGGAAGGGATCAGGGATCAGGGATCAGAAATTCCGACCCCCGACCTCTTGCCTCTGACTTCCGCATTGCCGCTAATTCCCATGCTGACCTGCTCGTAGTAGAGCCTGTTTACGACGAAAAAAAAGAGGAATATGCCCGCGAGATTTCCGTCGATCAGGCGCGGGAAATCGCCAGATTTTTATCGCTGACACCGGGGGAGGGGGCATGGCGCGTTGTTATCATCGATAGTGCTGATGCGCTCAACATCAATGCTGCTAACGCTATCCTCAAAATTCTCGAAGAACCACCATCTCAGTCAGTTATCTTACTTGTATCGCATAATCCGGGAAAATTACTTCCGACGATTCGTTCGCGCTGCCGCCAACTTCGCCTCAAGCCGCTGAATGAACAACAATTTAATTCCGCTATGCAACATATTGCGCCTGATATTGATGCAGAAGAATTAGCAACGCTGGCACAACTTTCCGACTATGCGCCGGGCATCGCGCTGGATATGCACAAACAGGAAGCTGTCGAAATCTATAACCAAATACTCGAATTATTATCCTCATTACCGCACCTTGATACGCTCAAGCTTCACGCCTTCGCTGACCGCATGATGATGGGGCAGCAACACGCCAACTGGCAATTGCTGACGCAGCTAATACTGTTTTTGCTCGAATCCTGGACGAAGCAGGCTTTATCTCCAAGTCCGGGAATAGCCGCGCTGCATCCGGCGTCGATATGGGCAGCTAAATGGCAACAATGTGCCGATCAGTTTTCATTGGCCCAGGCGCGGCATCTCGATTACAAACAGGTGATTATTACATTTTTTCATTCCATTGCCCACAAAGAAGGTTTCCGGATAGGAGGATTTGCCGCTTGAGTACGCTATTGGAACTATTTCCGGATACCGTCTTTTCTATCAGAGAGGCAACCGTAAGCGATGTGCCTGTAATATTGCAGCTTATCCGCGAGCTGGCAGATTATGAGCAATTGGCGAATGAGGTAGTAGCAACGGAAGCTGGGCTTGCTGATACGCTGTTTGGCGAGCGCCGTTATGCCGAAGTGCTTCTGGCAGAAGAAGGAGAACCAGCGGGTTTCTGCCTGTTTTTTCATAATTATTCCACATTCCTCGGCAAACCCGGAATATACATTGAAGATCTTTTTGTGCGCCCGGAATATCGGGGCAAGTCTATCGGCAAGGCGCTGTTTAATAAAGTGGCAAAAATAGCATTCGAGCGCCAGTGCGGCCGCCTGGAATGGGCGGTTTTGGATTGGAATAAATCTGCTATAGCGTTTTATGTAGCCATGGGAGCAAAGCTCATGGATGAATGGAAAATATATCGTTTAACTGAAGATCAATTTGCAAATTTATAATGGACGCTCCGCATTTTTATATCACCACCCCCATCTATTACGTCAATGACCGCCCGCATATCGGCCATGCCTATACGTCGGTGGCGTGCGACGTGCTGGCGCGTTTCAAGCGGCTCTCCGGTTACAACGTCAAATTCCTGACCGGAACCGACGAACACGGCCAGAAAATCGAAAAAGCGGCAATGGCGGCAGGGCTGACGCCGCAGGCAATGGCTGATGCCAATTCACAGCATTTCCGCGATATGGCCACACTGATGAACATCAGCAACGATGATTTCATCCGCACCACCGAGCCGCGCCACAAAGCCGGGGCGCAGGCGTTATGGAAAAAAATGGAAGAAAACGGGCATATTTATTTAGGCAGCTATTCCGGCTGGTACGCCGTCCGTGATGAGGCTTATTATCAGGAGTCAGAGCTGGTAAACGGTAAAGCGCCGACCGGTGCCGAGGTTGAATGGGTAGAAGAATCTAGTTATTTCTTTAGGTTATCTGCATTTCAGGATAAATTACTTGAGCATTATAAAACCAATCCCGATTTCATCGGCCCGGACTCGCGCCGCAACGAAGTTATCAGCTTTGTCAAAGGCGGACTCAGAGATTTATCCATATCACGCACGACGTTTTCCTGGGGCATACCAGTGCCGGATGCACCGAAACACATTATGTATGTCTGGCTGGATGCGCTGGCCAATTACCTTTCTGCTTTAGGATATCCGGATAATACACCTGATTTTAAAACATTTTGGCCTGCTGATGTACATATGGTGGGCAAAGATATTTTGCGTTTCCATACCGTTTACTGGCCAGCATTTTTGCTGGCGGCGGATTTGCCTTGCCCTGAGCACATTTTCGCCCATGGCTGGTGGACTATTGAGCGAGAAAAAATTTCTAAATCATTAGGCAACGCCATCCCGGCCAAAGAACTGGTCGATACATTCGGCCTCGACCAAACGCGCTGGTTCCTGATGCGTGAGGTGCCATTCGGCAACGATGGGAATTTCTCACGGGAACGGATGGTCACTGTTATCAATAGCGAATTAGCCAATAATATTGGTAATTTAGTTCAAAGAACGCTGAGTATGATTCATAAGAATTGCGGTGGAATGATTCCGGCTAACGACATGCTTAGTTCCTTGTTCGCATCTCCTATAGATGATTTATTAGATAATTATCATGCCAGTATGAATGATAATGCTTTTACTAATGCCGCTGAAACGATTGTAACCCTGGCCAGCCGCTATAACAGCTTTATCGATGCGCAAGCGCCATGGAAACTGAAAAAAGAGGCCCCGGAGAAAATGGAAGCGGTACTTTATATCCTGGCTGAAGGAATAAGGAAAATTGCCATTATGGTGCAACCCTTTATGCCCGATTCCGCATCTAAAATTCTTGATCAGCTGGCGGTTCCAGCCGACCAGAGATCGTTCCGGCATTTATCTGAAACATTCATGCTTATCCCCGGCACCATGCTTCCGCCCCCTCAGCCAGTATTTCCGCGCTTTACAGAGAAAACAGCATGACGGAATCATTCCGCTTATCAACGCAGTTATCCACATGCTGGTCTGCATTTATTGCGGAAGTAATATGATATGCTAGTCGATAGCCATTGCCATCTTAATTTCCCCGATTTCAGGGACGATCTTGATAGTGTTATCGCCCGTGCGCGCGAAGCCGGGGTAGGGGTGATGCAAACGATTTGCACTGATATGGCCGAATTCGAAGAGGTGAGGGGCATCGCCGGGCGTTATGACCATGTTTATTGCTCTATTGGGGTGCACCCTAATGAGTCAGGAGTTACAGAAATAATTACTTCAGAAGAACTTATAGAAAAATCCTCACATCCTAAAGTAATAGGCATAGGTGAAACCGGCCTTGATTATCATTATGAGAAAAGTGACCGTGAATCACAGAAAAAAAGCTTTCTTGAGCATATCAAAGCGGCGAGGGCGACCGGTTTGCCACTCATCGTTCATACCCGCGATGCCGATGAGGATACGGTGAATATGTTATCGGAGGAGATGGCAAAGGGTAAGTTCAAAGGATTGATCCATTGCTTTACTTCATCAAAATATCTTGCTGATAAAGTTATTGAACTTGGCTTTTATATTTCGCTCTCAGGTATTATCTCTTTTAAAAATGCCGGTGCTATCCGCGATGCCATTGTCGATGTTCCGCTTGACCGGCTTCTGGTTGAAACCGATGCGCCGTATCTTGCGCCCATTCCGCATCGTGGAAAACGCAATGAGCCATCATTTGTTATTTATACTAATAAGATACTATCCGAACTTAAACAAATAACTCCGGAACGATCGGCGGATATTACGACGGAAAATTTCTTTCGGTTATTCGATAAGGCATTGCCGCTATGAAAATCACCGTACTTGGCTGTGGAAGTTCGACCGGCACGCCAGCGATTGGCTGCAATTGCAAAACCTGCATCTCGGATAACCCCAAAAACAAACGAACGCGGGTTTCGGTACTGGTCGAAACGAATGGGGAAAATCTGCTCATCGATTCCTCACCAGACCTTCGGCAGCAGGCGCTGAGGAATAATATCCGCAAGATCAATGCCATATTATACACGCATGAACATGCCGATCATACGCATGGGATCGATGACCTTCGCTCGTTTAATTATCTGTCCGGCGGCGCGCTGCCAGTATATGGCAATGCCGAAACGCTGGATATGCTTCAGCAGCGTTTTTCCTATGCGTTTTTGCCTAAGCCGGAAGTGGTCTGGTATCGGCCCAGCCTGATGCCGCACATTTTGCCCGATGATCCTGTTCATCAGTTCAATATTCGTGATATCGCATTGGCTTCATTTGAGCAGATGCATGGTAAGGTAAAAACTCTTGGTTATCGCATAGGAAAATTTGCTTATTCCACCGATGTTGATGTCCTGCCGGAAACAGCATTTAAAGCGCTGGAAGGCACGGAAATATGGCTGGTGGATTGCCTGAGTTACAGAAAATCCTACAGCCATTCCAATCTTGAAAATACCCTGGCGTGGATTGCCCGCGTCAAGCCAAAACTGGCTATTTTAACCCATATGTCGCATGAATTCGATTATGATACGCTGGCCAAAGAATTGCCGCCGGGGGTTGTGCCGGGGTATGATGGCATGATAATGGAGTTCTGAATGAAAAGTTTTTTCAAATTCATCGCATTCATAGGAGCGACGCTTATGTCAGCCTTTATTGCTCATGCCGAGCCGAAAACTACCGATAAAACCGCTTATGATTTCAGTTTCGAGACGCTGGATGGCAAGCCCATGCCGCTATCGCAATATAAAGGCAAAGTGCTGCTGGTGGTCAACACGGCGTCCAAATGCGGGTTCACGCCGCAATATAAGGGGCTGGAAGCGCTGTATAATAAGTATAAGGACAGAGGGCTGGTCATCATCGGCGTGCCGTCTAACGATTTCGGCGGGCAGGAGCCGGGAACAGCGCAGGAAATCCAGCATTTTTGCGAGTTAAATTATGGCGTGACGTTCCCAATGACCGCTAAATATGATGTGACGGGCGATGGCGCGCATCCGTTTTATCCGTGGATTCACGGCGTGCTGGGCTTCGGCTCAGCGCCTAAATGGAATTTCCACAAATATCTGATCGATACAGCGGGCAAACCAGTCGATTATTTCGCCTCAACGACCACGCCGGATTCGGAAAAAATGGCTAAGGCGATTGAAAAATTACTTCAGCTTTTTCCATAATATATATTATACGATAATTAGAACCATAGCATGACCGGGCACAATAAACCTCATCCCTTGCACTCCTCCGGCGTCACCAACCTTAAAGGCGATGTTTCCGTTCCCGGCGATAAATCGATTTCGCACCGGGCGCTGATGCTATCGTCGCAGGTTCTTGGCGTGACGCGGATTTCAGGCTTGCTTGAAGGCGATGATGTTTTGAATACCGCGAAAGCATTACAAGCGCTTGGCGTTACGATTCGCAAATCCGGCCAGTATTGGGAAGTCGAAGGCGTTGGCGTCGGCGGGCTTAATGAAAGCAGCGGCATGCTCGATCTGGGCAATTCCGGAACGTCGACGCGGCTTTTGATGGGGTTGGTAACGCCCTGCCCCTTCACCACGTTCTTCACCGGCGATGAGAGTTTGCGCTCACGGCCGATGGGCCGCGTTATGACACCGCTTGAACAAATGGGCGCAAAAATTACCGCCCGCGATGGTAATAAGCTGCCACTGGCGCTGACCGGAACAGCCGACACCCTGCCGATTACGTACCAGCTGCCGGTAGCCTCGGCGCAGGTCAAATCGGCAATTCTGCTGGCAGCGCTCAATACCCCGGGAAAAACTACGGTCATCGAACCTCAGCCAACGCGCGACCATACTGAGAATATGCTCAAATTTTTGGGATTTGAGATTGAGGTGACGGGTACCTCAATTTCCATCACCGGCCATCAGAAAATAAAATACGCCGACCGCGAGATTGCCGTGCCCGGCGACCCCTCCTCCGCTGCATTCCTTGTGGTTGCGGCACTCATTTGCCCGCATTCCAAACTCACCATAAAAAATGTTTGCATCAACCCGCTGCGTATCGGCCTGTTTACGACGCTTAAGGAAATGGGCGCGAATATCGAATTCAAAAATGAACGCAGCGTGGCCGGCGAAAAAGTAGCCGATATATTTGTCGCCACCAGCGAGCTTAAAGGCATTACCGTACCGGCCGGCCGCGCGCCGTCGATGATCGATGAATACCCGATACTGGCCGTGGCAGCCGCATTCGCCAGGGGCGAAATGGTTATGCATGGGCTTGCGGAATTGCGTGTAAAGGAAAGTGACCGCCTTGCCGCCATCGTTGAATCGCTGACGGCGTGTGGCGTAACCGCGCGTGCCGCGGGCGATAGCTTATATGTTATCGGCGGCGCTGTGCGTGGCGGCGCAACGATTGCAACACATTACGATCACCGCATCGCGATGTCATTCCTCGTGCTCGGCATGGCAAGCCAGCAGCCGGTTACAGCCGATGATGCTTCCGCCATTAAAACCAGTTTTCCCAATTTTGTGGAATTGATGAATGAGCTGGGTGCGAATATCAAGGTAGCAGACAAGAAAGATGTTTCTGTCACCTGTGACCTGTCACCTGTCACCCCGCCCCTCATCATCGCCGTCGACGGCCCCGCCGCATCGGGCAAAGGCACCCTCGCCCGCCGCCTGGCGGAAGATTTTGGGCTGGATTATCTCGATACCGGCGGGCTTTATCGTACCGTGGGCATGAAACTTATTTATGGTGGCAAAGACCCGGCCGACGTAAAAGCGGCAGTAGAAGCCGCCAATAGTATCGATGCCGATGA
>Ga0206805_1130_pt1 | contig 14177 bp, 16 predicted proteins | sample Alteio_BWOrgCont_59_FD_152890 | JGI IMG/M metagenome (GOLD analysis project Ga0206805, IMG submission 152890) | Enriched cells from forest soil in Barre Woods Harvard Forest LTER site, Petersham, Massachusetts, United States -... | ecosystem: Environmental > Terrestrial > Soil > Temperate forest >... | reverse complement strand
AACCATTCTGGCAGCAATAGCCCCTTTTTAAATGATATTTTTCGGTAAAAACTTTATATCCCTGTTCGTTGTAGTAGAAATCTTCATTTTCTACCAACTCATTTTTCAATGGGGCATCCTCATCCAATGACATAGCGTTATGCAGTTACTACGTTCTTAATATTCACATTCCGGTTTCGCAGATCGAGGCCGCCTTCCATAACCGATTTCAGGTTTGCGAGATAAAAGGTCCAACCTTTCATGCATCCTATATGTATCAGCACTTTGGAGTTTTCATCCGTAGGGATTTTCTCCTGCACTAATTCCATGATGGTTCTTCCTTCCAGCAATTTGCAGGTAATGGTCACCTCACAATTTCCGGCAAAAGTGAATTTAAAAAGGTCCTTCCCATTCAGGTCAAGAACCTTGCCTTTTTCCTGCATACTGTCTTCATAGCCATGCCATTTCCACACATAGGTATCACCTGGCTGAATAGGAGCATCCGCTTCCCGCATTTTACCATCAGGTGTAGTGAAGATTGCTTTCCGCAGAAACCAGCTTTCTAAATTGGCTTGCGTGGCGCAGGCATTATACACAGCAAGTGGGGTAGCTTTTACATCTACCCTCAAGCTAAATTTTGTCCAATCGTAGTGGTTCATTAGTGCTTTATCTTTATACGCAATTTATGCCTTTGCAGGTTTTAAATACCAGGCAAGCCATAGGCCTACTAATCCCCATTCCATAAAGACATCCACTAACTCACGTTTAATAAAATGCCAGGGAAAACCCATCCAGTTTAAATCGAGCATATATGAATTCAAAGCAACAATAAAACCTATGAGCAGAACTATCCAAAAGCGCATGAAAAAAGTGCGCAATTTATCTTCTGCTAATGCGAGAATAATAGCGGCTCCCATCACAGCAAATAAATCAATAAGTAATCCTTTTACTATTTGCATAGGGTCCATGGCTGGCGTTTGCTTAGTATAGAATATTATGGCATTTGATTTGCCAATCATATCTTTTTCGTTTTGGTCCATTGCCTTCATGTATGCTGAATTAACTGATTCCACATTTCGGTTATCCACATTGGGCAACATATATGCACCCGAGGCAGGCAGCGCCATGTCCAGCATTTTCATAACAGAATCCTGTTTTGGCGTATAGTTAAATGAATGTACATGCACGGGAAGTACTGCCCAGGAGAGAAATGACCAAACAAACATAAGCAGTGTTCCTACCAGGGAACCGATAATAAACTTTTTCATGGGGAGAAGATTTAATGATTAGTAAAAGGTCCGGATTATTTTTTATCAATAACTTTTGGTACTTTGATATAGTCGGAATCTTTAACGGGTACGTTCTTCAGGGCTTCCTGCTGTGTTATTACCTGCTCAACCTCATCGTTACGCATAACATTGGTATCCTCGCTCATATAAATAAGCGGCTCAACCTGCGATGTATCCAGTTCACTCAGTTTTTCTACAAATTCAACAATACGGTTCAGGTCTTTGGCAATTTCTTTTTTGCCTTCTTCATCAAACTCTAACTTGGCAAGGTCTGCCAGCTTATCTACTGTTTTAGAATCTATCTTCATATTTCAAAAATACACTTTTTACAGGTAACCTTAGCATTTGCTATTAAGCGTAAGTATTATAGGGGTACCTGACCTTGTATTGAGCTTTAATGAGTTTCAGCATTATCTCCCGCAGTTCCTCTATATTGGTTCTGCCCACAGCCGAAATAAAAACACTGTGAGGGTGCATTTTAGCAATCCACGATTTTTTCATGTCCTCCAACGATACCTTATGCAAATAGCCATCATCATCGGCTATACGGTATAAATCGGTTTTGTTAAATACCAATATCATTGGTTTGTCAATCGCCTTTAATTCGGTGAGGGTTTGATTTACCGAATTGATATGGTCTTCAAACGAAGGATGCGAAACATCTACTACGTGCATTAGAATATCTGCTTCCCTCACTTCATCAAGGGTTGATTTAAAAGCTTCCACCAAAAAGGTTGGCAGCTTACGGATGAACCCTACTGTATCGGATAATAAGAAGGGAGTAGTCTCAAAGGTTATTTTCCGTACCGTGGTATCTAAGGTAGCGAACAAAGTATCTTCAGCATATACATCCGATTTGCTGATCAAATTCATCAGGGTTGATTTACCTGCGTTGGTGTATCCTACCAGTGAAACCCGGATGAACTGCCCTCTATTTTTGCGTTGCGAATTCATTTGCTTGTCAATTTCGACAAGCCTCTCTTTCAAAAGGGCTATGCGGTTTCTGGCCCTGCGACGATCTGTTTCAATTTCACTTTCACCCGGACCTCTCATACCAATGCCACCCCGTTGCTTTTCCAAGTGTGTCCACATACCGGCAAGACGCGGAAGCAGGTATTCGTATTGTGCAAGTTCTACCTGGGTTTTAGCATAAGCGGTCTGGGCTCTTCCGGCAAAAATATCCAGTATAAGGCCTGTTCTGTCCATTATTTTCCGCTTGGTTTCTCTTTCCAGGTTGCGTTGTTGCGAAGGGCTTAGCTCTTCGTCGAAAATAATCATATCTATATCCGGGTGCTCCTCAATATATGTTTTTATTTCCGCTACTTTCCCTTTTCCAATAAGGGTAGCAGGGTCGTACACATGTATATTTTGGGTGAAAACTTTAACAGGTACAGCGCCTGAAGAATAACAAAGAAGTTTTAATTCTTCCAGGTATTCTAACATCTGTTCTCTTGATTGTTCCCTATGCGAAATACCTACAAGAACTGCTTGTTCTTTTTTCTGAATACGTTCAATCATTTACCAAATGTAACAATAGGATTTTTTAAAACCACGGACGGGCAATGGGGCTGAATGGCCACGGAACGGCCAGTAAGATTATAACTAATGCAATAAGCGAGAAAATCATCAGCATTCTGAATTTAGCTGCATCAGTAGCGGCTTTTTTGCTGCGAATACGCGCCAGTGTGATAAAAACAATCGCAATAATCATCAGGGTAGAATGCTCAACAGTGAAAAAACGGATTTGAGAATCCTTCATATTACCAAACATCACCATAGGGCTTATAAAATAAAGTAAAATACCCACCACCAATTGGGTGTGTGCCGATATCATTAAAAAAAGACTGATTTTATTATCGGAATTAGCGAATGCACGTTTGGTAACTACGCCATTTATCGACTTAATGATAGTCGCTAATAATAGTATACACAATACCCAGCGTAGCAGGGAGTGGAGTAGAACGATGATTCCGAGCATGAGAATTATTTTTAGAAGAACAAATCTAAGGAAAATAAGTACATACATCTATATTTACTCTATCACCCGGTATTCCAAATTATTTCCTGATTTTTATTTTGTTCTTGTTATTTTATATATTTGCCCCCGAAAGTTCTAAGAACCTGTTATTTTCTACCCGTAATTTTATCTTATTGGGCTTTCGAACCAAATTTATTAGAAAAAATGCGAAACCACATTCAATGCGTGCTTTTGATTCTCTTATTGGGGATACCGCTCAGCAGTTTCTCGCAAAACGTTGGTATTAATACCACTGGGGCTACCCCAAGCACCAATGCTATTCTTGATTTGAATACAGGTAACACCAGCAGGAATTTGGGCTTTATTATTCCTCATGTCAAACTAACTTCTCTTACAACTTTCAATCCGCCCATAGCAAATACCAATACTACCAGCGACACGGGTATGGTTGTGTATAACACCAATGCCGCAATTGGTAATGGTGCTGGCTGTTATATTTGGGACGGAGGGGAATGGGTATTCACTGACGGAGCCCCGGCCTCCTATTCGAACACTATTACAAGCGCTATTACAGGCACCACAAGCACTACAGCCAAAATGATGGGGCTTGCAGGCTCTATTACACCCAATAAGTCAGGGACAGTTTTGTTAATAATATCGGGCACCATTTCAAATAGTAAAAATACTAATAAGTCACTAGTGCAGCTATATACCGGTACGGGTACTGCTCCCACTAATGGTGTAGCAATTACCGGAACGGCAAGAGGCACACAACAAACTGCTTCTATTGAAGCTACCAGTGCCGAAGAACCATTTTGTGTTACAGCCCTTGCAACAGGGTTAACTGTCGGCACTGCTTATTGGATTGACTTGGGTGTTGCTTCCTCAGCAACCAGTGGAACAGCCAGTGTGTCAAATATCACCATTTCTGCTGTTGAACAATAAATTGATGTAAATCATATTCAGGTAGTTACTTTTTTTATATCTTTGCATATGGTAAAGTATCTTATACCAGATAGTTGGCCTTATCGTAATTAAAGTACCACACACTTCCGGATTACCAAATCCAACAATATGACACATACCCTTACCAAATTCATGTTTCTTGTCCTTTTATGTGGAGCTATTTTCTCAGCCTCTGCTCAAAACGTGGGAATTAATACCAGTGGCACTACCCCGAGCACCAATGCTATCCTTGACCTTAACTCAGGTAATACAAGTAGAAATTTAGGACTTATTCTTCCCCACGTAAGTATAACTTCATTAACAACCTTTAGCCCTCCAATGGCAGGAACTTATAACGCCAAGACTGATATTGGGATGATGGTATATGACACAAATGCCGCTATTGGAAATGGTACAGGATGCTATTTGTGGGATGGCTCAAAATGGATTTTTGTAGGATACATTGGTAATAAAGATACCTACCAGGCAAGCCCTACAAATCCTACAGGAGTTGCCACTACTACCGCAAAAATGATGGGGCTTGGGGCATCTGCCACTCTTTCACCTACCAGTTCAGGCACTTATTTAATTATTATATCCGGCTACGCAAATACAACCCATGCTGCCGATAATGATTTAATGCAAATATATACAGGTACCGGCACAGCTCCTGCCAATGCAGCTGCCATTACAGGAACAGCCCAGGGAACCGAATTAACGGTAAGTGTACCGACAGCCAATACAGGAGATGTACCATTTACCCTTAATGCAGTTGTAACGGGCCTAACGGTTGGAACTACTTATTGGCTCGACATAGCTTTAGCTACATCAAATACGAATGGTACCGCCACCATTAAGAGCCTTAGCATATCGGCTATTGAGCAATAGCCTGATAAAAGTCATATAATTTCTTACCTTTTTCGGCCGTAAGTATGAGAATTGTCATACGTCATCTTTTCCATTGAGGGTACTTTTGGCTCAAGAAAACCTAAGAGCCTTTTTATATCTTTTATAAGATTTTACTCGCTGGGCTTTTGCGGTTTTTTTATACAACTAATGAAAAACTATCACGCACTTTACCTTCTTTTAGTTCTTTTATGTGCCGCGCCCAAGCATCTTTTCTCGCAACATCTGAGAACCAGCAATGCCGGCGCCAATACCATTCTTGGGAGAGCAAAAGCCTCTTCAGAAAAAACGGTCACAAGCGCTATTAAAGGTACTACCAGTACTACGGCGGTAATGATGGGCCTTGCAGGCTCTATCACACCAACCAATTCCGGTACGGTTTTAATTATCGTGTCGGGCACCATTTCCAATAGTAAGAAGGCTACTTCCAGTTTAGTACAATTATACATCGGCACGGGTTCGGCTCCTGCAAATGCAACTACATTAACCGGAACAGCACAAGGCACTCAAATTAGAGCAACTGTGACAACTGACAGTGTACAAGATGTACCCTTTGCCGTTAACGCAGTTGTAACTGGCCTCACTATTGGCACAACTTATTGGATCGATCTAGCCTTAGCGTCATCTAATACCCATGTAACTGCCAGCATCAAGAGCCTGAGCATATCGGCCATTGAGCAATAATTTTATCCCCATACTTTCGTTCCTTCGGTGCAATTTTTGCATATATCTATGCCTTTGCGCGAATGCAACAACGCTTGTCGAAAGTTACGGTAATTATCGTTGTTCCACAATTCTTTAAAAGATTGGGTTTTTATATTTCCCATCGGGTGGGCGGCATCTTTATCAAAACAGCAAGGCACCACGTTTCCATCCCATGTTATAACACAGGAGTTCCACATCCTCCAGCAATGGTTGAGGAGTTTGTTTTTTATGGCGTACTTTCCCGAAGAATCCTTTTTATATCGTGAATACTTCTGTTGTTCCGGAATTAAAGGACTGCCATTTTCATGATCATATATCTGCACGGTTTTAAGTCGTACCTCATCTATGCCAATCTCTTTGGCAAGGGCCTTTATCTCCGGTATTTCATGCTCATTGGCTTTCACCACCAGAAACTGGAATATCAGATGGGGTGTTTTCGATTTTAGTTTCTTTTTCCATTCCGCCACGTTTCTCGCCCCTTCCAGCACTTTATCAAGTTTACCTCCAATTCTATACGAGGAATAAGTTTCCTGTGTGGCTCCGTCAATCGAAATAATAAGCCTGTCTAAGCCCGATTCAACCGTCCGTTTGGCAATATCGGGAGTAAGATAATGAGCATTGGTAGAAGTGGCCGTATAAATTCTTTTCAACGATGCATACTTCACCATTTCCAAAAACTGTGGATTAAGATAAGGCTCGCCCTGGAAATAAAAGGTTAGATATGCCAAATGAGGCGCAAACTCATCTATTACTTCTTTAAAAAAATCATCTTTCAGCATCCCTGTTTCCCTCGTAAATTGCCTCAACCCGCTCGGACATTGGGGACAACGAAGATTGCATGATGTAGTAGGTTCGAACGAAATACTGATAGGTAATCCGGCATGTTTGGGTTTGCCAGTTACTCTCGATACGCCATAACTAAGTAGTACCTTACCCCCATTCCACACTTTATAAGGCGTAAGTTTGGAGGCCATATTCAGACTATCTATAATCTTTGCTAACAAAGCGGGTTAAATTAGGACAAAGGTAGTAGAATGGGACAGGTTTTGTATAGAGTTGTAACTTTGACCTCCATGGCATATAGTATTTCTCAAATAGTTACAGTCCTTAAAGCAGAATTGACGGGTGAGTCTTCGTTGAAAGATACACCAGTTAAGCAGCTATTAATTGACAGTCGCACCCTTGCTGCCCCGGAAGGAGTGATGTTTATTGCCCTAAAAACAGGAAGCAATGATGGGCATAAATTCATTAAAGAATTATATGGAAAAGGCGTTCGCGTATTTTTAGTAAATGTAGAATTTGGAGATGCTGCCACTTATAAAGAAGCCGCTTTTATAAAAGTAAAAGATACCCTCGCTGCCCTGCAACAACTGGCTACATGGCATCGCAAGCAGTTTGATATTCCTGTTATAGCCATTACTGGAAGCAATGGAAAAACAATCGTAAAAGAATGGCTCTACCAATTGCTTTCGCCGGATAAAAATATTGTAAAAAGCCCTTTGAGTTATAACTCACAGGTAGGTGTACCGCTATCTGTGTGGCAGATAGATAAAACCAATGTGTTGGGAATATTTGAAGCGGGAATATCCCAACCGGGAGAAATGGAAAAGCTCGAAAGCATTATCTCTCCTAGTGTTGGAATCTTTACCAATATTGGAGAAGCGCATGGGGCCAACTTTAAGCATACACAAGAAAAGGTAGAAGAAAAGATGAAACTCTTTAAGCATGTGAAGATGCTTATCTATTGCCGCGACTACAAAAACATTGACCATGCCCTTAAATACAATTCCACTTATGCAGGAATGCGTTTTTTTACGTGGTCGGCAAAAACACCCGCAGATATTCAGATTAAAAATATTACGCAGGGCAAGGGGAATACCACTATCAGAGCCCTGTTTAATGGAACTGAAATAAGCATTACTATTCCATTTATAGATGATGCTTCCATTGAAAATGCGATGAACTGCTGGGCTTATATGCTATTCGCAGGATATGAAAATACGACGATCGCCGAGCGCATGAGCAATTTGCAACCTGTGGCCATGCGTATGGAGATGTTGAAAGGAATGAATAATTGCACTATCATTAATGATTCCTATAATTCAGATATAAATTCATTATCGGTAGCGCTAAACTTTCTGCATAGGCAAGAGCAACACACACGCAAAACCATCGTATTATCAGATATTACTCAAAGCGGAATAGCAGAACAAGAACTCTACGAATATATAGCCAGCATCTTGCGGGCAAAACCACCTACAAGACTCATCGGCATTGGTGAAGCTATTTCAAGAAATGCAGGATTGTTTAATACAGAAAAAACATTTTTTGCTACTACATCCGATCTCTTAAATCATATCAATGAATTTAATTTTCGTGATGAGGCCATATTACTAAAAGGCGCCAGAAGTTTTGAATTTGAGAAAATAAGCAGAGCATTGCAGGAAAAGGCGCATGAAACGGTAATGCTTATCAATCTTGCTGCCATTGCTCATAACCTGGCGTATTACCGCTCTATGGTAAAACCATCTACCAAAATAATGGCTATGGTAAAAGCATTCTCATACGGAAGTGGAAGTTTTGAAATTGCAAATTCGTTGCAGTTTCATCGCGCTGATTATCTGGCAGTTGCCTATCCAGATGAAGGAGTGGAATTACGAAATGCCGGTATATCATTACCTATTATGGTTATGAATCCTGAACCGGGAAGCTATGACCTGCTCTTAAAATACCGGCTTGAACCGGAAGTATATAGTTTCCGCACCCTGCAACTGGCAGCTGAAGCAGTTAAACATAGCGGCAGTAATGAAAAGCTTCCCATCCATATTAAGTTAGATACTGGCATGCACCGACTTGGCTTTGGCGATGAAAATATAGAGGAACTAATTTCCGTATTGGCTGAAACTTCCACACTACAAGTAAAATCTATTTTTTCGCACCTGGCTGCAAGTGGCTCTGATAAGCACAAAGACTATACCTTATCGCAAATAGAAAAATTTAAAAAGTGGAGCGATAAAATGATAGCAGCACTCCCCTACCCTGTTATGCGACATATACTAAACTCCGCCGGCATAGCACGATACCCGGAAGCGCAATTTGATATGGTAAGGCTTGGAATCGGCCTCTATGGTGTAGGAAACAATGCGACTGAACAACGCAAACTGGAGAATGCAGGTATCTTAAAAAGCGTCATCTCGCAGGTTAGGCAATTGAAAAAGGGTGAAACCGTAGGCTATAATCAAAGCGGGTTGTTGGAAAAAGACAGCACTATTGCTACCATCGCTATTGGTTATGCGGATGGCATAAGCCGCGAATTTGGCAATGGAAAAGGAAAGGTGAAAGTACATGGCAAGCAGGCACCCGTAGTGGGTGATGTATGTATGGATATGCTGATGATTGACATTACCGGAATAGATACTAAAGAAGGTGATGAAGTAATTATTTTTGACGATAACGTTTCGTTGCTCCAGGTAGCAAAAGACATGAATACCATTCCTTACGAAACCCTGACAAGTCTTTCAGGTAGGGTGAAGAGGGTCTATGTGCATGAATAAATCACCTAAAAATAAACAAACAACCTAAAAATGAAAGTATTACGCCCAAATAATTTGGCAGGCATTTGCTACGCAAATTGTTTTATAGCAGAATTCCAATTTTATCTTTCAGATTTGTGATATGCCTGCAAGTAACTGGCTTACAAAGTGTACCTAAGCATCTAAATTTATATGGCAATTATACCATAGAAACCCTGCACTCATGTTGCTGTATTGTTTATCAGGTCTTCAAAGATTTTGTCCTCGTCATTGTTGCGGTTATACCGGAAACAGAACTCATCGATGTAACCCTGCGCCCATTTATGTGAAATATGCCTGTGCGTCCCAAGAACTGAATCCTTGAACCTGCCCCAGAATCCATCTATCGTACAGGTATGCTTATCACCCCTGACATACTCCTTCTTACTGTGGTTTATAGTCTTATGGATATAACCGTGCTTTGAAAGATGGTGAAAGGCTCCACCCTGATCGCTGTAAATTGTTGAGCCTTTCTCAACATGCTTAAGAATTAACGGAAGTGTTTCGGCCTCGCTTTCATTATTTATAACGTAGAATTTGGCAAGTCCTCTCTTTCCCCTCTCTATCATACCGAAGATTACAATCTTGTTGCTGTTTCTCTTGCCCCCAACCCATGTTGAATCAACTTCAACTCTCCCGCTCAATTTTACTTCATCACGCATCAGTGATCTTATAAGCCTCGCCATTCTCCAAGCAGTCTTGTAAGTAACACCAAACCTTCTTTCAATTTCCTTTGCACTTTGTCCTGCTCTTGAAATATGGAATTCATAAATAGCCATGAACCATGTCAGGAGAGGGGTAGTTGAATTTTCCATTATGGTTCCCTTCATAGGATATAAATGATGGCCACAATTTCCGCATACATAACACTTCCGTCCCCTGACAGGATATAATTTGATGTGCTTGCATTCCGGGCAAGGATAGGAATCCCCAAACCTCTTCTTGAAAAGGAACTTGAGGCAGGACTCCTCGTCCGGAAACATTGCATTGAAATCCATTATGGTAAAGTATTTTCCCACATACTATACACTCGGAACTCCCCCTCTGGTTTCACTATTAGTAATCAGTCAGTTACGATTTTGCAAGGCTGTCATAGCCCTGACAAGCCCGTCATTCATGAGAATTTTGGCACGTCGCTTGAAATTTTGGGGTATGAATATTATAGAATTTAATGCAAGATTCCCTGATTCAGAGGCCTGTCTGCATGACCTCTTTCTAAGACAGTCTTGCATCATGATGAGATGCAAAGCCTGTAATGAGCCATTTAAATACTATAGGGTAAAGAACCGCAAGGCTTATGTTTGTGGTTCCTGTGGTCACCAGTTTTACCCGATGGCCGGGACAATCTTTGAAGGTTCCACAACAGAGTTGTACAAGTGGTACTACTTGATATACCTCTTCTCTTCTTCAAAGAATGGTGTCAGTGCAAAGGAAATCGAAAGGCAAGTTAAAGTCACCTACAAGACTGCATGGAGGATGGGACACCAGATCAGGAAGCTGTTAGCAGATGACGGCCTAAAACTGAAAGGTTTAGTTGAAATTGATGAGTCCCTTTACGGAGGTAAATCACATGGTAAACGTGGCTGGGGTGCAGAAGGTAGGGCTGTGCTGTTCGGAATGATTGAAAGGAATGGTAAAGTGAGGGTTAAAGTTGTCCCTAACAGGCAGAAGGAGGTCATTGTCCCCATTATCAAGAAATCCGTCGAGGCAAAGTCTCTTGTACACACGGACAACTACAAGGGATATTATGGACTTGGCTTACACAGCTTCAAGCACAGGAAGAAGGACGGCAAAGACATTCACATCAATTCAATGGAGGGTTACTGGGGGAACTTCAAGAAGTCAATGGCAGGAACTCATACATGGGTTAGCCCAAAGCATCTCCAGAACTATCTTGACGAATTCCAGTTCAGGTATAACTATAGGAAGAAGACTCCCAAGATGTTTGACTTAATGCTTCAACACATTATTATAAGGAATTAAGCAGCTTAAGTTTCTCTATTATCTCAACTTCTCTTTCCCGGAACCTTGCAGCATCTTCAAACCTGCCATCAGCAATAGCCTTTATTTTATTTTCATAGGCTTTCTGTAATGCAAGACCATGTTCATGTGCCTTACCATCCAACTTCAAAGCCGCTGCAAGGATTTCAGGAGTTTTAAAATTGTAAATCATTTGTTTAATAGCTTGCTTTTCTGTTCATCAAACTCTGTCTGTGTTATAATTCCACTGTCAAGCAGTTCCTTCATTTTCTTTAGTTCATCGGCGAGGCTACCGGAACCCTTGCTGTTTGCCAATGATTCAAGGTTGGTGTTCAACGTGTCGATAATATTCCGTGAAGAGTTCCTTGTTATATGCTTACTACAAAGCTCCAAAACCTTTCTTGCTTTCTTCTTGGAAAATCCAATTATTGTGACCGTGCTTTTTCCCTGCGTTTCTATTATGATGTTTGCACCGAATAGTTCCTCGATAACGTCAACGCCCGTGATGCGCTCAAAATGGTATTGTTGATACTTTGTTGCTAGTAGATACCACCTCCTACGCTTGTGGTGAATCATCTGGTCATCTATTGTTATAATGTCCGGGGTAAATGGGTTGTAATCCTTCCTTATTAGCCGGAAGAATGGAAGACAGGAAGACACACCCCGTGCGGGATGTAAGCCTATACCTTTTTCTCTCTTTAGAATTTTAGTCGTTTTTCTTAGGAAAAATGTAAGCTACACAACGAATTTATGTTGGATTATGAGTGTTTATGCCATAGATTTCTGATTTTAAGTTAGAATACAAAGATAATAAGGCTTTATGAACCGGAAAAGTAAACCTACAATTTCCTGTATGAAACCAATATGAAATGTAATTTATTTTTAGTATATTTGTACGCATAGCTAAACCATAAAAATAAAATATTATGAAAATGCATTTTGATGATTTGTTTATACATAATGGTGGCGTAATCTCACCAAAAGTTAATGTTACTATAAATGGACTAACAATGGGACCCGGAGTTAGTTTTGGTGGCGGTGTTTCATTCGGTGGTGTAGATTTTACACAATACGTTGGTAAAGACTTTGAGGTAGAAGTGGCTGATGGAAACCATACAATTACTGGTGTTTACAATTAGCTATAAGCTTGTGTGCATCGATGGCGACATCGATTTTTACTACACTATATTTTTTCATCAGTTTTTGAAGAGCTAAAAGAAATTGTTGAGGTTCTTGCAAGTCTTTTGATTCATATAGTATTGCAGCAACTTCACTATATCTTATATCTCCTACTATGTATATTTCCTCCGACTGTCCCATTGTTTCTATGGTATAATTATCATTTATATTTGCTATATATAAATCGAAAAAAGTGTGACGCAATGTGACGCAAAAATTTTAAGGGAATAAATAGATAACCTTAGAAACATCAGTATTTACAATACTTACAGAGGTGTTTCTTATTTATAATTTGCCGATTATCCCGATAGCTATCGGGATCCGGACTTACCCATTCATGGTCATTAAGAACTCCTCATTCGATTTGGTACGAACCAGTCTTTCTCTGAGGAATTCCATAGCTTCGATAGGAGTCATATCCGTAAGGTGATTACGCAATACCCAAAGCCTTTGTAATGTTTCCCTATCAATCAGCAAGTCATCGCGACGTGTGCTGGAAGCTACAATATCAATAGCAGGATAAATACGTTTATTCGACAGGCGGCGGTCGAGTTGCAATTCCATATTGCCTGTACCTTTAAATTCTTCAAAAATTACTTCATCCATCTTCGAACCTGTATCAATAAGGGCTGTAGCCAGGATCGTTAGTGAACCACCGTTTTCAATTTTACGGGCAGCTCCAAAGAAACGTTTGGGCTTTTGAAGCGCATTGGCTTCTACCCCACCCGATAATACCTTGCCGGAAGCAGGAGATACTGTATTATATGCACGTGCCAGACGGGTAATGGAGTCAAGTAAAATAACTACATCATGTCCGCACTCTACCATGCGTTTAGCTTTCTCCAATACAATATTGGCAATGCGAACGTGGCGTTCAGCCGGTTCATCAAAAGTGGACGATACTACCTCAGCCTTTACGCTACGGGCCATATCCGTTACCTCTTCCGGGCGTTCATCAATCAATAATATTAACAGATATGCTTCCGGGTGATTGGATGCAATGGCATTGGCAATTTCCTTCAGCAATACGGTTTTACCAGTCTTGGGTTGCGATACTATCAATCCCCGTTGGCCTTTACCGATAGGCGTAAACATATCCACTATACGGCTCGACAAGGTAGCCTGCGGATGCGCGCTCAAATTAAATTTTTCGTAAGGGAAAAGCGGAGTAAGGAAATCAAATGGAACCCGGTCGCGTACTAAATCAGGGGCCTTGCCATTTACAAGTTCTATTTTAGATAATGGGAAGAATCGTTCGCCTTCCTTTGGCGGGCGTACAAAACCCAACACTGTGTCGCCGGTTTTTAGTCCAAATAAGCGAATGTCCTTTTGAGAAACGTAAACGTCATCGGGTGAATTAAGATAGTTATAGTCGGCCGAGCGAAGAAATCCAAATCCTTCAGGGGTAATTTCCAATACACCTTCAGCTTGTACAATATTGTCGAAGTTATAGGCAGATTCCCTGGGTCTGGGTGCTTCTTGCGGTCTTTCAACAAATCCAAAATCCAGCGGGGTCTCTTTAGGGGTTGCACCATTATTAGATGGCGTTTCAGCCGGAGCAGGAATGGCAGGCTCGTCGGTTGTATTCAAATCTGATAATGGTTCCTGGGGAGCATCAAACTCCATCAGTTCGGGCTTTTCAGC
>Ga0206805_1129_pt1 | contig 14237 bp, 8 predicted proteins | sample Alteio_BWOrgCont_59_FD_152890 | JGI IMG/M metagenome (GOLD analysis project Ga0206805, IMG submission 152890) | Enriched cells from forest soil in Barre Woods Harvard Forest LTER site, Petersham, Massachusetts, United States -... | ecosystem: Environmental > Terrestrial > Soil > Temperate forest > O... | reverse complement strand
CTGCTGCCCGTTACGTCCGTTTTGCGCGCCGCGACCCGGCGACAAGCTCTCAATCTGACTTCGCAGCCGGTCCACCTGTCCCAGCGCCGCTGTCTGCGAAGCCGCGTCCTGCCCTTGCCGCCCATTCGGCGCGCCGCCCTCAGCCTGCTGCGCCTGCCGCACCTGGTCGTCCAGCTTTTTCAGCCCCGTCGCAATCTGCGTTTCCGTCCCATTGGAGTTCGGATTGATCCCACTCCGCAGCCAGTCAGCCGTGCGCTGCACCAGGTTGGTCAGATCCTGCTGATCCATCCCACTCAGCGCATCGCGCAGGCTGGAAGCCGCTCCCGGCTGCGTCCCCGCCAGTTCCCGCGCCGTATCGCGCATGCCCTTCTGGAGTTTCTCCAAATCGTTGGACATCTGCTGCCGGTCATTCGCCAGGCTCTCGCGTTCCTTCTCCGCCGCGGCCATCTCGGCGTCGCTTGATCCTCCTGCCGCATTCTTCGCCTGGATCGCCTGCCCCGCAGCGGCCAGTTTGCGCACGCGGTCCGCCTGCGAACCCTCTTCCTTCGACAGCCGGTCCGCATCGCGCCCCAACTGATCCAGCTTGCCGGACGCCTGTTGCTTCTGCGCGCCACCCAGCAAATCCGTCGCCTCGCGTAACCGGTCCGCCGCCCGCTTCGCCTCTTCCGCGCTTTGCTGCGCACTCTGCTGGTTGCCCGCCTTGGACATCGCATCATTCGCCGCGCGCAGCCGTTCCAGCGCCTGCGTCACCCGGGGATCGGTATTCCCATCCGGATTCCCCCGCGCAGACGCCGACTGCTGCGACCCACTCGCCTGCCCAGACCTGCCGCCCTGTTGACCCGCCTGACCGCTCTGTCCCGACTGCCCACTCTGCCCTTGCTGTCCGTTCTGCGCGCTCTGCTGTCCTTGCTGTCCTTGTTGACCTTGCTGGCCTTGTTGGCCCTGCTGCCCCTGCATCTGTTCCATGTCGCGTTGCAACTGTTCCGCCTCGCGACGCAGCATCTCCTGCTGCCATCTCTCCTGGAAGTTCTGGGCCTGGTTTCCCTGCTTCTGCGCCAACTCCTCCTGCCGCTTGGCCAGCGCGTCCAACTTCGCCAGCGCGTCATCCACCTTCTTCGCCTGCTGCTCCGCCGGAGAAGCCGTCTGCGCCGTCTCGTACTGGTTCTTCTCCGTGTCCATCTCGAGATCAAACAAGCTCGCCAGATCGCGCCCCGCGCTTCCTCCTCCTCCGCCGCCGCCACCGCCGCGCTGTCCAAACGCCACTTGGATCTGCCGGAAGGTCGCCTCTGCCCGCAACAATGCCTGCAGCACCTTCTGCTCAATCGGCATCGCGTCCTGCCACTGCATCGCCTTCAGCTTGTCCGCCGCCGGCTGCATCCCCGCCGCCGCCTGCTGCATGTCCTTGTCGAAGCTGTTGAACTCCTCATTTGCCTGCGACAAATCGCGGCTCTGCATTCTCGCGCTCAACGCCAGCGCCTGCTGCTTCAGCGTGGCCTGCGCCTCGCTCAACGTCTTGCCCATTGCTGCGGCTTTATCCGCAGCCTCTTTCTTCGTGTTGACTTCTTTCCACGTCGCGGCAATCAGCTCCTTCTCGCGTCGCGCAATATCTCCCTGGTTATTCTGCTGCCCGCCACCACCGCCACCGCCTCCACCGCCGCTCTGCTGCGATTGCGAAAACTCCCGCTCAAACGGATCCACCTGGATAAAGCTGATGTCCGTCTTCGACTCTGCGTGGTTGTCCTTCGCCGTCGCATACAGGCTCACCACATCGCCTGGCTGCAGCTTGAAGTCTTCCAGGCTCAGCGTCGCCGTCCCACTCGCATCCTTCGTGCCCGGCTGCTTCAAAATGTTCACTGTCTGGTCCGGTCCGCCGTTCACCGAGTAGTGCAGGCTCACATGCGTCAGGCCAAAGTCGGCGGCCGCCTTCACTCCCACCGTCACTTCTTCAATCGGACTCGCCCGGTAATCCCCACCCGGCCGCTCAATCGCAATCTCCGGAGGATTCGCCTTGCTCGTCGAGATAAAGTAGTCCTCCGATAGCCGCACCTGCTGCCCCTCGTCCACCGCTGCCACGTGGTAGGCCCCATCCTTCTCCATGTGCACCGTGCCGCGATACGTATTCCCCACACCACCCGTCAGATGCACCACAGTCCCGTCATCCAGCGCCAGCATTCCGTCCTTTAGCGGAGCCGTCATCGTCACCGTCAACGCTGCATCCGTGCCCTCCAGCGCCCGCAGATCGCCTGCCTGCTCCTCCGAAACCTCCTTCAGCCCCGTCCACTTTGGATAGTGATACGTCACCGCCATCGCCTTCACCGACGGCAAATCCACCACGCGAAACTTGAAGTGCTTCGACTCCGCCGCGCCGGCCTGCACGTAGTACTCCACGTTTTCCGGCAGCCCCGCGAACAGGAACTGGAAGCCCGACCCATCCATCTGCGGCTGCATCGCCACCTGCTCCCACTTCGACGCGCTCGCATACCGGGCAAACAAATTAACTCTGTTCGTCGTTAGCCCAATCACCTGCGCCGTTACCATCTCATCGCTGTTTCGCCGCACCGCCGCATCGCCCGGCGTCACTTTAATCTCATAGAGCGGCGGCACATCTTTTCGCGGGCCGGTCCACAGCAGCGATGCCCCATACCCCATAAACCCCGGCCGCGCCGCAATCATCCACACCAGCACGCCCGCGCACACCACCCCCGCGCCCAGCAGCAACATCAATCTCTTCCGCAGAACCAGCCCCTCCGGCCGCGCCCCATCCGAATCCGCAACCTTCAGCGTGTCCGCCGCAAGCAGTTCCAGGAACAACCCATTCTTCCCGGCCGCCGCATCCTCTGCGCCCTCCTTCTCGCTGAACGTCACCAGCCGCTGCTCAAACTCCGGAAACGCCTCTTCCGCGCGTCCCACCGAGCGCCGCCGGTTCAGCCGCCAAAGCGGCCATGCCACGCCGAAGCAAGCCACCGCCACCAGCACCGCAAACAGCACCAGTCGCGCCGGAGTCAGCCCGCCTTCCGGAAACGCGTATGCATTCAAAATGAGTGTAAGGACAACCGTCGCAGCCAGCGCGGCCACCGTAAATAACGCCGCGCCTCGCAGGCTCGCGTCCAGCCGCAGCCTCTGCTGCACCTGCTGGATGTAGAGGTTGAGCTGGTCCCGCTTGCTCATAGTTCCTCCCGCTGCGTACCCAGGGTGCGGCTGGCAAGCCCCGATTCGGCCAGCGCGGCCCCTAATGCTAAAAGCATAACCCACCACCAGAGACTCGACACACTATTTGACGCCTGCGCCTCCGATTCCGTCTCGGCCGCCCCCGACTCCGCCGCACCCGACCCAGCGCTGCCGCTCCACAACTTCAATACATCGTCCGGAATCGACTCCAGATCCGACTCCCGCCGGTCCGGATTCACCGCAATCAGCGCATCCCGTCCATTCGCAAAATGAATCTGGTAGAACCCAGCCCGCGCCAGTTGGAACGACTCCGCCGCAGCCGCCTCCTTCAGCGACAATGGCCGCTTGCCATCCGGCCCGATTATGTCGACCGTAGCCCCCTTCGCCGCCGCACCTCCCGACGTCGCATTCACCGGATTCCGCAGCTGCACGTACGAGTCCACCACCCGCGCCCCACTCACCCGTTCCTCGCCCGACAAATACCGCGCCGTCTGATCCACAAATGCCACAAACGCCGGATTCAGCGGCAGATCATTGGTCAGGTTGTCGAACCCTGACGCAAACACCAGGACATGCCCTTCGCCCATCTGCTTGTCAATCAACAGCGGGGTCCCATCCGCCAGCTTCGCCACCACACTCGCCGTCCCCGGATCCACCGCCGCCGCATAGAAAAACTTAGCCCCCTCAAACCCATTCGCGTCCTTCATCGAAGGATGCGACGCATCTGCCTCGGCCACGCTCGAGAAGCCCTCATCCTCCGCCGACCCATGCGCATAAAAATGTCCGTCCGCAACATTCCCGCCGAACACCGGAATATATTCGCGATGCGACTCCGACATTCCCGTCGCCACCAGCACACTCCCGCCGTCCTCCACGTTCCGCTCCAGCGTATGCTCCAGGATCGACGGCACCGACGGCACATCTGACAGCACCACAAACGCATACTTCGTCGGATCGATATCGCTCGTCTGCTCCGGCGTAATCGGCTGCAACACAAACGAGGCCTGCGCTGCCGCCGCCAGGGCCGCTCCAAAGTACAGCGGCGACCGCGAATCCCCCGCCTGGTGCACAAACAGAACTCGCTCTGGGTCCGCCCGTTTCACCGCAAACCAGCTTGCATCGTCATTCGGAAACGCATCCGCCGCATCGATTCGCACCGCGCACCGGCTCTCGCCATACGGAACATCCAGCCCTTCAAACACCACCATCGCGCGCCCATTCGCAGGCACATCCACCTTCTTCGTCGCCGTCACATTCCCATTCACCACCAGCGAGACCGTCCGCGTCGCCGCCGGCGTAGCCGCTCCCGCAATCACCGCCAGCACCCGCGCCTTCTTCGTGTCCACCAACTGCCCTGGTGCCTGCACACTCTCTATCGTCCAGTTCGGAACCGCCGCCGCCGGTCACACCCGGTGCAGCACCAGCGTCACATTCCCCGGCATCACCATATCCGCAAAGTTCCCCGGCATGTTCGACTGCTGCATATCGCTGAACAGGTCCAGCTCCATCGGCGTATGCACCGTCTCCGCCATCGCGCGCATCCCGCGTCCCAGCTCGCCAAACGTCCCATGCTCGTCGCCCGGCTCAATCCCCTCCACCGCCGTGCGCAACTGGTCAGAGTCCTCCACCGGCTGCGTCAGCAACCGCATCTCCCCGCCCAGTGCAATCACCTGCGCCTTCTGCCCCGGCGAGCGATGCGACAACACTTCCAGGGCTCCCCGCTTCGCCTCGTAGAGTTTCGTTCCCGCAGCGCCGTCGCTCGCGTTCATGCTGAACGAATCGTCTACCGCCACCAGCAGCAACTTATCGCTAGCCAGCATCGACTTATGCCTGAAGAAGGGTCGCGCAAACGCCAGCGCGAGCGCCAACACCAGCAGCGTTCGCATCGCGAACAGCAGCAGATACCGCAGCCTCCGGTGCCGCACCGAGCTCTGCTTTCCCTGCTCAAAAAACATCAACGAACTCACCGGCCGCGGCTCGGTTGTCTGCTTCCGCAGCAGATGCACAAACACCGGAAGCCCCACCGCCAGCAATCCTGCCAGAAACCACGGCGCCAGAAATCCCATCACCGGCCTCCCGCTGCAGACGTGCGCCCAACCGCGCTTCCCGAACGCCGCAACGAGAGATACTCAGTCAGCGCCTTGTCCAGCGGCTTGTCCGTCGTCAGCAGGTGATACCCCATCCCTGCAGCTTGCGTACGCTCCTTCATTTGCTCCAGATGGTTGTCCATCTTCGCACGATACTGCGTCTTCACGTAATCCGGAATCACCTCCAGCTTCTGGTCCGTCTCCAGATCCACAAGCACCGCCGGCCCCTTCATCTCCGGATAAATCTCCTTCGGATCCAGCACATGGAACAGCACCACTTCGCTGCCATGAAACCGCAGCGGTTCAATCGCCTTCACAATCGTTTCCGGCTGTTCATAGAAGTCCGAGATCACCAGCACAATCCCGCGCCGGTTCAGAAATTGCTGGAAGTGCTGCATCGGCTTACCAAAGTCCGTCCGCGCCGCCGGCTCTGCCTGCTCCAACCCGGCCAGCAGTCGGTACAACTGCCCCTGCCGCGTCGACGGCCGAATATAGTTCCGCACCTCGTCGTCAAACACAATCAGCCCGGCTGGGTCATGCTGATTGTGAATCGCCAGGTACGCGAGCGACGCCGCCATATACCGCGCGTAATCCATCTTCGTCACCGCATGGCTCGTGTATTTCATCGAGTTGCTAGCATCCAGCAGCAGCGTCAACTGGCTGTTCGTCTCGCCGCGATACCGCTTCAGATAGCACCGCTCCGTCCGCGCAAACAAATTCCAGTCCACATGCCGCAAATCGTCGCCCGGCGTATACGCGCGATACTCCGCGAACTCCAGGCTGAACCCGAAGTCCGGCGAACGATGCAGTCCGGCCACAAAGCCGTCGACCACCGTCTTCGCCACGAGATCCAGACTGGAAATCCCGTGCAGCACCGCCGGATCGAGAAACCGCTGCAACATCGAATCACCCCGCCCTTGCCTTCAACCAGCAACTAACAACCTGCAACTCTCAACTCTCCTTCGGCGGCGGCATATGCGCAATCAACCGCGTCAGCACCTCATCCGAATCCACCCGCTCCGACTCCGCATGGAAGTTCAGCAGAATCCGATGCCGCAGCACCGGAATCGCCAGCGCCGTAATGTCCTCGTAGGTCACGTGGTACCGCCGCCGGCTCAGCGCCCGAGCCTTCGCCGCCAACACAATAAACTGCGCCGCGCGAATACTCCCGCCATAGTTCACATACTTCTTCACAAAGTCCGGTGCGTTCTCACTCTTATGCCGAGTCGCCCGCACCAGGTTCACCACGTACTTCGCCAGCGACTCCCCAATCGGCACCATCCGAACCAGTTGTTGAAACTCCAGCAACTCCTCCGCATTCGTCACCGCGACGACCTGCGGATCTTTGGTCGCGGTCGTCAGATCGACCACCTTTACTTCATCGCTCGCGCTCAGATAATCCAGTACGGCATTGAACAGGAAACGGTCCAATTGCGCCTCCGGCAGGGGATACGTGCCCTCCAATTCGATCGGGTTCTGCGTCGCCAGCACAAAAAACGGCGCCGGCAATTTATAGATATGCCCACGTACCGTGCAACTCCGCTCCTGCATAGCCTCCAGCATCGCCGCCTGCGTCTTCGGCGGAGTCCGGTTGATCTCGTCCGCCAGCACCACATTCCCGAACAGCGGCCCTTCCACGAACGTCCACTTCCGATGCCCCGTTGTGATGTCTTCTTCAATGATGTCGGTGCCCGTAATGTCCGAAGGCATCAAATCCGGCGTGAACTGAATCCGCTTGAACGACAGTCCCAGCGTCTGCGCAATCGTCCGCACCATCAAGGTCTTCGCCGTGCCCGGCATGCCCGTAATCAGGCAATGCCCGCCCACAAACAGCGCAATCAGGATTTGGTCCAGCACATCATCCTGCCCAACGATCACCTGCCGCACCTGCGACAGAATCCCGTCGCGCACCGCCTGGAAGCGCTCAATGCGTTGCTGCAACTCCGCCGCATCCTGGTTCAATCCCGCAATTGCACCCATATCCGCTCCCTCTCTCTTTCCACCGAATGTAAGTAAGCTGCCAGCTGATAGCCGATTGCTGAAAGCTGAACCATAAAACTCCTAACTGCTATTCGCCTACTTCGCGCCCTCAATTTCCAGCAACAACTTCTGTGCAGGCTTAAACCCCGGAGCAGCCTCCAGCGACGCCAGCACGCTCTCCTCCGCCTTCCCCTTATCTCCAGCCGCCAGGTATGCCCGTGCCACATCAAACTCCGCTGACGCCATATCCAGCGGCTTCATCGCCAGCACCGCCTGGTACTCCCGCACCGCGCCGGCAGTATTCCCCTGGGCCAGCCACAGCGCTCCCAACTTCCGATGCATCTCCTCATCTTCGGGATAAATAAAGTTCAACTGATCGAGCGTCGCCGCTGCTTCCTTTGGATGCCCCAACTCCTCTTCCAGCGACGCCAGCTTCCGCAATGTGGCCGGATCCTCGCCGCCTCGCCGTTCATACTCCGCCAACGCATCCAGAGCCGCCTGCTTGTTGCCCTTGATCAACTGCGCATTCGCCAGCAACTCATACGCATTTGCATCCTCCACATACTCCGGATAGAGCTTGATCACCGCCGCCGCCGCTCGAATGACTCCATCATCATCGTTCTTCTGCGACATCCCCACCAGCGCCTTCAACTGCACCGTCCATGTGTCAAAATTCGCAACCGTCGCTCCAACCTTCTTATCCAGCCATGCCGCGTAATCCTTGTCGAACTGTTCCGGCGACTCATGCAGATTCGTCTCAATCGACTCGGGCGTGGTCTTCAGCTCCGCAAACGAGTGCACCATTCCCAGCAGCGCATCGTTCCCCCACCGCTCCGCAATGTAGTCGCAGATCGTTCCCCCCTGCCAGTAACTCACCAGCACCTGTCCTGGATAATCCGGAAATATAAATCCCTGGTCCATCTTCGTCACTGGCAGCAGCCTTTTGTCGTGAATCGCCGCCACTACGTCCGGCGTCAGCCGGTTCGCCCAGCGCGGATCAACCTGGCCCTCCTCATGCACTGCCAACCCCTCGGTAAACCATCGAGGCACGCGAAACTTCGTCTCCGACAAAATAAATACGTGGCTCATCTCGTGCCACATCGTCGCGCCCCAGTTGAAGTCACCAGGCTTCCGCCCCGACGGCGAATCCATCGCCACCACGTTCCCAAACGTCACGCCCAGCGCACCCAAACCCGGCATCCCCATCGTGCGTACCGCAAAGTCTTCGTGGTTCGGATACACCTCCAGTTGCACCGGCCCATCCAGCTTCATCTTGTACTTCGCCGAGTAAGTCGCGATCGCCTTATGTAACTGGTCCGAGAAATATGGCTGCAATAAATCCGACTCGCTCTTATACATCCGCAGTATCGTAGTGTCGTCCCTGGTAGTTACAAAGTTCTTGTAACTATCCAGCAACTTCAAACTATTCGCCGTAGCCGCATCGGTCTGCCCATTATTATAGGCAAGCTCTAACTCCTTCTGCGGTTCATCTTCCTCGCCCAGCCGCATCAGGTTGATCCCCAACTCGGAGTGCGCCACCCACAACTTCGGCTCTGCCTCCACCGCCTTGCGATAGTACGCAACCCCCTCCGGATAGCGCCGGTTCAGCACCAGGTGCCGCGCCACGCTCACATAGCCCATGCCATATCCCGGGTTCACTGCTTTGATCTTCGCCATCCAGGCATCCGCGTCCGCGTTCTTATCCGCCAGCAAATCCGCGGCCGCTAGTGTCGCCATCGCATCCAGCGCGTCTGAACCACCTTCATACGGCGACAGCGCAATCGCCGCCTGAGCTTCCTTTACCGCCTCCTCCGATTTCGCGTCTTCCAGCAGCAGATTCGCCGCCAGTTCATGCGCCTCCACCAGCTTCGGAGCGATCGCAATTGCCTTCGCCACGTACTCCTGCGCCTTATCGTCGAAGTTCGCCGCGCTTACCTCCGCCAACCCCAGGTACGCCTCCGCGCAATTTGGATCCTGCGCCAGCGCCTCGTTGAACAACCCCGGCGAGTCCAAATCGTTGAACCGCTCGTGCAGCAGTCTCCCGTAGCGAGCCTTCCAAAGTGCGGGAGCTCTCGGCTGCTTGATCGCAACCTCAAACTCCTTCTTCGCATCCTCCCAATCCCCCAGCCCCCAGAACGACTCCGCCATCAGGTACGCATCGCCACTTCGCCCCAGTGCCTCGAAACAGTCTGTCGCCTCTGCATGCTTCGCATGCAGCCGCAGCGCCCTGCACTCCGCCGGACTCGCCGTCGCAGCAACCTCCGCGCTATGCACCACCGGTTTGTGCGCAGGAGCCTGCCCCGCAGCGGCGGCACACATACCCGCCAGCATCACCATTCCGAATTTGCCGCCAATCCTCATCATGTGCGTGTCATTCTGAGCGCCGCGAAGAATCCCCGCATTTGCTCCTGCCCAGTTCCGCGGCCGTCCCTCATTTATCCAACTCCGCCTGCACCTTCGCCAGTTCCACCAGCGCCGCCGTCAACTCCTTCTTGTACTCGCCCGGCTCCATCGCCGCCTTCTCGTACTTCAGCCCATCGATCTTTTGTTCCAACTCTTCCTTCTTCGCCATCAAATCTCGCTTCGCCGGATCGTTCATCGCCGCCTGTGCCGCCCCGATCCGCACCACCGTAATCGTCGCCATCAGCGCGCCCTCACGCCCCTCCGACGGCTTTGCTCTCACTGCATCGCCCTTGCCCGTATCCTCAAACTCCGGATGCTCCGTCGCCAGCCGTTTCTGCGATGTATAAAACTCCGCCGTCTTCCGGTCCGCATAGGCAAATGCCTCCATCGCCGAGATAGAGTCGCTCTTGTCCGTATCCGCGGTCGGATCCTGCAAAGCTTCTACCCAGTACCGTGCAAACACCGTCGCATTCTTCTCCGTGCCGCTCTTCGTCGCCACAATCACAGCGCGTCCCGAACGTTCCAGTACCGGCACCGCCCCTCCGCTGGCACTTGACGTATCCACAATCAACTGCCGCTTCGCCACTACCTTGTCGCACAACCCCGCCAGCTCCGCCGCCGAAATATCCGGTCCCACCAGGTTGAACTTGTATTCCACACCATCGAAGCTCCCATGCCCGATCAGCGTCACCACCAGGTCATCCTCCGGCTTCGCATCCCGCGCCGCCTCGCTCATCACCTCGGTCAGCTTCGCCTTCGTCGACTGCTTCCCAGTCAGCGTCCACACATGCGCGCCCACCGCACTCTTGAAAATCTTGTCGAGGTCCATCGCATTCGCCGTGAACCGCTGCTCATAATCCGGCTCGCCCCCCAACCCGGCCACCGTCACGTAATACGTTCCCGCCCAAGCCCGCGCACAACCCAGCAGTACACACCAACTCAGCATCCACTTACCACTAACCACTAACCACTTACCACTGCCCCTCATACCACCCCCCATTTCCGCCTTAGCAGCCAGTCCGCCGAAATCAATCCCAGCAGCACCAGGAACACCACCGGCATATCCCACAACTCCTTCGTATCCCGCACCGAAATCCCCGCCTCCGAGTACGAAATCTCCTTCGGCAGCCTCGCCAGTTCACTCTGCTCCCAGTACCGCCCGCCCGTCTCCTCCGATAACTTCTCCAGCAAATCCCGGTTTTGCTGCGTGTGGAAGTTCTCCGCCACCCCATCCTCCCGCCGGAAATCCACCACATCCTTGCCCAACTCGCCGCCGCCGGTTCCTACCTTGTTCGCCGTAACCTCCGCCACATAACTCCCTGGCTTTTCCGCCGTCCAGTCCATCGCGTACGTCCCCGGAGTATTCGGCACCGGCGTCAAATCCACCATCTCCGACAATCCATCCGGCCCAATCACGTGCGCCGACACCTTTGCATCCGCCGCCGGAGTAAATTCCTTGTCCCTTACCACCGCCGTCAACTTCACATGCCCCTCATCCATCAGCGTCTGCTGTGGCATCGTCGCCACCACCTGCCCCGGCGCATCCGCCGCCAGCCAGCGCAGCAACTGCTGCCAGAACAAATCGTGCGACGGATCGTCCAGGGCCGAACTCATCTGCCATCGCCACGTTCCCGAAGTTGCCAGCACCGCCGTCTTTCCGCGCCCATAACTCTGCGTCACCAGCAGCGGCATGGTCCGGCCCGCGATCATCTGCGCCAGTACCGTCGCTCCCGGCTTCGGCGAGCCCGGGTCCTGGTAGTCGTTCAGATACGGCAGCTTCCGCCAGCGCTCAATATTCGCGGCCCGGTCGTCCACGATCCGCGTGATCGGCGACTCAGCACCCGCCGCCGTCAACGCCACCGTCGCATTCTCCCGTTTGAACGTCCCTTTCTCATTGCCCACAAACGTCGGAAACAAATCCGCCAGACCCGACGAACCCCATCCACCCTCGCTCAGCGAAAATCGCCCGCCCAGAAACAGCAGCCCGCCCCCGCGCTTGTCCACAAACTCACGAATCAGCTCCTGCTGCGTCGGCGTAAAATACCCCACCTCCACGCTCCCAATAATGATCGCCTGGTACTTGTCCAGGTCCTCGGCCTTGGTCGGAAATCCATCGGCCAGCTCGGTGGGGTCTGCAATTCCCTGCCGGTAAATCTTGTTTTCCGTCGTCCGTAACATGGAGACGATATCGACGCCCTTGTCCTGCGCCTCGGCCCGCCGGATAAACTTGAACTCCCACCGCGGCTCGCCTTCCACGTACAGAATCCGTTTTGGCTCCGAGCTCACATCTACCAGTCGCGTCACTGCGTTGTTCGCTGAATTCTCCTCGCCGGGCAGCGGCTCCAGCGCAAACCCAATGCTCTTCACGCCCGCAGCCCCCGCGTTGAAGAACATCGTCTCGTCCTGATCCACGCCATCCTTGTCCAGCGTCACCTCTTTCGACGCCAGCAGCTTGTCGCCATCCCTCACATCCAGCACCGCCTTCTGCCGCGCATAGCCATACTGATGAAAGCTCACCGTCGCCGTCATCCGCGAATCCGCCATGGCCTTCGCCGCCACCACCACGTCGTCAATCTCCAGGTCGTGCCCCGGCCGCTCCTTGCCAAACCCGATCGTATGCACCGGCAGCCTGCGGTTATGCAGTGCATTGATCGTCTCAATATCGATCCCGCCCGAATTCTCCGCACCATCACTTAGCAGCACCACCGCGCCCACAGGCAATTCGCTTGTCTCCGCCGCCAACTGCTGCAGCCCCGCATTGATGTGCGTCGCATGCGCGGTCGCACTCGCCGAAGTACCCGAAGTACCAGCCGCCGCCGCTCCATTCCCCGAACCAGCAGAAAATCCATTCAGCTTTCCCGCGTCCCCCTCCGGCTGGTCCACACGCTCAAGCTTCCCATCCATCCGGTACACCCGTACCTGAAACTTCTTCTCGAGCCCCGCCAGTACACCGTCCTCCAACACTTTCTTCTCTGCCGCGAATCGCGTCGTCTTCCCGTCCGCGCCCGCATCCGCAATCTCCGTACTCAGCGAGTCGTCCACCAGCACTGCGATAATATTCTGCTGCGACTTCAGCTCCGCCACCGTGATCGCCGGCTCCCACAACAACGCCAGCAGCAGCGCAACCATCGCCGCCTCCAGCCCCCAGATCAGCCACGCCCGCCAGTTCCTTACCCGCGGCGCCGCCTCCGGAAGCCGCCGCCAGACCAGCCACGCCAACCCTGCCGTCGCAACCACCACCAGCAGCGCCAGCAGCCAACCCGGCCACGCGCCAAGCAGGATGAACTTGCCCTTGGTGAACACCGGAATCGGGTACTTAAAGAAAAATTCAAACATGCGAAGGAGATTCGAGGTACTAGGTTCGAGGTGGGTATCAGGTCCCAGGTACAAGGTAAGACTGTCATCCGTATATGTTTGTCATTCTGAGCGCGGCGAGGGGGTCCCTAGCTTGCTTGCGGTCTCGGGCAGAGAAGACTCCCCGTATTTGCCTTCGCTCTTATCTACTACGCCCTCCCGCCTCGGATCGGTTCAATCGATGCTAAGCCTTTGCCGTTGCTCTCCCTCGAACCTCGAACCCCCGAACCTCGAACCTGCCGTCAATGCGTCATGCTGTACATCACATAATTCAGCCCCACCCGGAACGCCATCGACGCAAACTGCTCAGGATAGGCCGGATCATCCGCCCACTCCCACGCATCGCCCAGGTGCATGTTGTGGCAGATCGCCACCACCAGCCGTCCATGCTCGTCCCGAATCCCGCGCCACTTCGCCACGTACCCATCCTTCTCATAGGTCCGGCCCGTATTCACATACTGCTCGCCCGGAACCTGAAAGCGGTCGTCCATGTCATATAGCACGTGGAAGATCTCGTCCTTGTCGTTCAGGTCCTCCACCGGGTACTTGTTCGCGTCCGGAAATATCTGGCGCATCCCGGTCATAAAGTTCTCCCAGTCTTCGGTCCCGTGGAAGTCGTCCACCATCAGGAAGCCGCCCTTCAGCAGATACTCCCGCATCCGCTTTGCTTCCTCATCGTTAAACGTCCACGTATGCACCATCACCGCATATACAAAGGGATAGTTGAAAATGTCATCCGAATCAGGGCTCACCACCTGCTCCGTCGACCGCCCATTGATCCGCGTCAGCCGGTTCAACGCAACCAGGAACTGCCGGTCCGCCTTCGGATAATCCCGGCCCCACGTCTGCCAGCCGCCGCCACGCCCATACCCGCGGCCACCATAACCGCCGTACCCGTCGCCGCCCATCGCCGTCGTATAGCTCAGCCGCGACCATGAGAACTCCGCCCGCTGGTTGCCCTGCGCCGAACTCAGCTCACCCCAGTTCGCAATCCGCTGGAACCCGAACGCGCCCAGCGCCAGCCCCAGCACCACCACCGTCACTATCGCCGACTGAATCAGGAGCTTCATCGAGTGAAACCTCCAAATTGCCGGAGGATGGGACCAAATCCTCGTCCACCCTTCAGCCTCGCCCAATTCGTGCCCGTGTCCCGTACCTTATCAGGTTTCGCTTCTCCTAATAGACGAACCCCACCCCAACTAGTTGCAGTCACTGGCGAACCGTTCCCTTTCAAAGGGATGCGCA
>Ga0206805_1128_pt1 | contig 14285 bp, 9 predicted proteins | sample Alteio_BWOrgCont_59_FD_152890 | JGI IMG/M metagenome (GOLD analysis project Ga0206805, IMG submission 152890) | Enriched cells from forest soil in Barre Woods Harvard Forest LTER site, Petersham, Massachusetts, United States -... | ecosystem: Environmental > Terrestrial > Soil > Temperate forest > O... | reverse complement strand
GGGACCCCGTTCCGCCTGGGGTATGTATTTTCTGTATTGGTTTGCAGTCGTGTTTTTTTCGACACTGATGTACAAGTATTTTGAAAAACCGACCACCGAAATGAGGGATCGATATGCTTCATAAAATCAGGGGTTTTGTTTTGCGCACAACACCCTATAGTGACAACAGTCTTATTGTCAGTATGTACACCGATCTGTATGGGCTTCAGTCCTATATGGCAAGAGGTGTGCACAGCAAAACGTCAAAAGTCAAAGCCAATTATTTCGGCCACCTCATGCTGCTTGATTTCATTGCCAGTAAAACAGAAAAGCAACGGATCGAACGTATTCAGGAAATTACCGGGGCAAAGAGCTTCACACTTGATTTTGATCCGGCAAAAAATGCGCTCTTCTTTTTTCTGAATGAACTGCTTTGCAAGACCATACACGGAGAAGAATCCAATCCGGGCCTGTTCGGTTTTTTACTCCACACGTTCGAGTTACTTCAGCTAAAAGAAAAAGGCTTGGGAAATTTTCACCTGGTCTTCCTGATCAAGTACAGTCAATACCTGGGCATTGCCCCCGAAGAAAATAGTTCCCGGACCTCCCCATTTTATTTTGATCTGGCCGAAGGGCGGTTTTCCGCAGTCCGGCCCGGGCATATGCATTACATCGAACCCGTTCTTAGCCATTGCCTGGCAGAGCTGATGCAGGCGAATTTCGAAAATTGTGGTCAGGTTGCGCTCACCGCTGAGCACCGCAAACAATTGCTCAGTGCACTTCTCGACTATTACCGCTTGCAGAATGCGCTGACAGCAGACCTCAGTTCACATGCCGTGCTTGAGCAAATCGGATAAACTGACTTTCCAGAGTCCTCTTCCGTAAGTGGCTGCGTAAAGCGTCTTTTCGTGCTCGTTGTAACGGATGTCCCTGACAATACACCTGGGCAGTTCCGTTCCGAAGACTTGCCATTGTTTCATTCTTGAGGAGCGGTAATAAAGACCCGACTCCGTTCCGGCGAACAAAAGATCCAGTGATTTATCCGCACAGGTAATAACATAGACAGGGCCGGGCGGAAGCCCTCGTCCGTATTCCGTCCAGCTGCCTCCTCCGTCTTCCGAGTACATCACTTTTGCATTGCCCAGTGTGGCACTGTCTTCAGGGTCGGCGCTGAACATATTTGTTCCTGTGTAGGCCGCCCAGACCTTATCCGGATCAGCCGGATTTTGGGTAAGACTTACATAATTGAAATACCCCAGATTTTTAAATGGGCTCACTTCGGTCCAGCAGTTTTTTGAACAGCGCAGCCCATCTCCTCCAGAGGTGGTCTTGAAAATCCTTCCGTGAACAAATCCGGCATAGATAATTTTAGTATTGCGTCCATTTACCGAAATACCTGTAAGAATAGAAAAAGGTTTCAGATCGCTGATGTGTGTCAACTGTTCCCAATCCATACTATTGCTGCTGTCCGGATGTGTAAAGGTTGCTTTGTAAAGCTGGCTGTATCCGAAATAATACACCTCCGATTCTTCAGGATCCTGCAGCAGCGGTCCGCCTCCGGCATTTGATTTTTTAAAATCAGCAGTCGAAGGATTGCCCAGGGGCGAAAATGTTTTTCCGCCGTCCATGGATCTTTTGTTGGGCCCATAACCGGCGGCGGTTCCCAGGTTTTCAGCCGCCGAAACAATGTATTTTTCGTTATTGTAATCAATCGATACTTCCTGGCCGTCACCCCCCAATACGTTTTTCCATTTGTTATCTTCCTTCAGTGAACCATCGTACAGGTTCGTACCACAATCCTGCATTCCCGCGATCGCGAAATCTGTTTTTGTTTCCGAAGTGCTTACGTAATTCAGCGTGGCAATGTTCAGTCCTTCACTGGCATCCTTGTTCGTGGTGGCATTCCACAGGCCCCCGTCATGTGCGACAAACACCTCACCGCTTACAGGAGCCAGCCGGATATCGTGCAGATCCGAATGAATAATCCGCAACGTCTGCCAGCGCTTGTTCATGGGCCGCTTGTTAAAGTTGCTGTCAAGCAAGTCGGAGCTTTTGTAAAAATCAAAAAGCTTGCCGATATAAATTTCGCCCGGATTAACGGGCGAAATCCCCAGGGCTACCTTGTCGGGATGGTCATTCGGGTAAGGCAGGGTTTTGGCGGTCCAGGACTTGCCTCCGTTTAAGGAGACGTAGAGGTCATTGGTAGCGAGGGCGTCTGTGTTGGCGGTAAGCACATAGATGACCTCAGGCCTTGAGGGAGAAACGGCCAGGTTAATCTTCAGGTGTTCCTTGGCTTTAAACACCGAACTTCCGTCAGCCAGGGTTTTCCAGGTTTGTCCGGCGTCTCTCGAACAAAGCACAGAAATATTTTCCTTATAGGTACTAAAGGTGCCGCCCGCATAGAGAATTTTTGAATCAGCCGGATTAAACTCCAGGGTATGGTAATCTCCGGGCAGAATCTGTTTCCATTTTTTTCCCGAGTTAATGGTCTTGAAAAGCCCCTGTGAAGTTGCCGCGTACAGCGTTTTGACATCCGTCGGATCGATCAGGATACGGGCAATGCAATTCAGCGTTTTCGCATCCAGATCAATACCCGAAGAAGCCTCTGTCCAGTTGGCGCCTCCGTCGTCACTGCGGTATATTTTCAGTGGAAAAGCATGTTTTCGGGTATACCGGGTTCCGCCGGCAATAAACAACTGTTTACTGTCCTTGGGATTGATGGCAATGTCTCCCACGCCGATAAAGGGTAAGCGGTCTGTACTGCAATCCGAATTGCTCCAGTGCTGTCCTCCGTCCGTACTCTTCCAAAGTCCTCCGGTCTGAGAACCGGCATACATTGTTTTATTGGTCGTGCCGTTGTAACCGGGGTCGAAGGCAATGCACTCCACGCGTCCGATTCCCAATCCCGGGTTAGACACAGGCCCCAGCGCCTCCCATTTCGCCTGGGCAAAAACGCTTTGTGCTGCCAACGCCAACGCCAGCAGCACAAAGGAAAACAAAAGCCTCCGTTTTCGTCTGCAATTTTGCATATCCATTCTGATCCGATTCAATCGAAGAACTAAATTAACACAAAGCACCTGCAAATCGATATATTTATACCCGGGGAATTAAACCGATTCTAAGAGTGACCATGAGTTTTAGTAAACTAAACTGGAAAAACCCCTATCTGCTGCTGCTTGTAATTACTGTAGTGGGCTATTTTCAGATTGTTTTTTTGCAGCATCCCCTGAAATGGGACATGGCCACCTGTTCCTATCCCTGGAGAAATTTAATTGGAGACGGCCTTCAGAAACACGGTTTGCCCTGGTGGAATCCCTATCAGAATCTCGGTTATCCCCTGCATGCCGACCCTCAGAGCGGAGCCTGGTACCCCATCGTCTGGCTGATCGGTTATTTTTACGGGTACGATATTTATTCCCTTTCCGTCGAGTTTAGCGCACATATTTTTCTCGCAGGAATCGGCATGTACCAGCTTTGTACCGTACTGAAAATCAGCAGGCGGGCCGCCTTTTTTTCGGCGGCCAGTTACCTGCTTTGCGGATTCTTTATTGGCAACGCCCAGCATTTCGGATTTATAATCAGCGCCACCTGGATCCCTTTTGTTCTGGCCTTTTATTTTAAAACAGAACAAACCCGGTCAGTATACGACGCTCTCCGCACCGGATTCTTCCTTTTCCTTCTCCTCACCGGCGGATACCTGGCCTTCGCCATAATTCTGGGTTATTTTTTACTGGCCTTGACCGCCGGATACGTGATCTCCTACTTCAGATCCCGAACAACAGACTTGCTGCCGGGCTTCATCCGGCTCAACTGCATTATCCTGATAACGGCATTGCTCTTGAGTTCAGTTTTTCTGGTCTCTGTTTTTTCTTCGCTGCCGTATTTCACCAGGGGTAACGGCATCACCCTTCAACAGACCCTTATCTGTCCGTTTTCTCCCCAGTGCAGCCTCTCCTTTTTACTTCCGTTCGCCGTCATAAGCGATCCCGGTTTTTTTGCAACCGACCTTTCCATGTCCAATGCTTTTTTCGGCATCATTCCGCTGATCTTTTTTTTGTACTCCCTTTCAACGGCCAAGACCCGACTTATGAAGGTCTTCCTGATCTTTGGCATTTTTACCCTGCTCGCTGCATTCGGAGGCTATGTACCGGTCAGGGCCTTCCTGTATTACACCGTTCCGTTGATGAATTTGTTTCGCATTCCAAGTCTTTTCCGCTTGTTTGCAATTCTCAGTTTTGTCCTGCTTTCGGGTTTTGCTGCAGACCATTTTTTGCTCGAAGAATCCGCCGGCCCGGATTCGCAGGCTCCTGACTCAACAGCTCCGGGTTCAACAGGCATTCGAAAGCTAAGGCGGATAGCACTTTTACTTTGCGCAATCGTACTTGCAGCACTTGTTTTTGCGTTTTCACACGGTCCCTTGCACCTGCCGGAGTTTTTCAAAACCCGGCTTTTTTGTATCGCTCCGGGTTCGACGATTTATCAGCACATCGCTTTGCAAAGTATGGTGCAGCTGGCATTGCTCGTTCTGCTGTTGCTGCTTACGATCGCCATCCGCGAACGCAAAATACTCTTCCATGCAATGCTCTTGCTCAGCATTGCAGATCTTGTCTTTGCGGCCCGTCTGAATGCCCCTTACACCTTGTACCACAAAGAGTTTGATTCGGCTCAAGTCAAAAAACAAAGCGAAACTTTTCCCGTCGACTATCCCTTGCCCCTTGCGAAGAACACAATAGCCATTGCAGATACCGGAATGGGAGAAAACAGCGGACTGTTTTTCAAAAACATCAACACCTTTTATCGTCAGCCCGCCTTTGACGGTTACAATCCCTTCTTCCTGAAAAACCTCGAAAATCTTGAAGACAGTTTTCCCGATCTGTTTTTTTCTGTTTTGAAAAACAGAACGCTTTTTATTTCAGGCAACTGCTACCCGTTGGATTCGATTCCCGGGCGCGTTCACAGGCATCAACTGGTCAGCACCGATGTTTACCTTGACAGCGCAGATTTTGGAAAAGCCAGAACGGCGGCCTCCGGGCAGGCCTCTTCTGCAGAAGAGGTCAGCATTACCCGGTTTTCCCCTTCCTGTATCCGGGCGAAAGTCAGCACAACAGCCCCCCGCCTGGTAACACTTTTACAGAACAATTATCCGGGTTGGACGCTTCTTGTCAATGGCAAAAAAACCGAAATCTTCACAGCCGACTTTTGTTTTATATCGGCACTGATTCCTCAGGGAGAAAGCGAAATCGAATTCAGCTATTCGTCAAAACCGGTTTTTGCAGCTTTTCTGGTCTCTGCAACTTCGCTGCTGGTATTGGTGCTTGTACTTCTTTTCGGATTTATCAATTCCCGCCCTTCACGGGTTTTGGACTGATGGCCAGCAGGTAATTGTCCAGGATAGCCTGAGCGGCTTCCGTAAAATAGGTATTCACAATTTTAGTTGGATTGTTCAGTCCTGCAGGAAAATGTTGAACCGACAATCCTGCCGAAACCGCATTTCCGCTGAGGTCAAAAATCGTATAATGAATTCCGACAATTCGTCCCGCATTTCCGCTGGAATACTGTTCCGGCGTATCGGCCTGCACGTTGATATCAAGCTGGCTGATAAAAACGAAAATAGCGGCACCGTAACGTTTATTAAGTGTATTCAGCAGATTCGGATTGGTAATTTTCACATTCATGAATTTTTTCTGATCGCTGGTGGTTACCGTCAACTGGCCGTTCTGGATCTTCGGTTTATCCTCATCGGTCTTCTTGTTTTTTTTACCTGCCGTTGCGCTGGCGTTTGCCGGATCGGGCAGGGGAACATAATTGTAGGCAATGGATTCATAAATATAGCGTTGATCAATTCCCGATGCGCCCGTATCGTTTAACAGAGAGTACACACTGTATTTTTTTTTGAATACAGACACTACGCTGAAATCAAGTCCTGAACGGAAAGCATTGCGGATCTGATGCTGATTCATCTTTGTTTCCTTGTTCACGCCCAGATCAATCTCCGAATTGTAGAGCCGGGGTTCAAACGGAATCACCAGAACCATGCGGGCATCTTTTACAACAGCAGCACTCGGTGATGGAGCCTTTTTTTCCTCAGGGGAGAACGTCGTGTTCTGGGCGGTCAGCGAACCTGCCAGCAACAAGAGCGAAATGCAAAAGATTTTCGTCCTTTTCATATTATTTCGCCTTTCCATATTATTTTGCGAACAACCGCATCACATCGTTTGAGTTGGCGTAAAGCAACAGTGCCAGAAGCAGCATCATGCCGGCATACTGTGCGTATTCAAGAAATTTTTCATTGGGTTTTCTACGGGTAATCACTTCATACAACAGAAACATAACATGTCCCCCGTCCAGTGCAGGGATGGGCAAAATATTCATGATGGCCAGCACCAGTGATAAAAACCCGGTGAACTTCCAAAAATGCGGCCAGTCCCAGGTGGGCGAATAGGCTTTTCCTATTGTTATAAATCCCCCCAAACCTTTGTGTGCATCTTTAACCGTAATCAACACCTTCATTTGTCTCACATAATCCCGCATGGTTTCTGCAGCCATATGAACACCTGCCGGAAACGAAGACAGCAATCCGAATTTATGTTCAGTGACTTCGAAATACCTGCGAAGATCGAATGGGCCGTAGAACCCGATTGTTCCGCTTGAATCGACAGCAACCGATAAAGTGACCACACCCGATTTGCGATAGACGGTCAGCGCAACGATTTTATTTTTGCTCGACTGAACGATGTTTTTCACCTGGTCATAAAACACCACCGAGTCTCCGTTTACTGCAATGATACTGTCACCCTTTATCAGTCCCGCTTTAAAGGCCGCCCTTCCCGGGATTACGGAATCCACATAAGCCGGAACCCGGGGCTCAACAAATGAACTTTGCTTGTGAATCAGCTGAGGCCTGAAGTCTTCCTGAACAGGTATGTCAATTAATTTTCCGTCCCGCTCAACCTGAATGTCCTTTACTTTGTCAAACAAAAAAACAAGAGACAAGCGGTGGAATTTTTCATATGATTTATGGTCGACCCCCACGATCTTATCGCCGTTTTTAAGACCTATTCGCAGCGCAGTCGAATCGCAGGCGACTCCGAATTTCACATTCTTTGTTTCCAGATAATCTTCACCCCAGGTGAACAATACCAGGGCATAGATAAGCATCCCCAGCAACACATTTACGGTAACCCCTCCACACATGATGATCAGACGCTGCCAGGCCGGTTTGGATCTGAATTCCCAGGGCTGAGGAGGCAATTTTAATTGCTCCTTGTCCATCGACTCGTCAATCATTCCTGCAATTTTTACGTATCCGCCCAACGGCAGCCAGCCGATTCCGTACTCTGTATCTCCTCTTTTTATTTTGAAAAGCGAAAACCAGGGATCAAAAAAGAGGTAAAACTTCTCAATTTTTGTTTTGAAAAATTTGGCAGGGATAAAATGGCCCAGCTCATGGAGGACTACTAAAATGGAAAGACTGAGAATAAGTTGTATAGCCTGTATCATAAGTTAATCAGTTCGTCTGCAAATTTACGTGTTTCCCTGTCAGTATTTACATAATCTTCATAGCTGGGCGAAGCAACCGGATGTATTTTTTCGAGGGCCTCTTCAATCAGGTCCGGGATTTTAAGAAAGCCGATGCGGTCCTGTAAAAAAGCTTCTACGGCAACTTCGTTTGCGGCATTTAGTATGCAGGCCGCATTTCCGCCTTTTTCCAGGGCACGGAAAGCCAGGTCGAGGCACCTGAATGTTTTACGGTCCGGCTTTTCAAAGCTGAGGTGGGGAAACTCCGTAAAATCAAAACGCCTGAACGAATTGCTCAGCCGCTGGGGGTAAGAAAGAGCGTATTGAATCGGCAACTTCATATCGGGCAATCCCAGTTGAGCCTTCAGGCTTCCGTCCCGGAACTGAACCAATGAATGCACAATGGATTGCGGGTGTACCACCACATCGATCTGGGCGGGCTTCAGTTGAAACAGCCATCGGGCTTCGATGACTTCAAGCCCTTTGTTCATAAGTGTTGCAGAATCGATGGTAATTTTTGCACCCATGTCCCAGTTGGGGTGTTTCAAGGCCTGGGCCTTGCTTACCCCGGCCAGAAAGCCGGCATCTTTTCCACGGAAAGGTCCGCCGGAAGCCGTGAGTATGATTTTTTCAATCGGATTGTGAAACTCACCGGCAAGGCACTGAAAAATGGCGCTGTGTTCAGAGTCCACCGGATAAATATTCACCCCCTTTTCAAGGGCGAGTGAAGTCACCAGTCCCCCGGCGACAACAAGCGTCTCTTTGTTGGCAAGCGCAATATTTTTGCCGGCCCGGATGGCGCTCAGCGTCGAAGCCAGTCCGGCGTATCCCACGATGGCAGTCAGTACCAGGTCGATTTTTTCCATTTGTACGACCTGTTCAATGGCCTGACGCCCCCCGTACACTTTGATAGCGGCCTTGCTCAGTGCGTTCTTCAGGAAGCTCAGTTGTCCTTCGTCCTCAATCACTACCGCATCAGGCATAAACTCCAGGGCCTGGGCAATAAGCAACTCCGCATTTTTGCCGGCGGTGAGCACTTCCACCGAAAACGAATCCGGATTGGCGCGCACCACTTCCAGGGCCTGGGTCCCGATGGAACCGGTGGAGCCTAGAATAGCAATATTTTTTTTCGTACTCAAAACACCATATAATCCTGAGGGTCAATAGGGGATCCGTTATACCAGAGTTCAAAATGCAGATGGGGGCCGGTGGTAAGCTCTCCGCTGTTACCGACAATGGCAATGACTTCTCCGGCCTTGACGTAATTTCCGGTTTTTTTCATGAGTGCTGAACAATGTTTGTAAACCGAAACCAGGTTGTTGCTGTGCTGAATTTGCATGCTGTAGCCCGTTTCCGTGGTCCACGCAGCCATAATCACGGTGCCGTCAAGTGCGGCTTTGATGGCTTCATTTTCCTTGGTTGCCACATCCACCCCATAGTGTTCGTCCCGGGCTTTGAAGGAGCTGGTGACACTGCCCTTTAATGGTGTGAAAAAGAAAAAGCTCGAAATGCCGTTATTGGCATTGGGTTTTGCATTGCTGAGGCTGTAGCGTTCCCGCTGCTCAATTTCACTTCTCAGTGCCGAGTCTTCTTTAGAAGCTTTGTTCGTGTTAATAAGCGATTTGTAATTTACCCGGGGATCGGGCTTCTTTCTCATACTGTCAGTCTTCACCTGACCTGTAATAACATTGTTAATGTTCTCGATGTATTTTGTTTTCAGGTCCAGCTCGTAGGTCATGGAATCGCTTCTGGCGGCCAGATCGATCAGCGACCTGCGGATTTTTGTATCAATATAACCGGGGATGTATTCCCGCAAAGGGGTAAACGAAACAATAAAAATGCCCAGGGTAATCAGCAGAATAGTGGTGGCGCCGGCCCCGATAAAAAGGGACAACGGCCTGAGTTTTAAGACAAATATTTCCTCAAACGAAGAGTCGTTGAGGATCACCAGGCGGTAGCGGTCGCGCAAGCGTACGGCTAACGTTCTCTTTTTCTCTGATTCAGCGGGCATAAGCTACCAAAGATACCAAAGACTATTCGATGCTTTTAACTAAAACGTATCAAAATTTGCAATAATTTTGCCTTTTTAGCGTTCAACAGATCAATGCCAAGGTTTTCGTGAAACGGAATCATCGTACCGTCGGTTTCTTTTTTGCCCTTTTTGCGGCTGTGCTATTGCTGTTAACCAGTGCCTGTACAACAAAGAAAAACACCTGGGTTACCCGTACATTTCACAACACCACTTCCCGCTTCAACGGCTACTTTTATGCAAACGAAAGTGTAAAGGATGGGCTCATAAAGCTCGAGGCCAACCGCAAAGAAGACTACAGCAAAATTCTGCCCGTATTTATTTACCCGAACCCCGAACAGGCCAAAACCCTTTTCCCCGAAATGGACAAAGCCATTTTAAAACTGTCCAAAGTAATCAAGCACCACATGATTACCACCAAAGCAAAAAAAGAAATTCCGGGGGCCTGCAAGTGGATCGCTCCCAGTTTTGTGTTGATGGGACGTGCGCATTTTTACAAACGTGATTTTTTTGCGGCCATCGAAAATTTTGAATACGTCTCCCAGACCTACAAAAAGAACAATGACCGCCACCTGGCACTCAGGTGGTTCATCCGCAATCCCGATGACACCCGTTACCCCTTGCTCAGTGACCGTTACATGGGGATGATGTGGCTCATCAGGGCGTACGACGAAATGGGAAGCGTGTCCGAAGCCGAATCACTCATCGACCTGCTGGCCGATGACAAAGAACTTCCGAAGGAATACCGAAGCGAATTGGCGGCGATCGAAGCCTATCATTTTCTCATGCGCGAAAATTACGGAGGAGCAATAAAACCGCTTCAAAAGGCGGCTACCCTGAGCAAAAGCAAAAAATGCAGAGCCCGCTACACGTTCATTCTTGCCCAATTGGAGCAAAAGGCCGGAAAACTCAAAAGGGCTTCCGAGCTTTACACCGGAGTTGTTGAGATGCGTCCCGGTTTCGAAATGGCCTTTAATGCCCAGATGAACAGGGCCAGCTGCTACGACCCTTCTTCATCCGAAGAGGGTACGGCAATCAAAAAGCAGCTGCTGAAGATGCTCAAAGACAAGAAAAATTTCGATTACCAGGATCAGATATACTATGCGCTGGCGGTCATTGCTGAGAAAGAGAACCAGCTGAACGACTGTATGGACTACCTAAAAAAATCGGTGCGTTCAAGCATAAGCAACAAAAATCAGAAAGCACTCTCCTTTCTGAAAATGGCCGACATCGATTTCGACCGCACGGAGTACAAACCCGCGCAGGCCTATTACGACAGCACCGTATCCCTTATCAAGCCTGATTTTCCAAACTACGAACTGATCAATAACAAGCGTAAAAGCCTTTCTGACCTGGTCAAAAACATGACCATCATCGCCAACCAGGATAGCCTCCAGGCCCTGGCCAAACTCAGCGACAAAGAACGCGATGGGAAAATCGATGAAATTATAGCTGCAGAGGAAGCGGCCCAGAAAAAGAAAGACGAGGAACGATTGCTTCAGATGCAGCAGCAGAAGGACAACAGCCAGGTCACCCAGCAATCCGGAGGCTCTCAGCAGAACAACGGGCAGTGGTATTATTACAATTCGGCTACTGTGAATTTCGGGATGAATGATTTTCGTAAAAAATGGGGCGACCGCAAACTCGAGGACAACTGGAGACGTTCCTCCAAGGACGTGATCCTCGAAGAGTCGGGTTCATCACCTGACCAGGCCGAAGCAGCCGATACCAGCAAGAAGACCACGGCTGTCAAAAAAAGCACCGACAAAAAAAGCAGGGATTTTTACCTGCAGAATATTCCGCTGACCGAACAGGCGCTGAAAAAATCAGATGACAAAATAATGGAAGCGTATTATGCGCTGGGATCCATCTACAAAGAGCAGTTATTTAACAACAAAAAAGCTGCGGACACCTTCGAAGAGATGCTGCAGCGGTTTCCCGAAACCAAATACAAACTGATTACCTACTACCAGTTGTACAGGCTTTACCTGCAGATAGGAAACCAGGACCGCACCGAATATTTCAAGAATCTGATCCTGAACAAATACCCCGATACCGAATACGCCAAAATAATCCGTAACCCCGGTTACAATGCTGGTAAAGAGTCCAACCTCAGTGCAGCAGAAGCCATGTACAAAGCAACCTTCCAGCTTTACCGCGACAGCAATTACCTGGCCGTGATTGCAAAATGTCAGGAGGCCGATACGGCGCTGGGTAAAAACCCCCTGCTTCCCCGGTTTGACATGCTCAATGCCCTGGCCATTGGTCACACTCAGGGTGTGGATGCTTTCGAGGCGGCGCTTACGCGTATTCTGATCAAGCACCCCAAAGGCGAAATTAAAGACAAGGCTCAGGAATACCTCGATCTGATTAAAAAGAAAAGAGCGGGGGATAAAAACGGGTCCGAACTGAAGAAAGACAGCATTCCCAAAACAGCTGTTCAGTACCTGTTTGATGCTTCTGCCCAGTACATGTTTGTATTTATATACGATGGCACAACAGACATCGACAAATTTAAGATACAGCTGGCAGACATCAATGCCGAATATTACAGTACCTCAGATCTCAAGGTGGATTACATTCCGCTGGACAACGGAAGACACCTGGTATCTGTTAAATCCTTTGATGGAAAAGAAAAAGCCATGACGTATTATTCACTCATCACCAAGGACAAGAAGACTATTTTCACCGGCCTGAATCCTGCCAAAATAAGCAACTTTGTTATTTCCAACGAAAATTTTGTCCAGTTTTACCAGGACAAAAAAGTAAACGATTACCTCGCCTTTTTCCAGGACAAATTTTTAAAGTAAAAAGTAAAAAGCAAGTGAAGGGTACGTACCCTCAGTTCAGAAAGGCGGCCACTATTTCCGGAGAAAATAATAGCGGTCATTATTTCTGGAGAAAATAATAATCGATCAGCCGGTTGATTTTTTCCGCAAGGGCTTCGGTGTCGTTATCAAAGAGGTCTGAAATGACTGTAATGATTTCTTCGTAGGAGATGTACCCATCGTTGTTTTTGTCGGCATATTTGAATTCATCAGGCAAAACACCTGGTATGTATTCCAGATTTTCCGGCACACGGTCGACGGCCGATTGATATTCCTGCCAAACCTCTGCGATCATTTCTTCGGTGATGTTAACCCCGTTTTCATCCACAATTGCCCCGGGCATTGAATTGGGCTCCTTGTCCCTGTAATTGGGTACACCATCCTTGTCATCGTCAAGCGGACAACCGTTCTTGTCAACGGCAACTCCTTTCGGGGTTCCCGGACAAAGGTCCAGATCGTCCTTTACCCCGTCACTGTCACTATCCAGTTTCTCAAGAGCTATAAAATCAACTGCACTGGCATAATTGCCGGCTTCCTTCGCTTTCCATCCGAAGTTGTAGGCGAGGGATACAGATGCGTACAGGTAGCTGTCGTAGGTATTCCCCGTCCGGTAATTGTCGATGTATCCCGAAAAGGTAAAGTAGTACGCAACACTCATGTCCATATGCATAGAGGGGGAAAGTTTCATCCGAAACCCCGCGCAGATGGGAACGGCAAATGTATAACGCTTGTAATTGTTGGCGCTGTCGGTCAGTCGGGTCTTGTAATTGTAGTCAATAGGCACCAGGGGGGCATTCGGATTGACCGACTGCGGGGCATCGTGAATGCCGCCGTCCGACCAGTAATAATAATTCGATCCGCCCGGACCTTTCAGGTATCCGTAAGGATCGAATTTCAGAAATCCGAATCCGGCAGACACATAAGGGGCAATGGGGCTGGATTTTTTCAGCAATTTTCCGTTGTCAAAATGAAAAACAAGATTCAGATTGGTCTGGCTGATGCTGGATTCAAAGTTGCGGTTCAGGCTGGGGGTACGGTCGCTTGCCGCCAGTGTTCCGTATAGGGTGTTCAGGCTGAGGCCGATGTAATTTCCGATTCGTTCCTCCACACCGAAGGACGAAGCAAAGCGGATTTTGGTAAGCGAGGTTACCGGATCGTTTCGTCCCACATCTCCGTTAAAGCTGGTCAAGCCTGTTCCCAGTTCGACCGATGGCAGGTGCAAAACGCGCTCGTCTTCCTTTTCTTTTTGTTGCGTACTTTGTTGCGCGCTGGCAACAGACAGAACAAAAAGCAGGCAAACAACTATGAATACGGATAATCTGTTTAACCTGTTCATCTTATTCAACCTATTTGTCAAGTTCAACCTGTTCATTCTAGTCAACCTGTTTCGTCATGTTCAATCCGTTCATCTTATTCAACCTGTTCGTCAAGTTCAACAGGTGTCCATCCTTTTACCCTGTTCCCCTGTTCATTGCCCTGTTCATTGCCCTGTTCATTGCGTTTAACATTACCTAAGCAATTGCAAGGGGCCCTTAAATTCATATTTTTTTCCGTCCCCACCAGTTGCTTTGATCACGTAAAAATAAGTTCCTGCCGGCGCCGGAAGACCGGTTTTGGTTGTTCCGTCCCAACCCATATCCAGGTTAAGCATCTCGAACATCAGTTCTCCCCACTGGTTGAATACCTCTCCGCTGAACTCAACAATGTTGCTCGAAGTAACCACAAAAAGATCGTTTGTTCCGTCGTAATTCGGGGTAAAGATATTGGGCACAATCAGCGTTGAATTCTGATCGATGTTAATAAAGCGATACCAGGCTGTGTCTTTGCATCCTGCAGCACTGGTCACAATGAGCATGACCGTGTATGATACCAAAAATTGTAAAGGAATTGGCCTGATCACCATCAGGCAACCTGCAGTAATGGCCGGAAAT
>Ga0206805_1126_pt1 | contig 14428 bp, 10 predicted proteins | sample Alteio_BWOrgCont_59_FD_152890 | JGI IMG/M metagenome (GOLD analysis project Ga0206805, IMG submission 152890) | Enriched cells from forest soil in Barre Woods Harvard Forest LTER site, Petersham, Massachusetts, United States -... | ecosystem: Environmental > Terrestrial > Soil > Temperate forest >... | reverse complement strand
AACGTGTCCAGCCCGGCGTATGGTCGCCTGGGCCACGGGACACAAGAAGGTGCGTGTTTGGGAACTTATCAAACAGAAGCCAATCGACTATCCTCAACCCAAACCGTGCCATGCCGTGGCGATTCACCCGGACGGAAAACAATTTGCAGCAGCCGTGGATTATGGTGTGAAGGTTTTCAACCATGAAAAGCAGGTCGAGCGATTCGAATTGAAACATGGAGGGCGTGTGGATAGCGTCGTCTACAGTCCCGATGGAGCGACCATTGCCACGGGAAGCTGGGATAAAACCGTCAAGCTTTGGGATGCGGCCAGCGGACAGGAACGCGCAACCTTCAAGTGGCCCATCGGACGAGTCTATTGCCTGGCCTACGCTCCGGATGGGCTGAGATTAGCCGCGGGTGGCGATGAGGGAACGGTGGTCGTGTGGGATATGGATTGAATTACAGTTTCGGATCAAACGAGACGGCTGGCCACGGTGGCGGCTCAGGTCGTACTGAAGCGTTTGGCTCCGGAATCGAATCGAGAATCGTCTTGGCAAGCCGGGCCGCGTGAACGCGCAATTCGGGGACGGCGGTGCCTTCGCCATCGCGGGCCCGCAACAGCGGCCCAACGTAATACAGCACATGCGACGGCTCGCCATTTCCACTGATCACAGCGCCATTCTCGGCCACATCAATGCCCAATCCCAAAGGATCGGGCCGTGCCTGGCCCCAGTGGAAAAGTGCATTTAGAAGCGGATCGCCGGCTGTGCGGACATCCGTGGCGGGACCTGTGCAATTGATGACTGCCCCAACGCGGAAATTACGCTCTTCGCTCGAACCGCGGACCTTGACGGTCACATCTGCCGTATCACCCTTCATCACAATGTTGGTGAAACGCCCCGCGCAAACGGTCAACCAGCCGCTTTTCTGAAGTTGCTCAATTGCCGAACCTGTTTCCGGAGAAGCACGGTGCCGGTGTGCATCCCAATAAGGGCGAAGGTGTCTCATGAAGCGTTCGCGTTCGCTCGTACTCAGCCTGTGCCAGAGTTTGGAAGTGATTGGCCGAAGTGAGTCGATCACCTGACGCCAGTCGCCAGCCGGAGAGACCTGCTCGATGTGCTTGCGAACCGCCCGCAAATATCCGTTGATTGTCGTCGCGTTCTCGATATCCGGTGGCCGGTGTGCACCCTCGGGTGGAGGTATCCTGGGGTTGTGTGTTCGCGGCAAGACTCCGCGGCGCGAGACTGCGATTGCACTCGCTACTCCTCGAGTGTGGAGTTCGAGAGCGACGTCGAGAGTGGTCAAACCGGTGCCGATGAGCAGAATCGGTTCAGTCAATGAGACGTTATCGAGAGAACCGCGGGCCCAAGGATCCCGGATGTACAGCGGCGAAGCAAGAAATTCGTTTGGGAAGCCGGGAGGATGCGCCGGAGGGTAGTGGCCGACTGCCATAACGACCCGATCGACCGTGATCCGGCGGCCATCGGCCGTGGTTATCGTGGCCCAGGCGCGGTCGGGTTCCACGCCGCGCACTTCCGTGACGATTTGAGCGAGGGACTCTGGACGAACACCCGATGCCTCGGCAAGGAGGTGTTCCAGATATTCGCCGTAGACAGAACGACGCACAAATGTGGCGGGAGTGATAGTAGGATCGAGCGATTGCGCGAACCGAACGAAATGGCCCGGGTCATCGGGCAGAGCAGACATACGCCCGGCGGCGACATTCAAAAGGTGCGCGGGAGAATTCGTGCCATAAGCAACCCCTCGTGCCATTGCACCCGAACGATTGACCATCAATACCCGCACCGGACGCCTGACTGTGCCGCGCAGAAGATGGACAGCCGTCATCACTCCACTGAATCCGGCACCCACGATGGCGACAGTGAACGGTTCCGACATGCGAAACCCTCCCGCTAACCTGCCAACTTGGCAATTATCAAGGGTTTATCACGTCCGAGTGATAAGGTATAGAGGAAAGTGGAGTTCGTGAGATGCAAGCGCTGCATTCGAGTGGTATAAAAACCGACATCGACCACGGATAACTAAGAATGATTTTGGGAGACCGATCGTGCCTGCACATCTCCTTTCGCTCAGCGATGGCCCGAGCATCCAGATCGACAAACCCATCCTGTTGATTGGTCGTCATGAAGAGTGCGATGTGCAGTTGAACTCCAAAAAGATATCGCGGCTACATTGCGTGGTTGCTCAGATCAACGATTATTTCGTCGTGAAGGATCTGGGCAGCACGAACGGTGTGCGGATCAATGGTCAACGGGTCGCTGAGGGCAAGCTAGTCCCGGGTGATGAACTCCAGGTGGGTAACTTCAAGTACCAGGTTTGTGGCGATCCTTTGGGTCGCTCAAAAGAGCAACCCGCGGTCGATGCCTTCAAAGCGGTTCCGCCCATCGAGGCTAATCAAGGAAAAGAAGAGCCAGAAAGGGAGGATAATTCGGCAGACTGAGCCGCTTTCACTCGCGAAAGACCACGTCCAGACCCGCGGCTCCATCCGGCACGAGCTCGCGGCCGGCGGGACGATCTCCATAGCCCCACTTGAAAGACTGTGCGAGCTTCGATTCCACATACGACTTGGCAGGCAGCGTCACATTTTTCCCTTCGATACTCAGACTGAGTTCTCGGTTTGTGTGGTTGAAAAAAGTCACCGTTCGATAACTTTCTAATTTTTTATCCAGCGCGGCAACTGGAAAGACTTCAACGCTCATCTCTCCCGAACCACTCGTTAGAGGGCTGGAACGAGACTTGCTCTCGGTCTTGATCGTCGGTGAGACAGGGACATCCGGCGGCAGAGTGAGCGAAGGCAGCGAATCCGGCCTGCCGGGACTTGGGATCAAAGGCAGGGATGGCGGCGGGATCAAGGATTCCAGAGATGCTGGGGCTGCACTGGGTTTAGCGGGAACCATTGAATCCGGAAGAGTCAGCGTCGGAGTTGTGCTCCTGGGCTTGGTAAGCGGCAACTCGAGCATCGGATCGGCAGGAGCGGGAACGGGCGTTGCCGATGGAACCGGTCTCTTGATGGAGTCGTTATTCGAATCCTTGGTTGTCGAATTACTCTCCTTTTCTTTTGGCAGTGTTAATGGCGGTAGATTGCCTGGGCTGGTAACGATTGGTGCTTTTCCGGGATCGGTAGCCTGGGGAGCATCAGGTTTCTTGGGCGGAGTAACCGGTGAGACAACCGACTCGTTTTTTACAGCAGGTTGAACCGTGTCATTTTTGGATGGCATCGGTGACAATTTCGTTGTGGGATTGCCGGCACCGGAACTAGGGGTAGCCTCAGCTGATTGAGCTGGGTTACTGGTGTTGCTCGATTTTCCGGGAGAGACATTCGTTGGTCGAACGGCAGAGTTCGGGATCGTTTCCACTTTCGGCGGGGATAGCGGCGTTCCCGGCAGTGGAGCGTAAACCGGTGGGTAGAGATAGGCCGGTGGATAAACGGTAGCAGGGTAGATCGGAGGTGGAACGTACATCGGCGCGGGGCAGACAGGACGCCCCCAGAACGGCCAACATGCCGAAGCCCAGTCCGGCAAAACCAAAAGGGCAAAGAGTGCGAGAAAGCAGAAATGACGCTTCATGGTGGAATCCATCCCCTAATACTGATTTTTCCCCTCACAAGTTGTAACTGTTTCACGGATTATAATTCAAGTGGATTCCGGTAAGGTCTCCCATTCTGTCGCCGCCAAAATTCGGAGAAGCACTCATGCGTTTGATACTTGTACTTGCATTGGCGGTGCTGGAACTGGTCGTAATTGGGGGTTGTGAGCACAAGGATAAAGGGGGTAAAGACACGGGCGATCGTGCCGGCAGCGGGGACCCTCGATTGGAAGGGACGTACACCTTCGTGGGCACAGAGATGAATGGCACTCTTGTGGGGGAGTCCCAGAAAGATAGAATGTACGCAATTTCAGGCAATCGGATGATCCTCCCCAAAGGGAAAAAGGAAGAGGGGATCACCATCCAGTGCGACCCGAATAAGAACCCTTGTGAGATCGATCTCTCCAGGACTGAGGCGAGCGGAAAGGTCGATAAATATTATGGGATCTACAAACTCGAAGACGATACCCTTACCCTCTGCCTCATAAAATCCGATAACCCCTCCGACCGTCCCAGGGAGTTCAAGACCAAAGACACAATAGCCGTGATCTGGATACTCAAAAAAACCAAGTGATCCGGCAGCCAGACTCTTCCAGAGCCGATCTTTTACATGTCTTCAAACCGGTGGTTGAAGTGCGCTCAACCACTGGATAATTACTTCGATCCCTTTGCCATCGCTTACTTCCCTTCCTCGTAATTCGTCAGCTCCAGAACGGATTCGGCATCCTGGATTTTGTAGGTGAGTTTTACGATGCCTACACCCTTTGCGAACCACACTTTGACCGTGGTTTTTGTCCCGGCAACATCGAGATCCACACCCTCGACAAGCACAGCGTCGAATGGACCTTTGGGCGTCACTACTTTGTCACTGACTTCCTTGGTGACAAATTTTCCCGATACAATCTGGCTGCCGACCTTGCTCTTGACTTCCCAGCTATCGCCCTTCTTTGGTGGGATCGCCAGGACTTTCACGGGTGGGTCGATCCTGTCGTCTTTGACTTTCACGCGGTAGACACCATCGGTTTTGACGATGTACAGCTCGGACGCCTGCACTTTCCCGTTCACGATCGTATCGACCCGGGTGCATTCTTCGTTGTTGTACTTCTCGATGCCGGATACCAAAACCTCAACCGACTGATCCTGGACCTTGTATGTCCATTTGCTTTTGGCTTTGAGCGGGAAATACTCGTAGCCTGTGTTCTGAGCGAGTGCCACTTGCCCCAACAAAATCGCAGCCGCTCCAATTGCCAACCGAATCGTGTGCGACATCCGCAAGACTCCTGAGTTAGTGCCTGGAAATAAAAATACTTGGGTAGTATACGACCGGGGGAAGATCTTGGATCGGGTCACTGTCGGGACAGCGAATTTCAAAGCTATAAATCCGTTGGCAAATCCTGACTTTTCAAACAAAAAGGTCAGGAATCACTTCCAAACCGGATCCGCTGGTTTCTGCCCCTGAGCGGCTTTACCGACCTGGAGTGGGTCGTTTAGCGGGGTGAGTAATTTGGCATCGGTGACTGCTTTTCCTGTTGCTTTCCAGATCCCCTTCCTGAGCAAAGTTTCCGTGCCGCTGTAATAGCCTTCCGGTGTCAGTGACAGCCAGGCGTCATCGGGACCGCTCCAGAAAGTTGCCAGCAATCGCGCATCGGCAACATCCCAGAGCTTCACCGTTCCATCAGTTCCACCAGAAGATGCCCGCTTACCTTGAGAATCCAGAGCAACTGTAAATGTCATGGAACCTGCCTGGGCCGCCTTGATGAGATCGCCGCTGGGCTTGTAGAAGCGTACTGTGCCATCGCCCCCGGCAACCGCACAAACAGTTCCCTTCTGATCGAAAGTCAGTTCGTGCACAGCAATGCCAGGGCCCCCCGTTCGTTTCACGCGTTCGGCAGTTTTGGCATCCCACCAACTGAGTTGCGTCTCCATGCCGCCCGTCACCACTTGTTGACCGTCTGGACGAATGGCAACCGCCATCACTTCTTGATCTGTGCCGCTGAGGGTGAGCAAACCTTTGCCGGAAGCAGTCTCCACAATTCGTCCCGTGCGGTCCTTGCTGGCGGTGGCGAACCAAGTGCCATCGGGGCTGAAAGCGACGGCATAAACGGAATCGGAGTGGCCGGTATACGTGTGCATGAGCTTGCCGGTCTTCACTTCCCATACTCGAACCGTTTTGTCGAAACTGGCCGAAGCGATTTTGGCATTGTCGCGAGTGAAGTCGATTCCGGATACGGTATCGAGATGTCCGCCGAGGGAGTGAATCAGCTTCCAGTCTGTTGTGTCGAAGAGCCGGAGATCGCCGCGGATTGAGGGCTGACCGCCTGCCACTGCCAGGAGCTTGCCATCGGGAGAGAACTTCAAGGCGTTCACAGCACCCAAGACATTCGTGAGTAACTTGAGTGGTTTGGCCGTCGTGAGATCCCACACCGTAACTCGGCCATATGTGCCTGATGCCAGCAGCTTGCCATCCGGGCTGAACGAAACGGCTGCGACAGGCGGCAGTGGACCAATGGGGAGAGTCAATTCGAGCGGACCTGGCAGGTTGGCGGTTTTTGGCAGCGTGGCCTTGGTGGGAAACGAGATATTCAGTTTCCGAACGGGCCGGCTAGGACCAGTCGCGATTGCCGAGGTCTCGACTTCCTTGGGCTTGGTTCCCTCGGGTGCCCCAGTTGCAACCCATGTACGGATGATGGCGATATCCGCTGCCGGGATCGGCTCGGCATCGAGCGGCATGGCCCGTTTCTTGTCTTTGGAACTGAGCAAAGTAACGATAAGCGAATCGTCGGGCTTACCGGGCACGAGCACATTGCCCGCTTTTGAGCCTTTGAGGATGCTCTCGGGCTTATCGAGTGCCAGTCCAGCGGAAAGTTCGATTTCCGAGAGCTTGCGTTCGCTATGGCAGACGGTGCAATGCTTGCGGAGAATTGGCCGAACGTCTAACCAATAGGTCGGATCGGCGGCGAAGGAACCGCCACTGAGAAAAAGGAGGAAGCAGAGAGAGAGCAATGAAGAGCGGATCATGGGTGCTTGATTCTCATTTTTACTTTTTATCACGCCCCAAGTTAAGTCCCAAATATCACTTCCAAAGCATTTTAATGATTTGGGTTCGTTTTGCAAAAACGGCGAAATATTATGAAACTCAATTGTATATTATTACGTTTGATAAATCGGCCGACTGATGCAATCAGTGGGAAAGGTTGGCAAGCTCTTATTCGAACGAGTATGCTGGGGTCTACCGTCAGGTTGATTCATCCTCTTCGTGTAAGAGTGAAAGATGGGACGTACGAACTCAAGGTTGAGGAGCAGAAGATCAAGAAGTGATCGTGTGTTCACCGATTGAACTGAAACTCTCGGCTATTCGTCAACACCCAGAGCAAATCCTGCAAACCTTCCTTCACTGTCGGCGCGGATTTGACCCACCCTTCCGCTTTCTGTTTCTCATCGGTTGAGGGTGGCCTTGACCAGGTGACGAGGTAAAGCTCTTCCACTGCTTTCGGCAATGGCACCTTGTCGGCGATCAGCTTGTCGATTCGGCCGGTTTTATCGAGGATCTTCTTATTCAACGTGTCGCCGTTCAATAGGTGCATGGCCTGGGCGATGTTGGGTGTGGTGGTACGCTCGCACTCGCACAAGACCTGCCGTGCCGGGCGGCCAAAGGTATCCATCAGATACGATTTCACTTCGCTATCCGGGAGTTGGATCGCCCGCGTGCCTAACGGCAAGCCCGCATATTTCTCCCGCGTGCCGGTCGCGAAATCGACTGCATCGGCCAACTGTTCGGCCGTCAATCGGCGAACTGTTCGGCGGGTGAAGTGCGTGTTGGCAGTATCAATCTTGTTCCAATCAGTGACAGTTGACGAAAGTTGATAAGCCCTGCTCTCAAAGATCGTGCGCAGCAGGTGCTTCAGATCGAACTTGGCTTTCACCAGGTCTTCGGCCAGGGCATCGAGAAGTTCAGGATTCGAAGCCGGGTTGGTGGCTCGCATATCATCGAGTGGCTCGACCAATCCTCGGCCCATCGTGTAGCCCCAGAAACGGTTGGCGATGTTGCGGGCGAACATCTTGTTGCTCGGGCTTGTCAACCAGTCGGCTAACTTCTTGCGGCGATCGAATTCATCCTCCCACGATTGCTTGGGATCGCCATCGAGTGGTTGCGGCTTGACCACCGTTCGCTTGCGCGGATGATTGACTTCACCATTCGGGCGGATGTAAATCACTTTCTCCTGGCCGAAGATGCCGAATTCCTGGCTGGTTTTTGTGCCCATCCGCGAAAAGAACGCGGTGAGCCCGTAGTAGTCATCCTGCGACCACTTCTCGAACGGGTGATGGTGGCACTTGGCACAACCAACCCGGATGCCGAGGAACAATTGAGCCGTGGTTTCCGCCCACTCTTCGGCATTCCGGCCGATCTGGAAAAAGTTGGCCGGACCATCGATGAAGGTGCTGCCCTCGGCGGTCACAATATCGCGCACGAAGGCATCGACCGGCACGTTGTCGCGCGTCTGGGATCGAACCCAGTTGTGGAAGCTCCACATCCCTTTGTCCTGGAGGGCAGTGCGGTTGATCCGCAACAAGTCGCCCCACTTGAGAGCCCACCAGTCGATGAACTCGGGTCGTTCGAGGACCTTGTCGATGGCCTTGGTTCGCTTTTTCGGATCTTTGTCCGCCAAGAAACTGCGCACTTCATCCACTGTCGGCAGCGTGCCGATGGCATCGAGGTAAAGCCTGCGGAGGAACTCATCATCCGTGCAAAGCGGCGATGGCGTGAGACCGATGTCCTTCCACTTGGCGAGCAACTTGACGTCAATGAAGTTGTTGGTTGTGACTTCCGGGTACTTGTCCAACCGGGCAAACGGCAGAGTCACTTGGGCAATGCCGGCTTGGCCGCCAAAGCGGACCATGATGTGCGTTTCACCAGCAGTTTTAGCAGTGATGAGCCCAGCCGGCGTGATCGATGCCACGGAATCATTCAAGGCATCGAACTGAGCCGTGGTGGTGACGTCCTCGCTCTTGCCATCGGACCAGATGGCTGTAATCGCGAGCTGCTGTTGCTCTCCCGGTTGCATGGTGCGCGTGTGAGGGAAGATCTGCAGACGTTCGACAGTCGGGTCCTTGAGATCGGGTGCGGGAGCGCCATCTTCGAGCCATTGCCGAATGAGGTTGTAGTGCCGGCTGTTCAGTTTGAGTCGTTCACCGCCGGCATGCTCCATGACGAGGGCCGGCTTGGCGAGAAGGATACTGCGCTCGGGGTCGTTAGGGACGATTCGCCGGCCTTTGTTGCTCTGGACAATCTGGCCGTGATCGAAAACCGGGTCGAAGCCGAAGAGTGAAAGCCGGAACCCGCCTCGCCCGAGTGAAGCGCCGTGGCAAGCTCCCGAGTTACAGCCTGCCTTGGTGAGAATCGGTTCGATTTCGCGCGTGAAGCCCACCGGAATATCGGCGTTGAACCTTTCCACAATGACAGGAACAGAGATCTTCGCTCCAAGTGCTTCGATTGTGATGCTGGTGCTGCCGTCGGCTAAAGGCCGCACTATCCCTTTATCGGTTGTGACACACTGGTGGTTATCAGCTGCATATCTGGCGGACGGAGTGAGGTCCCATTTTCGGCCATCGGTCCAGACTCCGAGAACGATGAGCCGCTGTTCGTCACGTTCCCCGCTGAGTTTTACTGGATTGGGATAGACAATGAGCTGCTGGGGAGAAACGGGTCTTGACTCCCCTGCGCATGAATCACCCGGCATTACCAAGGGAACGAAAACAGCAAGAAAGAGAGTTCGACCGAGCATTTCGGAACCCCGGTAGCGATTGGGGTGGCGGGTAGGGTCATGTGACTCGGGACGCGAGTGTCCCGATGATATCGGCGGGAAGGACATTTAGAATTTTCCGGGATTATTGAAGCGGAGTCAAGCAGTTCACAGCTTCGAGTCTTGTTGCATCAGCAAACTCACCTTCTTGAGGCATGTCGGCGATGAGCCATGCGCCTTTATCCGGAACATTCCCTGAGACAGTTATTTCCAATCGAATGTCTTGACAGTTTCAAAGATAAATGTAGGATTGGCTAATACTATATTTAGTTTAAACTAAATATTTAATTCGTAATTACTTTGAATAATATTTAGTAGAGACATATGCGTCAAAAACAACTGATTCCAAAGGGTTTCACGTTAATCGAATTATTGGTCGTCATTGCCATTATTGCAATTCTGATTGGCTTGCTGTTACCTGCCGTGCAAAAGGTTCGTGAGGCAGCCGCGCGCATCCAATGTGCCAACAATCTCAAGCAAATAGGTCTCGCCTTGCACAACTACCACGACGCCAACCAGGTCTTTCCACGAGCCTACCAACTCCTTTCCACAACAGATCCAACCGCACCTCAGGGCACGGGCACATTTGGCGCGGGGGCTTTCGTCTTGATCCTCCCATACCTCGAACAGAACAACCTGTTTGAACAAATTGACGTTACACGCGCAGCACTGAGCAGCATCAATATGCCGCCCGCAAATCCCGCTTACTCCACACCTATCAAAACCTTTCTCTGCCCATCGTCGCCGGGGCAGCCCACGGTCGCTTACTCGGCGGCACTGGCCAACAGTTTCAACAACTTTGGGATTGCACTAACGCCAGCGAATGGATTGATCTTTGGGCGAAGCGACTATTGCCCGGACGCGGGCATGATGGCCGATCTTCCGGGGATCAGCATCAACGCGGGAGCTTCGATTATCTGCCAGCCTCCCGATGGACCGGTCCGCATCGTCGATGTTTCCGATGGCACATCCAACACGATGATGGTGGTTGAGGATTCTGGCCGGCCAGGATGGTATGGGAGCAAGGGCGTGGCGTCCGAGCCAGCCATCGGCGGCTACACACCCGTCATGGGGACATACCAGAGCGGTACGAACGGTCCGGCACCGCAGGGCGGCGGCGCCTGGGCCGATCCATTGAACTACAACGCCACCAATGGGGCCGATCCCAGTGGCTCAGGCATTGCAGCGGGCGGCGGATTCATGGGGATTCCAAGTGCACCGTGGTCCTGTGCGAATGGTTGCAGCAACGACAGCGAAATCTTTGCATTTCACATCGGCGGGAGCAACGTGGTGTTTGGAGATGGATCTGTCCGTTTCGTCAAAAACGGCCTGACGATGAATCAAGTGCAGGCTTTACTCAGCCGAGCCGGCGGTGAAGTCATTGCATTTGAGTATTGAGTTGGAACACAAGCGCCAGAAATCATCAACGGTGATCGAAGCATGAGGGACTTCATCTGTTGGTCGATCGCGTTGTTTGCTTTGACCTCCGCATCGTGCGGCAGTAACAACACGTCGCTTTATCCCGTTGTTGGCAAAGTGACATACAGAGGGGAACCGGCCGTAGGCGCAACGGTTTTCTTCTACCGTCAAGGAGCCGATCCTCTGAATGAGCATACGATCATGGGCATCGTTCAGGCGGATGGCTCGTTTGAACTAGTTTGTGGCTCACTCGGCAAGGGGGCACCCGCCGGTGACTACGATGTGGCAATTGAATGGAAGCACTTTTCCGGACAGGGCAAAGGGCAACCACAACGCAGTGCCGACAAACTTGGCGGCCGCTATTCCAATCCCAATAGAGCGCGCATCCATGTCACGCTCAAACCACAGAAGAATGAGCTAACACCGATCGATCTCGAGAAGTGAATGTCGTTGAAAGGATCCAATCAAGTCTCTGACTTCTCGATGGAGAGCAAGGGCTGTTCTTCCAAGGCTCGTAGTTCTTCGCGCCTGGAGATGAAGTATTCGATTGAAGTGCAATTCGCGATGAGTTCACGCAAGAATTCGCAGTGAAAGTTTCACGATGTCGGAATGACCGTGCCGTGAATTCCAGAAATAACTTCGAGTTTTTCGCACCGAAAAACTGTGTAGTCTACACTCCCAACACGCCCCTCAGATAACCCGATTCGCCTGTCCCGACGGCCCCTCTCGCCGGGCGATTGCACTTGCAAAACTCATTCATCACCTTCCATGATGTGAATTGCTGAAATCTATGTCTTCGATAACGAGTTCTTTTGCGACACCCATTTGCGAAAGCGATAGCTTTGTGCCTGCAAAGTCGTCCACTCCTGAACGTGGACAAGAACAGCGTGACTTTCATTACTCGTATTCCGAAAGCTTGCCTTCCATTCTGGCGGGGCTGAAAAGTTCGCTCCTCATCACAACCTACACAACGGGAAACCTCGTTGCAGTTTCGCAACAGGAAGGACGGATCGTTCCCTCGTTCCACACCTTCGACCGGCCGATGGGGGTGGCTGCCAAGGAAAACGGCATCGCTGTCGGCACGCGCCATCAGGTCTGGTTTCTCCGTTCGGCTCCGGATATCGCTGTGAAATTGGAGCCGCGCGGTCAATTCGATGCCGCCTTCCTGACTCGTCACTCCCACTACACCGGCGATATCCACTGCCACGATCTTGCCTGGGTCGGCAACGAATTGTGGATCGTCAACACGCTGTTCTCGTGTCTTTGCACAATGCACCCGGAATACAATTTCGCTCCTCGTTGGAAACCTCCTTTCGTGTCGGCTCTGGTTGCGGAGGATCGTTGCCATCTCAACGGTCTTGCAGCGGCCGACGGTAAACCGCGCTTTGTCACCGCGATGGCGGAAACTGACAGCAAGCAGAGTTGGAGGGCTGTCAAGAAAACCGCGGGGTGCGTGATCGATGTTGCCAGCGGCACCACAATTGTCCGTGGCCTGACCATGCCGCATTCGCCGCGGCTGGCGAATGGCCAACTCTACTTCCTTCATTCCGGTCTCGGTCATCTGGAAACACTCGATCCAACGAATGGTCACCGCGAGGTTGTGTGCGAGTTACCCGGGTACACACGAGGCCTTTCGATAGTGGGCTCGTTGGCATTTGTTGGCCTCTCCAAGGTCCGCCTCGCTTCCGATTGGGATGGTGTTCCCATTGCGAAACATCCCGATCAATTGAAGTGCGGGGTTTGGGTAATCGATCTCAAGAGCGGGAATGTTGCGGGACGTTTTGAATTTCTCACGGGTGCTGGAGAGCTATTTGACGTGCAGTTGCTTCCCGGCGTCTCGCACCCGTTCCTCTCGGGACCACTTGAAGACAATCCGTTGTGGACGGTGAAGCCTTTACGTTGAGTGGGAACAGCTCTTGTAGGACAGGCTTCCAGCCTGTCCCACGAACGCACGCTTTTAGAGAAATGAATTGGAGGTCTGAACGATGTCTCGCCTCTCCCGGATCTTGACCGAGCTAGCCGATCGAACTCCCTTATATCGTCACGGTCGAAAGATGTGGCGAATTCTGGTCCCAAAACAGCACCGCACCATTCGAAACGTCGGTCGGGAACTGGAAGAACTCGAACCACGAGTGGTGCCGACATTGCTCGGTCAGCAGCTTTTCCCTTCGGACAATTCCTGGAACCAGAACATCGCCAGCGCACCTGTTGCCGGCAACTCGGCGGCTATCATCAGCCACATCGGCACATCGATCAAGATTCATCCCGATTGGGGCGACGACAGCTCCAGCAACACAAACGATCCTCTCTATGGCATTCCGTTCAATGTCGTTCACGGCAATTCGGTGAAGGCAGTCAACGTCGTCATCAACGGCTATCCGAGCGAGAGCGATATTGTGCCGGTTCCGATACCCGCCAATGCCGTTATCGAAGGGGATTATCAGAGCGGACCGAACTTGAATGGCCCCGGGTACAACACCGGTCAACGAGGCGATTCGCACCTCATCATCTGGGATGAGGACAACAACATTGCTTACGAACTATACGAAGCTTCAAGGCCAACGGACACGACCAATACCGCCAAACAATGGTCGGCGGTCCAGGAAACGGTTTGGAACATGAACACCGATACATTCCGCACCCTCGGATGGACATCGGCGGATGCCGCGGGGCTTTCGATTCTTGCCGGCCTGGTTCGCCCCGATGAAGGCCTTCCCACATCTCAAGGTGGCCAGGGAGCAATCGATCACGCTCTCCGGTTTACATTGCCGAGTGGGGATATCAATCCGCAGTATGTTTACCCTGCGGAGCACGAAATCAATGTCTCCTCGCAATCCAGCGTCAAATTGCCGATGGGTGCTCGCTTACGACTCGAAAACAACCCGACTGTCGATGCCCTGATCGCCAGTATGGGACCGGAAGTCCAGATCATTGCCACGGCCATGCAGCAATACGGCCTGATTCTCGCCGACGACGGCAGCCCAATGTACGTCACGGGCAGTTCCGGCTCGGTCGATGCCAACAATAGTCTCCAATATGTCTGGAATATGAACGATGTTTTGGGTCTGGAGTCTCTGACCTCGGGCGATTTCCAGGTGATCGATTTAACACCAGTCGTCACCGGCATCAGTGCATCAACGGGTTCAGCCGGCAACATCATCACCATCACCGGACAGAACTTCTCGGGAGCGAGTGGTCAATTGTCCGTATTCTTTGGCGCCGATCAGTCCAAAACAGTCACGATCGTCGGCGATACAGAAATCACGGCCGTCGTCCCATCCGGTTCAGGCACAGTCGATGTCACGGTGCAATCCGGGCAGAATGAACAGGACAACAACAGCAGTAATCCGAATGCCAATGCCACCGCTCCCATCTTCGGGTATGGAACATCCGCAACGTCCGCGGCCGATCAATTCACCTATGTAACGCAGACTGTGAGTCCTTCAAACTCATCAGTGAGTTTTGCCAGTCCAACAGACATGACTGGCACAAGCGACTTGGTCACATTCGTCATCAAGGACACCAACGACAACGCCGTCAGCGGTCTGCCAGGCAGTGCCTTCAACCCTGCTCTTTCGGGAGGAACGAGTGCGGGATCGTTTGGGACGGTAACCGAGACAT
>Ga0206805_1125_pt1 | contig 14595 bp, 13 predicted proteins | sample Alteio_BWOrgCont_59_FD_152890 | JGI IMG/M metagenome (GOLD analysis project Ga0206805, IMG submission 152890) | Enriched cells from forest soil in Barre Woods Harvard Forest LTER site, Petersham, Massachusetts, United States -... | ecosystem: Environmental > Terrestrial > Soil > Temperate forest >... | reverse complement strand
CGGAGTTCAAGGGCGTCGATTCGAACGGAGTGCAGCATAGCCTCAGCGAGTATCGCGGCAAGTTCGTGGTGCTGGAGTGGGCAAACCGCGGCTGTCCGTATGAGCAGAAGCACTACAAGAGCGGCAACATGGAGTCGCTGCAGCAGCAGTGGACGGCGAAGGGCGTCGTGTGGCTGAGCATTCTCTCCGACCCGCCGGGCGCGCAGGGCTACGTAACGCCGGCCCAGGAGAACGACTACCTGAAGACGATGCACGCATCGCCGACGGCGGCGCTGCTGGACCCGAAAGGAGTGATCGGGCATTTGTATGACGCGCGCACGACGCCGCATATCTTCATCATCGATCCGCAGGGCAAGCTGGTGTACCAGGGCGCGATCGACAACCAGCCGACGCCGGACCCGGCCAGTCTGAAGGGCGCGGATAATTATCTGAACGATGCGCTGAACGCTGCGATGGCGGACAAGCCGGTGGCTGTGGCCGTAACCAAGCCGTACGGATGCGCCGTGCACTACGGCGAATAGGGCGTCCCGCGGGGAACCCGTATGAGCGAAAAACCACAGGCCGCGCGCCGGCACGACCTGTCGCGGACTTCGGTTTGCTCATGACGTGATATCACGGACCACATCACGGACCCGAAAGTGGTATTTCGGGCGCGAAACGGCTGGCATAGCTTTCTGATCAGGGCATCAAGTACGAATGTCCACGCATAACTTCGCTGATCTGCTCGATAGGAGAGATCGGCATTGCCAAGGGACCAGCGGTAAGTCAGTCCGTTCTTTTTTTTGTTGACGATCCGCCCTTGGCCTGAAAAAATGGGTTCATCCGAGTAATGCGCCTGCATTGCCGACCCGATTAAGACAGTAGGACTCGGCGTCGGCGCCGCGTACGTCACCTTTGACCCCATAATGCCTGGTAGCCGACCGTTGACGCCCGGATTGGCATTGATTACATTGAACGCCTGAGCAGGCGGCGAAATCCCGTCGAAGTCCAGGGCCCATGGATCGTAGGGAGACCCGATGAGAAGGTCACGTATTCGTATACAGGCTGCCGTAATTGCCTTCATTTTGCTGCCTGCGGCGGTGGGAGTGCTGGCGGTGCACGCGTCGGCGACGTGCGAGCGCTTTGTGCGGACCTATGTGACCAAGCCGGTGCGAAATCGCGTGAGCAAACAGACCGCGGAGGCGTGGGCTGCATGGCGGCTGGCACATCCCAATTGGAAGCCCAACCCCAATGTTCATCGGCCCAAGTACGTGATGAACCGGGAAGAGGCAATCCAGAAGGTCGCTTTTGCCTGCACCATCGAGGTGATTCCCAGGATCACCGATGCGCTGCTGATGCCGGCCGAGGTACCGCCGCCGATCGTCGATCTGCCACCCATGGCTTCGACCGAGATCAACCTCCCGAACGAGGTTCCACCGGAGGTGGCGGAGATTACGCCCGACAACGAGTGGCCTGCACTGGGCCCGCTGGTGCCACCGATCCTGGGCGGCCCGCCCCCCGGGGTCGTATTGCCCATCGTGCCGCCCGAGGTGAATCCAGTTGGTGGAACCGTGTCCGAGCCTGCCAGCCTGGTGCTGACCGGGACCGGCTTCTGCTTCCTCTGCCTGCTGCTGGCTGCGAGAATTCGCCACATGGACGAGCAGCCGGCCTAGTTTGCCGGCCGCCCTCAGGAGCCGTTCTTCCACACATAAAGATAGTTGTCGTCGCTGGACGTGGCTACGTCCATGTGCTTCTGCCTGGTCGCGCGACTCAACGCCGAGCGGATGTTTTCCTTGGTGTCAGGAAGTTCCGTAAGCGGAATCTTCAGGGCCGAGCCTATCTTCAACTGCTCAATCCCTTCCAGTAGTTGGTTGACGATCTGCTTGTGTTTTCCATCCCGGCCTTTGGGTACGTCGACCTGAAGAATGGATTCGAACTGCGCCATAGGGGTGTCTTCGTAGTTGTTCACCGATGCGCTCCGCTGAAATCGTGATCTGACGTTTACGCCAACATAACGAGACGCTAACGTGACGTTATCCTAGCACAATCAGTCCGCGATGCAATAGACCGCTTGCAAGACAATTTAAAGCCGGGGGCGATTTCAAGGCGCGTTTGTCGCAAAGGCGCTAAAGGCCGGGCAAAACTGATTTCGCGTGTGTCGGGCATATACAAAAGAGTTAACCCGTATTTTCAGGAATGACTTAGGTTCGAAGTCAGAGGTGTCAACCATGTCCCCTAACTTGAACTTTGAAGTGATTCCGCTAGCCGAAGTCCCATTAGCCGTGACCCCGACCCCACAGGCTGAGAAGCAGCGGCCCGTGGTGCTGGTGGTTGACGACGAGAGGGTCATCGCGGACACGTTGTCGGTCATTCTTTCGCGCAGCGGCTTCTCGGTGATGACGGCTTACGATGGCGAGACCGCGCTGGCGAGGGCGGGCGAGGTGACACCAGATCTGCTGCTTTCCGATGTGATGATGGGGCCCGGCATAGATGGCATACAACTGGCAATCGCGCTGGTAGCGGTCGCCCCAGACTGCAAGGTGCTGCTGTTCTCGGGTCACGCCGCGACCATGGACCTGATGGCGAAGGCCCGCCGGGACGGGCATGACTTTACGCTGATGACCAAGCCGGTCCATCCGGCGGACTTGTTGGCGCGCATCACTGAGAAGTTCCGGTCGCAACCTGTCCGTGCGACAAAGTCAGCGGCTCGCGCTCGCTGAAAATTGAACCGCACGTCGCGTGGGCAGGGTACAATCTGGCAAATCGGGCCCCGAACCAGGAGACTGCCAGAGATGCAATCCCTTCCCCCGTTGGTGCGCAGACCGGAGATTCTGTGCGCTGTTTTAATGGCGGCGTTGGGCCTGACGCCGATGGGCGTTCGCGCGGCGGCGCAGGAGGCAATGTCGCCGCAGGATGGGCCGTATGCGCAGCCGCCGCAACAACCGCCAGCGCCGATTGAGCGGGAGCCGCCCGCGCCGCAGCCCGGGGCACAGGCGGGACCACAACAGCGGCAGGATGCGGGGCCGCTCTCAAACTATGACCCGGAGCTATTTCAGAAGCGGATTCCCAAAGATCAGCTTGCGTTCCTGGGACAGTTTGCGGGCATGCCTTCGAACCAGCTGTATCGCGACAAGCAGTTTCACAAGCTGATGAAGAGCTTTGTGCCGGACTGCACCTATCACTATGGGTCCGACAAGTCGATGGATCAGGCGCTGGACGAGGTGATTGAGGGCTCCAGCGAGCCGGTGGTGGTTCGCGACGGGCGGTACGTGATGCTCTCCGGGCACCAGGGCCCGTACCTTTCGGGTAAGGCGTTTCTGTGGATTGACATGCAGGAAGGGATTGGGCTGGGCGCGTTCTATTTCCATCCGTCGAATGGAGAGCCGACGCCGGTGGTGAACGTCTTCTCGCGACAGGTGACGAAGGAAATGCTGCTGGAAATGAGTGAGATGCCGCCGGCGTTTGCCCAGGACCTGGCGGCGTGGGAGCATGCGGACCGAGTGCCGGACCTGACGACGCGCTACTTTATTACCGGGTCGAACAAGAAGATTCTGCTGGAGCACGATGAGGACTACTGCATGCCCACGTCGGGGCCGGGGTACAACGACTGTGACCAGATGAACGCGGATGCGTCTGACAAGGATATGGACGCGGCTTCGTACCTGGAGCAGACGCATCACGTAACGAATGCGACGGCGTGGATGATTAACGATCCCGACCAGGAGATATGGATCGGGGTGCGCGACCGGACCTGCGGGGGCGTGCTGGATCCGCTTGGGTGCCACATCCGGATGACGCGGGAGCGCACGCGCGTGATTCTGCATGCGCCGCCGCCGCCGCATCCGCGGCCTGTATCGCGCAGGTAAAGTGCGGGGATTGGTGGAGAAGATGCTGACTGACAACAACGCTTCCCAGCCAAATCGCAATGGAGTCGCCCTCTCTGTGCTAATTCACGGGGTTGTGCTGTTGTCGGTGGCGGGCGCGCTGCACCGGACGCCGAAGCTGGTGCTCTACAGGCTTCCGGGGGCGAAACAGGGCGTGCAGTATCTGACGTACTACTCGCCGGGCAGCACGGAGGTGTCGCAGAGCGATATTGCGACCAAGGCGGTCGCGAAGCCGCAGCCGAAGTCGGTGGTACATTCTGCAGTGGCGGCTCCGCAGACGGAAGAGGCAACGGCGCTGAGCACTGAACGCGGCGTTGGTGATGCCGGACAGAGCGGTATCGGCGATGGCAACATTACGATTGCGCTGCAGAAGTTCTTTCCATATCCAACCCCGAGCCTGACCACGCTCCCGCGCGGTACTGCAGGCGACGTGATTCTGAACGCGGTGATCGATGAGCACGGAAAGATCTCCGAGCTGAAGCTGCTGCAGGGGCTTGGCCCGGCCATCGACGACGAGGTGATCCAGACCGTGAACCAGTGGGTGTATACGCCGGCGATGAAGGACGGCGTTCCAGTGCCCAGCGTGCAGGAATTGCATTTTCACTACGAGCGGCGCGGGTAAAACGTTTTTTTGCGCCTGAGTTCCGACTATTCTGTGCTGCGCTTACTTTCGCGGATGCGGCGAATCTCGTCCATGCGCTGGGCGAGAAGCTTTTCGCGGCCTTCCTGCGTGGGGTGGTAGTAGCGGCGGTTAGCCAGCGAAGGTGGCAGGCATTCCATGTCGGCGACGCGGCCTTCGACATCGTGGGCGTATTCATAGCCCTTGCCGTAGTCGAGGGATTTCATCAGCTTCGTCGGCGCGTTGCGCAGATGCAGGGGGACGGACTCGGCGGCGGTGGCTTCGATGTCGGCGGTGACGGCTCCATAGGCGGTGTAGACGGCGTTTGATTTGGGTGCCAGCGCGAGATAGACGACCGCCTGGGCGAGGGCGAGTTCGCCTTCGGGCGAGCCTAGGAAGTGCATGGCGTCGCGCGCGGAGAGGCATAGGTTGAGCGCCTCGGGTGCGGCCAGGCCGATGTCTTCGACGGCCATGCGAACCACGCGGCGAGCAACGTACATGGGGTCTTCGCCTGCCTGCAGCATACGGCCCAGCCAGTAGAGCGCGGCGTCGGCATCGGAGTTGCGAACGGATTTGTGCAGCGCGGAGATGATGTCGTAGTGCTGCTCGCCTTGCTTGTCGTAGAGCAGGACGCGGCGCTGCAGGGCTTCGGCGGCGGTTTCTTTGGTGATGCGTTTTTCCGGGTGCTCGCTGGCGAGGCTGGCGGCGACGTCGAGGGCGTTGAGCGCGTTGCGTGCGTCGCCGCTGGCGTAGGACGCGATGGTAGCGAAGGCTTCGTCGTCGGCTGTGACGCCGGTCGCACCCAGGCCGTGTTTGGAATCGGTGAGCGCGCGGTTGAGCAGGGCGATGATCTGCGCTTCGGTCAGTGGCTCCAGCACGTAGACGCGGCAGCGGGAGAGCAGCGCGGCGTTGAGTTCGAAGCTAGGGTTTTCGGTGGTGGCGCCGATGAGGCGGATGGCGCCGCGCTCGACGTAGGGCAGGAAAGCATCCTGCTGCGCTTTGTTGAAGCGATGGATCTCGTCGATGAAGAGGATGGTACGCGAGTGAAAACCGGCGGCCTTCTCCGCTGCGACCATCACCTGCTTGATCTCCTTGATGCCGGACATGACGGCGGAGAACTCGATGAAGGTGGAATGGGTGAGCGCGGCGATGATTTTGGCGAGGGTGGTTTTTCCGGTGCCGGGCGGACCCCAGAAGATCATGGAGGTGGGATCGTCGTGCTCGATCGCGAGATGCAACGGTTTGCCTGGGCCAAGCAGATGCTGCTGGCCGACGAACTCTTCGAGGGTGTGCGGGCGCATGCGCTCGGCGAGTGGGGCGTCGCGGAGGGTGGATGCGGCAGCGGCAATGGGGGATGTGTCGAAGAGGCTCATAAGAACAGTTGCGAGTTGTCAGTTGTCAGTTGAGATGCGGCTCGTTGGCGGGCGGCTTCGTAGAGGAGCAGCGAGCCGGCGATGGCGGCGTTGAGGCTTTCGACGCGGCCGGGCATGGGAATGGTGATGCGCGCGTCGGCGAGAGCGAGGAGATCGGGAGAGAGGCCGGCACCCTCGTTACCGATCATGAGGGCGCAGGGTTGGTTGAGGTTGGCTGTTGCGATTGGAACGGCTTTTTCGCCGGCGCCGGCGACGGCTGCGAAGAGATGCAGGCCGCGGGACTTGAGTGCGGCGATGTCCGCGTGCGTGGCCGCGATGACGGGGACGCGGAAGACGCTGCCGGCGGAGGCGCGCAGGGCTTTCTGGTTCCACTCGCTTACGGTGCCGGGCGTGGTGAGGACGGCGGTGACGCCAAAGGCTTCGGCGGAACGGATGAGGGTGCCAAGGTTGCCGGGATCCTGCAGGCTCTCGGCGATGAGCACGAGCGGAGGTGGGTTGCGGGTGATCGCGGCGAGCGCGGAGTCGACCTCCCAGCGCGGCGGGATGAGCAGCGCGGCGATGCCCTGCGGGTGCTGCGTGTTGACAGCACTGGAGAAGGCTTCGTCGGCGAGGTACAGGAGTTCGACGGTGCGCGGAAGCCACGCGGGAGGGTCGATGCGCTCGCTGAGGAAGATGGTCTTGATGGGGAGGCCGCTGCGCAGCGCTTCCTGAAGCAGATGCTCGCCTTCGATTGCGACCAGGCCGCCGGAGAGCCGGGCGTTGCCGACAAAGGCTGCGCGCAACTGCTTGACGCGTGGGTTGGCGCGGCTGGTGACGACGATTGCGGGCATAGCGAAATCTTACGCTGTGAAGCGATGCGGGAACGCTGCGGAGTGAGTTTGCGGTGGTGGCGCTTTGATCGGCTGCGGGATCAGTTGCAGGTCAAGGCCGTCCAGACGGCGGCGGGGCTGGTGTCCGCGCCATCGATCCTGAAGTCCACAAAGCTGCCCGCGGGAATAGTTACGCTACCGGTCGCGGAACACGATGTGCCATTGGATACCGATGGGCAGACCAGCGGAGTGTCCGCCATGCTGGCAGGCGCGGAGGTAGTGCTGGCACGCAGCGTTACGGTGATGGGCCCATTCTGTTGCGAGTAGACATTCAGCGCGGTCGCTGTGCAGCCATTGGGAACCCATGTCTCGACCGAATACGGCGCGCTGAAGGTTCCCTGCTCGCTCAACATCGCAGTCGAGTTGCTGACCGAGTAGTAGGAGAGATAGAGCGGAGGACCGCTATAGACAGTGTGATACACCGCGCCGCCGGCAAGCCCGCTGCCCGCGCCGCCGCTGCCGGCAGGCCCCGTGGCTCCCTGCGGAATGGTGAAGTTCAGCACGACCGCCGAGTTGCTGCCGCTGTTCGTGACAAGGGCAGGGTTGCCTGGCGGGCCAGTGGTGATGGTGCCGACGGCGATGGTTGCTGCGGGGCCGGCCGGTCCCGTCGGTCCTACGGTTCCCGCCTGCGCCAGCATCGCCCACGTCAGCAGATTAACGTCTGGCTCCAATGAGGAGTTCGGTGCCAGCGCGATGTAGGTCGACGCTGGAGTGCCGTAGGTCACCGCATCGTTCGCCGCATACCCATAGCCGGAGACCCACGCGCCTTTGAAGGTCATCCCCGTCAGCCCCGGCGCGCCGATGGTTCCGTTGGTCCCATTGGTGCCGGGGAGTCCGGTCGCTCCGGTTGCTCCCGTCGTGCCTGTGGCTCCCGCAGGCCCTTGCGGTCCCATTGGGCCTGTGGCTCCAGCGGCGCCGGTTGGCCCCGCTGGCCCGGCTGGCCCTTGCGGTCCAATCGCACCGGTGAGGCCTGCGACGCCCGACGGGCCCTGCATGCCGGTTGCGCCTGCCGGTCCCTGCAGCCCTGTATCGCCGGCCGCTGCAAGGAGAGCCCAGCAGGCTGGGCTCGAATCAGGCTCGCGGCCTGTGTTTGCGGATAGTGCGATGTAGCTCGACCCGGCGTATCCGACCACGTCACCGAGCGCGTAGGCGGTATCGATGAGCCATCCTCCGCGGAAGGCAACCGGCGGACCCTGAGGTCCGGTGGCTCCGGTTGCGCCGGCTGGCCCGGTGGCGCCAGCCGCCCCCGGCGGACCCTGCGGCCCAACTGCGCCGGTGGCTCCCTGTGCAGCGAGCAACGCCCATTGGTCCGGGCTCTGGTCGGGCGTGTTGCCGGCATTGCTCGCGATCAACGAAATGTAGGTCGAGCCCTGCCAGCTGACCGCGTCGTGCAGCGCGTAGTTCACCGCGGACTGGTAGTTGCCTGTGTAGTTCGCCACGGGTGGACCCTGCGGTCCGGTTGCGCCTATTGCTCCTGTCGCTCCGGTTGGCCCTTGCAGCCCCAGCGGACCCGCCGGACCCGTTGCGCCAGTTCCTCCGGCCGGGCCGGTTGCTCCTGCGGCACCCGCTGCTGCGAACAGCGCCCACTGCTGCGGACTCTGATCTGGCGTGTTGCCGTGGTTGCTCGCGACCAGCGACACATAGCCCGCGCCGTTATACAAAACGCCGTCGGCCAGAGCGTAGTTCGTGGTCGACGAGTAGGCGCCCTGGAACGTGATGCCAACGGGGCCGGCCGGACCCTGCGGGCCCATTGGGCCACTTAGTCCCTGCGCGCCAGGGTCACCGGGAATGCCTTGCGCTCCTGCCTGCCCGGGGATTCCTTGCAGGCCTTGCGGCCCGATTGGCCCATTCGGTCCCACGCTTCCGGGCAAGCCTTGCGGGCCCTGGGGGCCAGCCGCGCCCGTGGCTCCGGTTGATCCGGCGGGACCTTGCTCCGTCAGCACGCCCCATTGCTGCGGGCTCAGGCTGGGCGTGTTGCCGTGGTTGGAAGCGATCAGCGAGGCATAGCTGGCTCCCTGCCAGAGAACTACATCGCCTTGCGCGTAGTTCGTCGTGGAACTGTAGCTTCCCTGGTAGACGAGGCCCGCCGCCCCAGTTGCTCCGGCTAGTCCTTGCGGCCCGGCTGGACCGATGGCCCCCGTGAGGCCCTGAGGGCCCATCGGGCCTGTAGCGCCGGTTGCGCCGGAAGCACCCGCAGGCCCTTGCGGCCCAATTGGCCCTTGCGGACCGGTTGCACCCGCCGCCCCATTGGACCCATTGGCTCCAGTCAGGCCCTGCGGCCCGGCTGCTCCCTGAGGTCCGGTTGGCCCAGCGTCGACGAGTTCCACATCGAGCGTGGCCGGATGCGCCGTCAGGTCGTTCTCCTTGCTGTCGAACTGCACCACCGCCGTCGCGGCGGTCAGAGCGATACCGTTGTTCGTTGTGGGGTTGGTGATCCAGCCCTGCAGCAGCGAGGTGACATCGATTGCGACGAACGCCCCGGCCTGGTTCGCCGTAAACGTTGCGGCCGGGCTGCCGATGGCCGGTTCCGTTGCGAACGTCACGCTGTACTCGCCCCAGGCTGCTGTGACAGGCGCCAGCGTGATCTGTCCCGGCGTGATCACGCGGTTGACGTAGAGTCGCAGCACTGCGCGCGATACTTTCGCTGCCGTGGTCCCTGCGGGCAACATGGACAGATCGAACTGGAGCAGCGTGGTATATCCGCCGCCGACATTCAGATTCGAGATTGTCCCGCTATTGACGGCTGGCAGCGCGCTGTTCACATGCACATCGGCCACCAGGGTCGCCTGCGCCGCCCACGCCGGAGTCACGATCGCAAACGCGCACGCGCCCAGCAACACACCGGCACACGGCCTCAGCCATGGCCTCGGTCCCAGCGTACGCCCGACTTTCCGGCCCATCTTACTTGCCCCAGTTCAAGGGGGAGAAATCATCCTGGCTGGTATGCCTCCAGCCCGTTCCGATCCGCACCTCTTGTCAACGATCCCTGCTCGGTTATGCACGCTGCCAAGGGTCCAGTCGGAAGCCACGCAACACCATGGCGCGAGGAGACTTGGAAGCAAATCCATTTGAGGCTTCTGGAACGCAAAAAGCAAGATGAATCTCGGCGCGCTGACTCGCCGCCCGATGTGAATTCTGCGACGATGTAACTTCACGCGGAATCGCCACATCCCATAGACTGCAAAGGCACCCAACATCGAGGTTCCAGCCATGCCCGAAGAAACGACTTCAGCCGCGACCGTCAACCGCCCCGGCACGCTTCCCTCCCCTGACACTCTGGTCGACGTGCCGCGCCTGGTCACTGCGTACTACTCGATCCGGCCCGATCCGGAGAATGCGGCGCAGCGCGTCTCGTTTGGGACGTCGGGCCATCGCGGCAGCGCGTTCGATGGTTCGTTTAACGACGACCACATCGCCGCCATCACACAGGCCATCGTCGATTACCGCCGCGGCCAGGGAATCAGCGGGCCGCTTTTCCTGGCGAAGGATACGCATGCGCTGTCGGAGCCGGCGTTTACCACCGCGCTCGAAGTGCTGGCGGCGAACTCGATCGACGTGATGATTGACGACCAGCTCGGCTACACACCGACGCCGGCGCTCTCGCACGCGATTCTGACCTACAACGCAGCGAATAAGGGCAAGCCGCAGAGCGATGGGATCGTGATTACGCCATCGCACAATCCGCCCGAGGATGGCGGCTTCAAATACAACCCGCCCAACGGCGGCCCGGCCGACACCACCGCGACCAAGTGGATCGAAAACCGTGCGAATCAGTTGATTGCGGATCGGCTGACCGAGGTGAAGCGCTTCAACTACTCGCTGGCCATCAAGGCGTCGACGACGCACCGGCACGACTACATCACCGCCTACGTCAACGACCTAGTCAATGTCATCGATTTTGCGCCGCTGGCGGGGACGACCCTGAAGCTCGCGGTGGATCCGCTGGGCGGAGCGGGCGTGTACTACTGGCCGAGGATCGCGGAAAAGTATCTTCCGAAGTTACAAATTCTGGACCGCTACGTCGACCCCACGTTTCGCTTCATGACGCTGGACTGGGACGGGCGCATCCGCATGGACTGTTCGAGCCCATATGCGATGGCTTCGATGATTGCGAATAAAGACAGGTTTGACGTGTCCTGGGCGTGCGATACCGACCATGACCGGCACGGCATTGTGACGCGGACGGCGGGGCTGCTGAATCCGAACCACTATCTTGCGGTGTCGATTCAGTACTTGTTTACGCATCGGCCGGAGTGGTCGGCGAAGGTGGGGATTGGCAAGACGCTGGTTTCGTCGTCGATCATCGATCGCGTGGCCAAGGGACTGGGACGGCCGATGCTGGAGGTTCCGGTGGGCTTCAAATGGTTCGTTGACGGCCTGATCGATGGCTCGCTCGGCTTTGTGGGTGAGGAGTCCGCGGGCGCGAGCTTCCTGCGGCGCAACGGCACCGTGTGGACCACCGACAAGGACGGCCTCATTATGGGTCTGCTCGCGGCGGAGATGACCGCGGTGACAGGAAAAGATCCCGGCCAGCTTTATGGCGAGCTGACGGCGAAGTACGGCTCGCCGGTGTATCAGCGGATTGACGCGGAGGCAACCAAAGAGCAGAAAGCCAAACTCGCGAAGTTGTCGGCCGCGCAGGTGACAGCGAAGACGTTGGCCGGCGAGCCGATCACGTCAATCCTCACCGAAGCTCCCGGCAACCATGCGCCAATCGGGGGGCTGAAGGTGACGACAGAGAATGGCTGGTTCGCCGCCCGGCCTTCGGGTACGGAAGATGTCTACAAGATTTACGCAGAAAGCTTCAACGGCGAAGCGCACTTGAAGCAGATTCAAACCGAAGCCCAGGCCCTCGTCACCGCTGCAATCTCCTGACCTACCACAAAACCGCGTGGCCCATCCTTTCGCGCCTTTGCGAAAGGGTGGGTTATCGTTTGCATCAGCAAACGACCGAAATCGATCTACGAGTCAGCCGAACCCGCGACGGCGAGAGTGATCCTCCGAATCTCCGCACCATCCTCAACCTCGGACCACTCCTTAAGAACGCTCTGTAACGTACTCTCCGATTTGGCGGCAAATCCGTAGCGGTTCTGACCAGTGGGCTCATTCGTACAAGCGTGTTCGCCGGGAGTGCCCCTGCTGCACGCCTCGCAGAGGATTCGAATCGTCCCCCAATCCTCAACCCACAGCCCGTTTTCAAGAAACTTGTCCTGCAGGCTTTGCATCGCGCTTGCGTTGGGCATCACCAACCGAACTTCGAATGTGGAAAACGGTGAAGTCTTCCAGATCCCCAACTCGTCGAAGACCGAGTACTCACGTCCATTCCGAATACGTGTTCCTTCTTCCGCGCCGTCGTTGATGAGGATATCTCCGTAGCGACGCTCTGAAGCAGGCAATGGCACGTTCTCGATTCGAATCCGTGCTGGATCGATTCGCATACCCCAAACTACGTCTGCTGCACCGCTCGGATTAGCTCGCACGCAAGCACTCATCTCGGACCATAGAACTTCACCTGGCCCCTCATTCACATTGATGCCGTACGATTTCCATACCCTCCTGGCCTCATCCCATTCACACAGCGCGGTCGCCGCGATACCGAGATTCCAAATGGTCAGGATGGAGCCTATCCGCGCGCTGATTCTGCGCTAGACTTTCGCGCCAATCGCCCGCGTACTTAGCCTTCAGCCCCAGGTTGTAGGCTTCAGTCGCTTTCTGCTCGTCACTCTTACGTAAGATCAAGCCCTTCTCCGCACCTTGCCAGCCCCCACCAACAAATCAGCCGAAATTCCCAGCCCGGAGCGCACGCGGCGCACCATCGCCAGCGTCAGTTGGCGCTTGCCCGTCATCACCTCAGACACACGCGCCCGGCTGCCAATCATCGGTTCCAGGTCCTTGCGCGTAAGCCCCTGCTGCTCCATCCGAAACTGGATCGCTGTTATCGGGTCGGGCGCATCCATCGGGAAGCGCTTCTCCTCATACGCGTCGACTAAGGTAGCCAGCACATCCAGTTCGTCGCCCTCCGGAGTACCGAACTTTGCCCCCATCAAGGCATCGATCCGCTCCAGCGCCGCATCGTAATCCGCCTCACTCCTAATCGGCCTTACCGTAATATCTTTCTTTGTCATACTGCACCTCCTTTGCATCGATAGCGTCGTACTCCCTGTGTGTCCCCAGCCACTTGATGCGGACGATCTGATACGGATAGTTGATCGACGCAATCAGCCTGTAGTCATTCCCTTTGACGTTGAAGACAACCCGCTCGGCGGACAGAATGCTCGCGGAAGCGAATTGTGCCTTCAACTCGGCAGAACTCTTCCACTTTGCGGCTTGAACGATCTGATACCACGCATCGAGTTGCGCCTTTACTGCCGCCTGCTGTCCGCGAACGACCCTCTTCTTCACGAACCCGGTCAAAGTGCCGCGTGCAATTACTCTCACTCAGGGAATACTACAACGATCCCAATTTGGGAGCAAGCACAATCAAAGCCGGGCTCAGGTGCCGCATTAATGACAGCCATCCTGTCATGAGTGGGGTTCCGCAAACGCCGTCGCGAACATCGGCTGCACCAGACCCATCACCTGCTCCACCACCTCATCCGAAGAGCATCTCCCCGGCGTGCGCACCCATTCTTTAGCTGCGCCGTAGATGGCCCAGCTTAGTGTCGCCGCCAGCATCTCCGGGGAGACGCCTTCCGCGGGTGGGTGGAGATTGAGCCCCTTGAGCAGCATGTTGCGGACGACCGCGATGACGGCCGCCTCCATGTGCGGAAGCTGGCGCGTGCACTCTGCGCCGGGAGCCGTCACGAGGTAGTCGCAGACGCCCTGGATCATCGCACGCAGGGCGGAGGAGCAGCCCCCGTCGAAGCGGACGCTGCGGGCCGCCAGCAGCTCGCCGAAGCGGGTGCCGACCATGCATTCCAGCAGGGCAAACTTGTCGGTGTAGTGGTCGTAGAAGGTGGCGCGGTTGACGGTGGCCGCCTCGGCGATGTCCTGCACCGAGATCTTGTCGAACTCCTTGGTTTCCAGGAGCTTGCCAAGAGCCTGCTGCAGCAGCAGCCGGGTCCGCCGGATGCGCGGATCCAGATTCTCGCTACAGAACTCGCCTGTCTGACCGTCCATAACTCCCTCAATCGACTTCAATTGACGCCTTCGCGAAGCTTATCAGAGTCCCGATGGGGATTCGTGAACAACATTTGTCGTCTTTCTTGAATCGACATATGTAGGTTAGACATCAATTGTTGTGAAGGAGATTCAACCCATGCCTACTCTTCTCGAACTTGATTCCAGCCCACTGGTAGAAACCTCGATTTCCCGGCAACTTACGGCCGAGTATGCGCGCAACTGGCAGCAGGCCAACCCCGACGGCAAAGTCATCACCCGCGACCTGGCTGCGACCTCTATCCCGCCGATCAGCGCGGCCTGGGTGGGTGCGGCTTACACGCCTGAGGACGCCCGCACCCCGGAGCAGCGCACCCTGCTCGCGCTCTCCGACTCTCTGATCGCGGAGCTCCAGGCCGCGGACGAGTACGTTCTGGGCGTGCCGATGCACAACTTCTCCATCCCCTCGACGCTGAAGCTCTGGATCGACCAGATAGCGCGCGTCAACAAGACCTTCTCCTACGCGACGGGTTCGCCCGTGGGTCTGCTAACCGGCAAGAAGGCGACGATCGTAATCACCTCGGGCGGCAAGTACGACGCGGGCACGGCGATGGCGTCGTTCAACTTCGTGGAGCCATATCTGCGCACCGTGTTCGGGTTCCTGGGAGTCACGGACACGACGTTCCTCTCCGCTGGCGGAGCCGCCGCGGTGAGCATCGGCAAGGTCGACCGGAAGGCTTTCCTGCAGCCGCACGTCGACAGCATCCGCGCGC
>Ga0206805_1117_pt2 | contig 14623 bp, 12 predicted proteins | sample Alteio_BWOrgCont_59_FD_152890 | JGI IMG/M metagenome (GOLD analysis project Ga0206805, IMG submission 152890) | Enriched cells from forest soil in Barre Woods Harvard Forest LTER site, Petersham, Massachusetts, United States -... | ecosystem: Environmental > Terrestrial > Soil > Temperate forest >... | reverse complement strand
GTGGCTCGGTCGAGTTGGCGGTAGATGCCTTCCATGTCGAGCGGTGATTCGCCAAACCAGACGATGTGCGGCCGAATGGATGCGCCGCATTTCGGGCAGAGGGGTAGGTCGGCAGCGGTCTCGTACAGCGCCTGGTCGAGATATGGCTTGTTACAACGCTCGCAGCGTGACTGGAAGAGAGTGCCATGCATGTGGTGGATGCGGCAAGAACCGGCACGCTCGTGGAGGTTGTCGACGTTCTGGGTGCAGAGATAGAAGCGGTCGCCGAGGTGTTGTTCGATCTCTGCCAGCGCGAGGTGTGCGGCGTTGGGGTGAGCGGCCAGGGCATCCTGCCGACGCATCGAGTAGAAACGCCAGACTAGTTCCGGGTCGGCGTACCAGGCCTCGGGCGTAGCGACCTGGTCGACACGGTAGCCGTTCCAAAGACCTCCGGAGCCTCGGAAGGTTGCAAGGCCGCTCTCGGCTGAGATTCCGGCTCCGGTGAGGACGAACAGACGGTCATGTGGGGTGAGACGCATTCTTCTAACTTAGACGCAGTCTGGGGTTGGCGCTTGCCATAACAGCGTTGTCGAGTCGGTCAACGTGTGAGAGCTTGTTCGGATGTGGCAGGGAGCGGGCTTGAACCATCGACACAGGTAAAACGTCTATAGAATTATGACTGTGTCCTCTCCATCGACTTCCAGAGCGGCAAACCGAAGTTCGGACCGGAGCTCGGTTCTATCGTGGTGCTCTGCGCATCAGGGTTTGTGCTTTGCTGTGCTGAGCGGGGTGTGGGTGCTTGCGCTGTACTGGAACGCTATCGGCGCTCCGTTTATCTACGACGATCTCGACCATATCGTCAATAACCCGGCTCTCGCTTCGTTTCACAAGACGTTTGTGCAGTTCTGCATGGCGCCGGTGACGCTGTCGAACCGATTTCGCGGGGTGGGCGGGTCTACGTATCGTCCGCTGTTCTGGCTGAGCGTGGCTCTGGATCGTCGAGTGTGGGGCATTGCGGACGCAAGCGGCTTTCATGTAACCAATATTTTTCTTCACTGGGTAAACGGGCTTCTGCTCTTCGTGTATCTGAAGCGCATCCGTGTGGCGTCGTTGACGGCGGCGGCGGCGGCGTTGATCTGGCTGGGGCTTCCGATCAACTCCGAGGTGGTGGCGTGGGTCAGCGGCAGGGCTTATTCGCTGTGCCTGCTGTTTATTCTGGCGAGTCTGCTCGCAGCGTATTTCTATTGCAAGAGTGGAGGGATGTTTCTTCTGGGCGGCTACTTTGTCGCGGCTTTCGCGGCGCTGCTCAGCCATGAAGAGGGAGTGCTGATTCTGCCGCTCACGATCCTCTCAGCGTATGCGGCGGGGAATATGCCGCGTCGGCTGTGGTCGCATCTCACGAGCGCATTTGTCTTTGCGGGAGCTGTCTATTTCACGCTGAAACATCTGGTTCGGAGCCCTGTGGCGAAGGGAGCTTCGGCTCTATGGTCGGTTGGGTTGACGTTCTGGAAGTATGTGCAATGGATGATCGCGCCGGTTCACATGAGCGTGGAGCGGTCGACTTCTACGCCGGTGAACGCCGCAACGCCGGCGGCGATTGCGACATGGGCGGCGTTGCTGCTCTTTGCGGCAGTCATCCTTCTGGTTCGGAAGAAAATGCCGACCGTCGCGGCGGGACTTGCGTGGTGCTTTCTGGCGCTGCTTCCCTTCTGCGGCGAGGTCTTCATCTATCAGGGAATGGCAGAGCGGTATGTCTATGTGGCGTCGGCCGGGTTCGCTGTGGCGATTGCTTCCCTTACTCTCGAATACGCCAGGGTATGGAGAGGGATTGCGTCTGGCGTCGTGGTTCTCTGGGTATTGTGGGGGGCGTGGAGACTGAGGACTCGTGTGCTCGACTGGGGCGATCCTGTGTCCCTGTACGAGAGCTCTCTGGAGGCTTCGCCGGATAGTCCTACTCTGCTGGCGCATCTTGGAGATGCGGCGCTGGCAAAAGGAGACTTTGATAAGGCGGAGAAGGCGTTTAGCCGCGCGCTGGTTTTCTGGCCGGATGATATGGGGTCGGTGATCAATCTTGCGGTTGCGTATGAGCAGTCGGGCGATAAGCAGGGCGCGGAACGGGAGTTCAAACGAGCTATTGTGCTGGCTCCGCACCAGAGCGTGGCCTATACGGATCTGGGGACGTTGCTGTTTCAGGAGGGCCGGGTGGATGAGGCTATCCGATGCTTCCAGAGTGCGATGACGAACAATCCAACTGATCCGACGGCTTACTTCGACCTTGCGGTGCTGTTCCAGCAAAGTGGGCGCGACGAGCTGGCGATGCCTTTCTATCGAAAGGTTCTGGAGCTAAGGCCGGGAGATCCGGATACGATCGCCAACGTGAGTAAGCTGCATTTGAAACGGTAGGCCCAATCATGGTTAGAGCCAGTGCAACAATAAATTGGGATCGCAACCTAGCAGCACTACGCCAATCGCAATCAAGCACAAGACCACTTGGCGAAGGACCGGGATGCGAATCGAGGTAGCGCCGGCTGACGGATCAACTACGTAGATATACTTCAGCACTTTCAGATAGTAGTAAAGCGACACCGCACTCATCGCGATGGCCAAGACCACCAGCCAGAGGAGGCCAAGCGTTCCTGATGTGGAGGTCAGAGCGGAAGAGAAAAGATAGAATTTCCCAAAGAATCCGGCTAACGGTGGAATGCCCGCCAGCGACAACAAAAAGATCAACATGCAAAGGGAAGGTACTGGCGCTCGTCTACTGAGTCCCGCAAAGTCGGAGAGCGTATCCCCACCGGTTTCATTCTCTACCAGTGCTACGACACCGAATGCTCCAAGAACCGTCAGCGCATAGGTGATGGCGTAATAAATTAGTGCTACGAGGCTTTGTTGGGTGTGTGACAAGATTCCCAGCAACATGTAGCCTGCATGTGCAATGGCGGAGTATGCGAGCAACCGCCGGACACTGGTCTGCAGAATGGCGACGAGGTTTCCTAGCACCATTGAGAGCACGGCGACGATGGCGACCACTGGAACCCATCCAGAAGCGTAGCTGTGCCAGCTACTGCTTCCTTCGGCACCGGCAAAGCCAATCACCATGACCTGGTAAAGGATGAAGAAGGCGGCAACCTTAGAACTAGATGCGATGAGCGCTGCGCTTGGGGCTGGCGCAGCCTGATACACATCCGGTGCCCAGAAATGAAATGGAGCTGCGGCCACCTTAAATCCAAGTCCAACCATCATCATCACCATGGCAACGATCAACAGCGGATCCAGAAGTGGGCCATGAATGCTATTCGCAATGCGCATGAGATTTGCCGAATTAGACAGCCCGTACAGGAGACTGAAGCCGAAGAGCAGAAATGCTGCGGAAATTCCACCGAAGATGAAATACTTCAACGCAGCTTCCGCTGAACGAGCACTGTGCTTGTTGAATGCAGTGAGGATGTAGAGCGACAGACTGAGCAGTTCAAGCGATAGAAAGATCAACAAAAGGTTCTGGGTGCTGACGAGGAACATCATGCTGACCGTCGCTAGCAAGATGAGAGCTAGATATTCGCTGACGTGCTGGGTGAAAGTTGATCCTATGAAGGTTAAGATCGTCAGCATAGTCAGGAAGAGGAGTACTATCTGCATTCGCTGCGCCAGAGGATTCAGCACGAGCATTCCGTCAAGGATATTGGCGGATTGCGGCGCGTGCAGTATCCAGACAACGGATGCCGCACAGCCGGCCAACGATAGTATCGCGCCGACAGAGCCTCGGAAGCGCATCGTTGAGGCACGCAGAAAAATTAGATCGACCGACAGTACACAGAGCGCCCCGAGAATGACGATTACTTCCGGTAAGACCAGATGCAATAGATCCAGGTAGTTGATGGTTGTCATTGCCTGCTTCCCTTCCACAGGCTGTCGAACAATGGCAAGTGCAAGGCTGGAACGATGATGCGCAAAAGTAATTGGGGGTATAGTCCGACGATAACGCTGGAACCTATCAGGATGATGGCGCCGATGCGTTCAGGAAGGGTGATAGCCGGAAGTGGGGGAGTCGCGGTGAGAGCGCCACGATCCGGTGCACCGAAGAACGCTTTTTGCATCGCGCGCCAGATGTAAGCGACGCCGATTACGATACCCACTCCTGTGGCAACCGCAAACAGTGGGAATTCGCGCCACACACCAATGAGAACTTGAAGTTCCGCTACAAACCCGCTGAAGCCAGGCAGACCCATGGAGGCCATGCCGGCAAGTACGAACGTCACCGCTGCAAATGGAATGGATTTGCTCAGATGCATCGTCTCCAACTCCGACAAATCGCGGGTATGTGTGCGGTCGTAGACCATACGTCCGACGACAGCAAACAACAACCCCGCGAGAATGCCGTGCGAGAACATTTGTAGAACAGCACCGTCGAGGCCTATTTGCTGCAAGGTCATTAGTCCGAGCAGGACAAAACCCATGTGGCTGACGCTCGCATAACCGATGACGAACTTGAAGTCCTTTTGCACCAGAGCCACCATCGCGCCGTACACGATACCGATCAGCGCAAGCAACGCAAAGACATCGCGCCAGGAGCCAAAGCCCAATACGTGAAAGCCCCATGCATCCAGTCCGCGCGGAAACAGTGTCATAGCAACACGCAAACAGCCATAGGCTCCCAGCTTCATCACTACGCCGGCGAGCAGCATGGAAGCCGCAGTTGGTGCGGCGACATGGCCTGTAGGTGCCCAGGTGTGGAATGGCCAGAGGCCCGCGAGAATTCCAAAGCCAACAAAGACAAGCGGAAACGCCCACATTTGAAAGTGGACGGGAAATGGAAACTGAGCAAGTTGTACCAGGTCCATTGTTCTGGCTCCGGCGACGACATAGGCCGCAATCAATCCAATCAGTACCATTGCGCTACCGACGAACGAGTAAAGCGCGAGCTTCATGGCGGCATACTCACGTCGCGTAGAGCCCCAAATCGCAATTAGAAAATACTTGGGGATAATGGCGATCTCGTAGAAGACGAATAGCAGCAATAAATCGAAGCTTAGAAATACGCCGTACACGCCGCCAATTAACGTCAGATAGAACGCGAAAAATTCCCTGGTGCGATGCTCAATGTTCCAGGAGAACAGGACTCCTGAGATGGCGACGATCCCAGTGAGCAGGAGCAGAGTCAGGCTGATCCCGTCGGCTGCGAGGTGATACTCGATGCCGAGCGATGGAACCCAGGCAGCCCGCGCAACCGTCACCAGTTCGCCCGATCGCTGTTGTACAAATCCCACAAGAGTCACGGCGAATCCAGCCACTACAGTCAGCAGAGCGAGGATGCGAGCCGCGCGCATAGAGCTCTGCGGCAGGAGCAACAGCACCAGCGCGCCGAGAAACGAGATATAGATGGTCCATGCCAGCATAGTTAGGTTGCCACGGCCGCGCGAACTCGCCGACCGATATGGTGCGCGCACTCTCCCGTTCTGGATCTGTTCTTATTCATGCACATCTTCGTCTAAAACCTCAGTCGCTGCACTATTTGCATGGCTGTACTGTTGATGACTCCGAGCATAAGTTGGGGATACAGCCCCAGCACGAACATCAGGGTGATGGCCGGCAACAAAGCGAGTCGCTCCCTCATGGTGAGATCGGGCATCTGCGACCATTTTTCTTGTAAGGGCCCGGAGAAGACACGCTGCAGAATCGTAAGGATGAAAATCGCTGTCAAGAGCAGGCCAAGGACCGACACCGACGCTGGCCACGTTGCCAACGGGAATGTGCCTTTGAAGATTAAGAATTCACCGATGAAGCCGTTGAGTCCTGGAAGCCCCATTGACGAGACCAGCGCGATACCCATGAGACCGCAAAACACAGGAACGACCTTGCGCAGGCCGCCGAAGTCGTCGAGGCCGCGCAACCCGCCGCTGCGTTTTTCCAACAGAGCCACAAACCAGAACAACGTTGCGGCCGTAAGCCCATGGTTGAACATCTGCAAAAATACGCCGTTGAGCGCGGCCGCCTTTTCGGTCGCAAGCGCGGGGTCATTGCCGGTGAGCTTCAGGATAGAAAAAATCCCAAGCATGCAATAGCCAAGGTGATTGATGGAGGAATAAGCGAAGATGCGCTTCAGGTCCTTTTGTGCAAGAGCAGCATAGGCGGAGAGGACGATAGTGGCTACGGAGAGCCACAACAACGGTGTCTGGAACGACCGCAACTGCACATAGAAGATGGGGAGCAATATTCGAAGGAAACCATATATTCCCATCTTCGACATAGCACCGGTGAGCAGCATTGTGGTGCCTGTGGGCGCCTCTTCATAAGTGGAGGGTAGCCAGGTATGGAAAGGAACGAGTGGCACCTTTATGGCAAAGCCGAGGAATGCTCCGCAGCAAAGGGCAAGGGCAATCTTTTCCGCCGTGAATTTATGCCAGTCAGAGATGGCTGCGAACGCAGGAAGGAGTTGCCTGTTTCTCGCTATTTCGGCGAGGTCTATGAAGTCGAACTTTCCTGTACATAGAAAAATTCCCAGGAACGCCAGCAATAACGCGACACTTCCCACTATGGTGTAGAGGAAGAACTGTGTCGCGGCTGCGGCACGGTGGGGTCCACCCCACAGTCGAATCAGGAAGAATGCGGGAATTAAACTAAGCTCCCAGAAGAGAAACCAGTGAAAGAAGTTGAGTGCCGTGAAGGTTCCGAATAGTCCTGCTTCAAGCATCAGCATGAGCGAAAAGTAGAGGGGAGCCCTATCCTGAATTTGCCACGAGGCGGCCATCGCCATGGGGACAACGATGGCTGAGAGTAACAGCATCAGCAGGCCCAGACCATCAATGCCTACGTGGTACTGCACACCCAGAACTGGAACCCAGGCGTGAACCTCCTCAAATTGAAGTCCACCGAAGCCGGGGTTGAATCGATGCCACAAGACCAAGGTCATCGCAAGCGCAAGAAACGCAAAGCCCAGAGCAAGTCCTCGTACCAGGTTTTTATTTTTTACGTCGAAGACCAAGACGACTACCGCTCCTATCAACGGCACAATGGTCAGGCAGGAGATGGGCGGAAATATGTTCATCGCACGCCACTCCAGATCAAAAATAGGACCAGCACAACGAACGCAACACCAACCAGGCGCAGATAATTCTGCGTACGACCATTTTGCAGGCGCGCCAGGAGCTTACCTCCAACTGTTATGGCGTGGCAGCTTTCGTCAAAGCCTGGATTCACGACGTATGTATCCGTAGATCTGGCGAGCCAGGAAAAACCAAGCACAAGATAAGACACGGCCCACACTACGCCACTCCAAATCCGTCGATCGAACCAATCGCTGGTGCGCGACAACCATTCGTTGAAGCGGACGAAGGTGGCTTGGTAGAACTCATCCACATAGAACCTGTGGCGCAAGAGATGGAAGATTTGCGGTTGCAATGGTTCGAGCACATCTGGAGCTTCTGCGCTGACGATGGGCTTGCGTCCGTAGAACCACCACCCGAGACCCAGGCCGACGAAGACGATGATTGAGGAAGTGAGCATCACAGGAAGAATGCCGTTCTCAAAGAATCCCGCTACATGCAGCGTTGCAGTCTCGCCGTTAAGAAAGGAATCGAACCATGGCCAAGCGGGTGTGCCAATCACTCCTAAAACGATTACAACTGCGGCGAGGATCACCAACGGCATCGTCATGACAGCGGGGCTCTCGTGCGGTGGAGTCGGAATACCGTGCGCGTGATGCTCCTCACCAGCTGCACGCGAAAAACCGTGGCTTTCTGCCAAGCGGGATTCGCCAAAGAACACGTAGTACACCTGGCGGGTCATGTAGAAGGCTGTCAGCAGCGCACCAAAAGCCCCGAGATAAAACGGTACGCGTGAGACGCTCCAGGTCTGTGCGGCATGCAGGATAGCGTCCTTGCTCCAGAAGCCGGAGAAAAGCAGAGGAAATCCGCACAGTGCCAACATACCCACAGTGTAGGTCGCAAAGGTAATCGGCATGAATTTCTTCAGTCCGCCCATGCGACGGATGTCTTGCTCTTCGTGACAGCCGTGAATGACTGATCCCGCACCCAGAAAGAGCAAAGATTTGAAGAAGGCATGTGTGATGAGATGAAACATTCCCACCGCCACTCCACCAACACCTAACCCCATCATCATGTAACCCAACTGCGAGATGGTGGAGTAGGCAAGGATGCGCTTGATGTCATCCTGCGTGACTGCAATCAGGGCAGCAAAGACAGCAGTGACAGCACCAATCCATGTGACTGCTTGCAGCGCTGTAGTCGATGAGGCGACGAGATCAGTGCCACCATGTGCCGCCATCAACGGATAAACGCGAGCGACGAGAAACACGCCCGCCGCAACCATGGTCGCCGCATGAATCAGAGCGCTGACTGGTGTCGGGCCTTCCATCGCGTCTGGTAGCCAGACATGGAGTGGCACCTGGCCTGACTTACCGACCGCGCCAGCGAAGATCAACAGCGCAATGCCAGTAGAAGCTGCCATGCCGATACAGGTGCTCTGCGTCACAAGATGAGCAAGCGCGGAGTGCTCAAGGCACCCAGCGCCATGATCATAGAAAAGCAGCGTTCCGGCTTGCGAATATAACCAGACGATTCCAACGAGAAACGCCAGGTCACCAATACGTGTCGTGATGAAAGCTTTTTTGGCGGCAGCGGCAGCGGCAGGTTTCTGATACCAGAATCCGATGAGCAGATAGGATGTCAGGCCGACTAGCTCCCAGCACATGAAGAAGAGCAGCAGACTGTTTGCAATCACCAAGCCCAGCATCGCACTCGCGAAGAGTGACAGAAAGCAGAAAAAGCGTGTGACGTTTTCGTCATGGGCCATGTAGCCCGTGCTATAGATGAAGACCAACAGGCTGACAAACGAAACCATGACCAGCATCACCACGGTGAGCGGATCAAGCATCCAGCCGAGCTTTAGCCATTCGTCTCCATATTGAAGCCAGGGGAAATTGAAGGACTGCGTTCCCATTTCTCCGCGGCCGCTGGATGAGAGCACCTGTGCAAACGCGCAGAGGGAGAGCAGAAATGACAGCCCCATGGAGCCAATCGCAAGCGACGCTGCGAACTTACGATTTCTCTGTTTGGCAAGAGCGCTTAGCCCTGCCGCAAGGGCCGGGAATGCGGGAATCAGCCAAATATTTCGGACAATCCAGGTCATGCAGTCTCAGCAAAGAATTGGGAGCAGATGGAGATTCAGGATTCCGTCCTTTATGGGACGGAAGTCTACCGTCAAAGATGCGTCATGGTATTTATAGTGGGCGACTTATCCTCTCATGGCATTTACCTCGTCGATATCTGTAGTTTTCGTATGTCGGTGGAGCAAGATGATCAGGGCCAGACCGACCGCTGCCTCTGCCGCTGCAACGCCGATCGAGAAGATCACAAACATCATTCCAGTCAATACTTCGGGGTTCGGGCCATAGCGCCAGAATGCAATGAAATTTAGGTTCGCGGCGTTGAGCATCAGTTCGATTCCGATGAGCATAAGAATTGCGTTACGACGCATCAGCGCGCCAGCCAGACCAATGGCAAAAAGAAGTGCAGAGAGGAGAAGACAAGTCGACAGTGGAGTCATTGCTTCTCCTGCTTTTCGTGCATTGCGAGGGTAACTGCTCCGATCAGTGCAACAGTCAGCAGCACGCCAACGACCTCCAGCGGTAGAGCAAATCGCAACATCAAGGCATTGCCGATCTGTTGCATAGAAGCCTCGGGCTGCGGCAGAACGGCAGGTCGAGATGCCACACTATGATGGATTGCCCACGCGAGAACGCAAAAAATGACGAGGGCAACTGTACCGCTTTCGATCCAAGAACTGCTGACAGTAGACTGCGGGCTTGCTCCTGCGTCCCGCGTGAGGAGGATGGCAAAGACGATGAGAATCGCCACCGCTCCGATGTAGACCAGGACTTGTGCGAAGCCAATGAACTGTGCGCCGAGCAGTAAATACACCGCAGCCAAGCCAGCAAAGGCCAAGGTGAGCGCCAATACGGAATGTATGAGGTTGCGGAAGCTCATCGCTGCCACGGCTCCAGCTACTGTCAGTGTTGCGAAAATGATGAACAGCAAGACGTTCCTTTCGTATTAGCCATTCCTGAGTTTCATCGGCGTACCGCTTGGCAGGTGTTGCTACCTTTTGTGATCCATCATCCCCTATTCAGCAAATCGATACACCCTCTTTTCAAGTTTCCATCCTTGTGTCAATCCGCGACCTAGCAGGACGTATGGGACAACAACCAGAAGACCGCAGACAAACCATCGCAAAATGCCTTGTGGTAAAAAGCGCCAAACTCCAGCAGTAACAAGGTTGAGGAGCGCCATCGGCAGCATAAATTTCCAGGCGAAGTTCATCAGCTGATCCATGCGCAATCGGGGTAGCGTGCCGCGAACCCAGATAAAGATGGCAATCATCGTAAGAAGCTTTGCGAAAAACCATAAATACGATGGGACCCAGGTGAGAAAGGAAAACGGTGCGCTCCATCCGCCCAAAAATAGTGTGATGCCCAATCCACTGATGGCGAACATGCCGAGATACTCACCGAGGAAAAATAGAGCGAATTTGAATCCGGAGTACTCGGTGTAATAGCCAGCGATAATCTCTGATTCTCCTTCCGGAAGGTCGAAAGGAGAACGATTGGATTCGGCGGTTGCAGCGATCATAAAAAGAACGAACCCAGCGAACCCCCAAGGCGTGAACACAAACCAGTGAGGGAAGATCCCGGTATAGCCGGCCTGCTTTTCGACAATCACCACGGTGGACAGAGAGCCTGCAGCCATGATGACAGTAACCGACGCAAGGATCAGTGGGACTTCGTAGCTAATCATCTGCGCGATGGCGCGCATCGCTCCCAGCAATGAATATTTGTTGCGGCTCGACCATCCGGCCATAAAGATCGTCAGCTCCATGACCGAGCTGACGGCAAAAAAGAAAAGCACACCCGCATCCAGATTGGCCAACACCATATTTCGGCCGAAGGGCAGCACAGCATAAAGCAAGAAGGCAGCCAGCACCAGCATCACTGGCGCCAAAAAAATGCACGACCTTATCCGCTGCTTGCGGCACAATGTCTTCTTTGGTCAACGACTTTATTCCGTCCGCAATCGGTTGGAGGATACCAAACGGGCCCACACGATTCGGGCCATAACGGTTTTGAATTCGACCCAGTCCCTTACGTTCGAGGATGGTAGTGATCGCAAACAACAATGCAAACACTACGAGGATAGCGATGACCGAAAGTAACGATGAAAAAATTGACCGGAGGGTGGCCGGCGCATGATCCACAATCCGGTGTTGCAGAATCACGAAGAACTGGTCCGCGGTTTCACCCATGGTTCTGCACCGTCTCAGTGGCGGCCTTCGTTTTGGCTTCGACCTTGGCTTTTTCTTCTGCGAGTAACGCATCCGACGCAGCTGCATCGGTCGGATGGATCTTGCCATAATATGCATTGGGTTTGGATAACCGAGCCTTGTCCCAAAGGAGTCCGCCGAAGCGGTCGTCGGTGCTCAATTCAAATTCTGTGTCCATCTTGATAGCTTCGAATGGGCAGACCTCGACGCAGATCTGGCAACTCATACAGACAGAGATATCAATATTGAAAACCGCCGGATAGAACTGTAGCTTGCCCACTGCGTCCGGCTTTTTATCTTTGCTTTTTTCGATGTAGATGCATTTTGGCGGGCACTCTTTTTCGCAGATCTGGCAGCCTACACAACGCATGCCTGCCTGCCAATCGTCGCCATCGTAGACGAGAAAGGGAAAGTCTCGCGTCGCCTCAATTTGAGGCAGGCGTTGCTCCGGATATTGCACGGTCGTCAGGCGGTTTTTGCTGAGGTAACTGCCAAAAAAATTCCTGGCCGTCTCTACAAAACCCTTCGCGATGCCATCACCCAGCATGATGTACACACCCTTTGTGTAAAGGTTCCAATGCAATCTTTCGACGACACCGTTCGTGGCTGATCTGTGTCATCGGAAGTCTACCGATCCACTTCGCCTAGCACAATATCAATCGTGCCAAAGATGACAATCACGTCCGACACATTGGAGCCAAGGCACATATCTTCGAGTACGGTAAGGTTGATCAAGCTCGGCGGGCGCACCCGATAACGATATGGGTTGGGTGATCCGTCACTGATCAGGAAGAAGCCGAGTTCTCCCTTGGGCGATTCAATCCTTCCGTAAGCTTCCCCAGGCTTCGGGCGGAAACCGCGAATCTTCGTCTTGGCGTCCATGATCGGGCCCGGGGGAATGTCGCGCAGTGCCTGCCCAAGAATCTTCAAAGACTCGCGCATCTCCAGCATGCGGACCATGTAGCGGTCGTAGACATCGCCGTGTTCCCCGATGGGAATCCTGAAGTCGAACCTCTCATAAATGCCATATTTGTCTACCTTGCGGATATCGTAGTTGACCCCGGACGCACGCAGTATCGGGCCCGTGACCCCGCCTTGAATTGCGAGTTCCCTGGACAAAACGCCAACACCTTGAGTGCGTGCCAAAAGAATCTCATTGCTTGCGAGGAGACTCTCAAATTCATCAAGGAAGCGTGGAAACTCGGCAACTACTTTCCTGGCCTGCTCCAGCCACCCGGCGGGCAGGTCGACGCGACAGCCGCCGAAGCGCATGTAATTGCACATCATGCGTGAGCCGGTCAGCGATTCGAAGAGGTCGAGGATTTTTTCGCGCTCACGGAAGGAGTACATCAGTGGCGAGCCACTCGCGCCCATCTCCTGCGTCAAAAAGCCAATCGTGGAGGCATGGTTCTGCAGACGAGTCAGCTCTGCCGTGATGACGCGGATATACTCGGCGCGTTCGGGCACCTGGATACCAGCCAGCTTTTCGACAGCGAGCGCGTAGGCCCAGTTATTTGTGAGTGAGCCAATATAATCCAGCCGATCGGTGTATGGCATCGAAGCGAGGTAGGACGCCGATTCGCCGATCTTTTCGTGATTGCGATGCAGGTAGCCGAAGACAGGTTTGAGCTTTACGACACGCTCGCCATCCAGCACGACGTCCATGCGGAACACACCATGCGTCGATGGATGGTGCGGCCCAAGGGAGAGCTCGAGCAATGCGTCTTCGCCGTTGTCAGCTGCGTCGTCTCGGATCAAATCCTGAACTGCGGGTGCGGTCATTTCCATTCCTGGGCCCATTGCGAAAGTCGAATCATCCTTGTTCCGTTATTGCGCGAGCCTGCATCGACTTTTCAAGCACGGCGTCATGCGGTGTCGGCTCATACTCGTAGTCATTCGGTTCGACATAGTCTTTGCGCATAGGATGGTCTTCAAATCCGTCCCACATGAGGATGCGGCGAAGATCGGGATGACCCTCACAGATGATTCCGTAGAGATCGAAGATCTCGCGCTCCTGAAACTCGGCACTTCGCCAAACAGGAGTGAGAGACGGCAAACTAACATGGTGGGTCCGATCCTCCGTGCGCAACCGGAGGACGAGCGGCCCATGCTTCTTTTCCATCGAATAAAGATGATAGACGGCTTCGAGATAACCTGGAGACCGTGTCTTGCGGACCTCTTCGACCTCTTGTTCCGTACCGTCCACCAATTGTTTTACCTTCACTTTTTCGGAAATCTCTGAATCAAGCCAATCCACGCCAGTGACATTCGAACAGTAGTCGAGATGAAGTTCCGGATCGTCCCGCAGAAACTTTGCAACATCAAAAGCATGCTCCCGGCCGAGCAACAGCGAATGCTGACCGCAGGGACTGCCGTTGAGAACGATCCGCACACTGCAACCCGGAACAGCTGCTTCGATCTCGGATTTAATCTTTTCCAGGTCCATTTTCACTCGCCGTCGCCGGCCCATTTGGAGTGGTCTTGTAGATGATGTTCCACAGTTTGAGGTTCTTCGGCGGCACCAGATCGTGTGCGCCGTACTCAGGGACAACAAATTCACTAGGTTCGTCTGGGTTCAGGTGTCGCGGCCTATCGGCTCCCGTAAGATGTTGCGCATCGATTTTCTTCTGAAGCATGATAAAAGCGTCGATCAGGGCCTCCGGACGTGGAGGGCATCCGGGAATATGCACGTCCACGGGAATATAACGATCGATTCCCTTCAGAACGTTATAACCCTGCTTGAAGGGGCCACCAGAGATCGCGCAGGCACCCATTGCGATGACATACTTCGGCTCCGGCATCTGGTTGTACAGACGCACTACTTGTGGCGCCATCTTCTTCGTGACGGTGCCGGCGACAATCATCAAATCTGCTTGCCGGGGTGAGGGTCGAAAGACCTCGGCGCCAAAGCGCGCCAGATCATAGCGGGCCATGGTTGTGGCGATCATTTCAATCGCGCAGCATGCAAGACCGAAGGTCAGCGGCCACACAGAACTCTTCCTACCCCAGTTGTACAGGTCTTCAAGGGTGGTGGTAAAAATTCCTTGTCGGCTTAACTCGATCTTCAGCTCGGGATCCATTTTCTACCGTTCTGCTTGCGACTCTTGGAGATTAGACGTATTTTAAGGCGTTCCAGCTTGAACTATGGAGCGGTTATACCCAGGTTAAGACGCCCTTTCGCCACGTCCATACCAGTCCTTCAACGAGTAACAAGAGGAAGATCAACATAGCGATTGACGCTCCGACCGTTAGGCCGGTAAATGCCACGGCAAACGGTAGCAGAAAAATTGCTTCCACATCGAAGATCAGAAAG
>Ga0206805_1124_pt1 | contig 14648 bp, 10 predicted proteins | sample Alteio_BWOrgCont_59_FD_152890 | JGI IMG/M metagenome (GOLD analysis project Ga0206805, IMG submission 152890) | Enriched cells from forest soil in Barre Woods Harvard Forest LTER site, Petersham, Massachusetts, United States -... | ecosystem: Environmental > Terrestrial > Soil > Temperate forest >... | reverse complement strand
GTGGCGCAGAAAATTTCCTCCTGTGATAATACGATGCTCAATTTCTGCAAGATGTAATGCTTGTAAAATCCTAGCGCGATCGTCGCTAAATTTTGGATTGAGGATTATCGTAAAACAAAACCATGAACTCATCCCCGTTTCACGCTGAATAATAAATCGTTCATCATTTGAAAAAAGCTTAACAAAGCACTTTGCATTTTTTCGTCGTTGTTCAATCATGTGATCAAGTTTTTTTAATTGCTGAATACCAATAGCACCGGTCATCTCGATAGGACGCACATTGTATCCCGGTAAAATAAATCGATAGGCTTCAAAAAAATCATCTGCCTTTTTTTGATAAATAGCGCTATTATTGGGTATCGACCTCGTCCAACCATGAGAACGTAAAGACAAAGACAGCTCATACAATTCCTCATTATCCGTAACAATAATACCGCCTTCCATCGTTGAAAGATGGTGCGAAAAAAAGGTACTAAACGTGCCAATTTGACCAAACGTTCCACAATATTGTCCATACAGTTGTGCTCCCATCGCTTCGCAATTATCTTCAAATAAAATAAGCTGATGTTTTTCACACAATGCTTTAATTTTTTTTAGCTCACAAGGATTTCCTAAAATATTAACGGCTACGACCATTTTTGTTTTTTCGCTGATAGCGGATTCCAACAAATCAGGATCCATATTCAGCGTATGCAGATCAACATCGATAAATTTCAATTTTAGGCCATACTGATGTAGTGGATAATAGGTGGTTGCCCAAGAGATAGCCGGCACAATCACTTCATCGCCAGGGCACAAGGCATTATTTTTGCAGTAACATAACGCGGCTACTGCCACTAAATTTGCTGATGACCCTGAATTGACCATAACCGCAAATTTCGTTTTAAATTGCTTAGCAAAATCGGCTTCAAACTGCTTAACATATTGGCCCATCGTATAACGTTCATCGTCAATAACACGCAACATCGCTTGACGTTCTTCTTCACCAAAAGTATTGGCAGCCAGTTTGTAATGCATAAGAGTGATTCCTTCAAAAAATAAGCAGCCTGTCCCGTATTTGCTGAGCAATCGTATCTGCACTCGGGAAAAATATTTTTTCTAGCACATCTCCCGCGGGGACGTGTGTATGAGGAAAGCCGATACGTTGTATTGGCATTTTTAAAGAATAAAAGGCTTTTTCTGCAACTAAGGCAGCAATTTCAGCAGACAAACCACCTTGTTTCCAGCCATTATCGACGATCAATAATCTCCCTGTCTTCTTAACAGACGATACGATAATGTCCTCATCCAAAGGTTGAATGGTACGCAAGTCGATAACATCAGCGGAAATGAACAAGCCATCGCTTTCCAATTGATGAATCGCTGTAAGTGCCATACTCAATGCCTGTGAACAGCCCACAATGGTGAAATCATTTCCTTCACGCCGTTTAATACCTTGGCCAATAGGAATTTTATAATAGCCTTCTGGCACTGGCCCTTGGCAACGCATTAACCAACGATGTTCAAAAATTAATACCGGGTTATTATCTTCAATTGCACTCATCATTAACCCTTTTGCATCATAGGGTGTGCTTGGCATAATCATTTTTAACCCTGGAACACCCATGAGCAAGCCATGAATGGATTGGGAATGCTGCGGTCCTGAACCCCAACCACGACCTATGGCTGACCAAATGACTAAGGGAACCCGCGTCTGGCCAGCATCCATAAAGTGTATTTTTGCCGCATGATTAATTAACTGATTAAATGCCAGCAATAAAAAATCCGGCCGATTGTGTAAATAAATGGGTCGCTTCCCTTGCATCGCCGCCCCTACACAAACCCCCATTAACCCTTCTTCCGAAACAGGCGTGTCAAAAACACGTTCACCGCCGAATTTTTCTTTTAAATCGCGTGTGACACCAAAAATATGGCCGGGATCAGTAGCACCCTGCCCTAATACAAACGTATCCGGATCTTGCGCGAGTTTAATGTGTAGTGCTTCATTTAAAGCGGCGGTGTAATCAATAACACGTGACCCCTGGTCACACGGGTGAGTGTGTTGATCCGCATAATCCACAACCAAATTTTCATCCCACAGCATAATGCCATCCTGATTTAAGCATAAACGGTATTAAACAAAAGCGCCGGAGCAGGATGAGGACTGTTCAAAGCAAACTCAAAACTGTCTTCAATTTCTATTTGTATTTTATTTTTGTAGTCCTCATCCATGGCTAGCGTCAAAATTTTCCTCTTTTGCAAGGCTTGTGTTAACACGTTAATGGGATCTTGCGCCATCCAACTGCTAAGCTCCTGTATAGGACGATAACCGGTTGCTGAATCATCACCGACACCATGGTGGCCTCGCCAGCGATAGCTATTAATAACCAGATAACCAGGACCTTCACCGTCCCGTGCTCTCTGCACCGCACGAGACATGAGCGCATAAATCGCCAGTATGTCGTTACCATTCACTTCTTGTGCGGGCAAACCAAAATGTGCAACACGATCAATAATTTTTACATGGTGCGGTTGGCGCTCATCGAGGGGGGTGCATACGGAATAAAAATTGTTTTCACAAACAAAAATAATGGGTAATTTTTTCAAAATGGCAAAATTCAGGGATTCCCAGTGTACCCCTTCTTCCGTTGCCGCATCACCAAAAAAAGCGACAGACACCCGCGATGCTTTATTCAGCTTTTGACTTAAAGCAAAACCAGTCGCAATCGGTATCGCACCTGCCACAATCGCAGAACTCCCTTCCATACCCACTTTTTTATCTAAGAGATGCATGGAGCCGGCTAATGATTTTGCACAACCCGTCTCCCGACAGTGTAATTCTGCCATCATCGCCCGCAAATCACCCCCTTTTGCTAAGTAATGACCATGCGCTCTGTGGCTACAATAGATTAAATCTCCCGCGTGTAAAGCCAGATTACATCCTGCAGCACTTGCTTCTTGACCGATAGACAAATGCACCGGTGATTTCATAGCATCCTTGTGATAATCCCTTTCTATGGCTTCTTCAACCATACGGATACGCAACATAACAAAATAGAGTTTTAATAAGAAATCCGACTGATAATGTTGAGTATCTGTCAAAAATTTTTTTGAATCGACCGCTTCACACGGAAATTTGATCATGGGCCTCCGCACTGGCATACAAATACCACTGGTAAGTTAATTCCAAGCCTTGCTCTACGCTTATTTGTGCAGACCAACCTAATGATGTTAACTGACTATTGTCTAATCGTTTTTGCGACACACCATCCGACTGGCTTCTATCCCAGAGCATTTGCCCTGAAAAACCTACCGTCTTCGCTATCATTTCCGCTAACGCTTTAATAGAAATATCACCACCATAACCCACATTAATAGGATTATTTTTTGCGCTCACATCTTTTGCTAAACAGCGAATAATTGCGCGCGCCACATCATCAACGTAGATTAATTCACGACTGGGTAATCCTGAACCCCATACGGTTACCTGGCTGACTTGATTCACTTGCGCGTGATGGAATTTGTTTATCAATGCCCCCACCACATGTGCGCTTTTTTGATCAAAATCGTCGTGTGGGCCATACATACTACTGGGGATAGCACAAATAAAGTGAGTACCATATTGCTGATTAAATGCTTCGCATAATTGTAAGAGGGCTAATTTAGCAACGGCATAGGATTGACTGGTGGGCTCTAAATAGCCAGAAAACAGTAATCGCTCGTGCATAGGCTGCAAGGTATGGCTAGGATACATACAGGAAGAGCCCAAAAAAACAGCTTTCTGAATATTGACACGCTGACAAGCGCGCATGACATTTAAAACAATCAATAAATTATCTAGCATTAAATCAGCTGGAGCCGCTTGGTTAAGCGCAATACCGCCGCTTTTTCCCAATAAACAAACTAGCGTGCTGGGTGCATATTGTGTCATCAATGCAGTGACTTGCTTGAAACTATACCAATCCAATCTATCTTGCTGCACAAGGATTACCTGATGGTCAGGATTGTTTCTAAGCTGCGCGACTAGGGCGTGGCCTAGCATTTTATCAGCCCCTACAATTAAACATTTCTCATTATTCATGTGAAACTAAAAACCATCCGGCTTATATAGCACAATGCGACTGCCTTGATGTTCAAAACGAAAATTCACACAAATATAATCTTTCAATTTTTCTTTAATACGCACTTGAGCAGCCACATCGGCATAAAGCAATAAAAACCCTCCTCCTCCAGCGCCTAAAAGCTTACCACCCTTTGCACCTGCACTTTTAGCCAGTGTATACATGTGATCGATTTGTGGTAAAGAGACATTGTCCGACAATCCTTTTTTACAGCACCACGCCTCATCTAATAATTTTCCAAATTCATCTAAAGATTTTTTTGGATTTGAAAGAATCGACACCGCTTCGCTCACCATCGCTTGCAAAGTTTGTAAGATATTTTTATTGGCATTGATTTTTTTTACCTTAGCCGCTTCAATAGCTGATGCAAAACGAGAAAATCCAGTAAAATACAACACAAGACGTTGCTGTAAAGTATTTAATCTCTTTTTATCAATAATAATAGGCACCACTGTGTGCTCATATTTTTTTTGAAAGGTAATCAGATTAAAACCACCATAAGCCGCTGCAATTTGATCTTGACAACCTACCACTTCTTGTATGATATCACGCTCGATGTGGGTTGCTGTTTGCGCCAATTGCTTAGGCTGGATACGTTGACCACGCAGCGCCAGTAAGGAATGAAGTAATCCTACCGTAAAAGAACTACTAGAAGCCAAACCTGAGTTCGCTGGTAAATCTGCATTGTAATGAATCTCTACGCCTTCCACTTGTTTTAGATAAGACAATACCCCTTTAACGGCAGGATGTTTTATTTCGTCATAATTTTTGATGTTTTCAATACAGGAATAAACAATACGATGCTTATGCTCGAAAAAAGGCGGTAAATGTCTACAAGAAATGTAACAATAACGGTCAATACTGGTGCTAATAACACTGCCTCCGTTTTCTTCGTACCATTCGGGAAAATCAGTGCCTCCACCAAAGAAGGAAACACGAAAAGGTGTTTGACAAATAATCACGCTACTCTTTCCTTAAGTAACAATTTTCTAGGCAGTTCAACAGAACACATCTTTTCAAGATGTGCTTTCACGTTCTCACCAAATTTTCTTTTAATAAAATTTAAATAGCGAGGATTAGAGAAATAGGATACAAAGGCTTTATCACGAAAAGCTAACACCTCTGCAGACGTTAAATACTCTGTAGGCAACGGCGTACACTCATAGCTATGTTGTGAATAGCCTATCCATGACATAGGCAATTGCCAATTTTTTGACTTCGCCTGAACATACAGTTTAGACCCAGGATAAGCCATCGCACTATAAAAATTAGCAAACTCACAGTTCGCTTCTATAGCGAGATCTAAGGTTTCTTGCATGGATTCATAACTATCGTCTGGCAGACCAAAAATATAATTACCGATGACATTAATGCCCGCTTCTTGAATCTTTTTCACACGCTGTAAAATTTCTTCACTGCCAAAGCGTCCCTTTTCAACGCCCTCACGTACATGCTTACTACCCGATTCAATCCCCAGTGCTAACCAGCGAAACCCTGCACTTTTTAATTGTTCTAAGAACTCATCTTTAACGGTATCCACACGCGCATAAGCCCATATATTCAGATCGTAACCCCGTTTAATTAACAATTCACAAATCCCTAATACATGACTTCGATTTAATACAAACATTTCATCGACAAATTTAATATTTTTAATCCCATAGTCTTTCACTAACCTGTCGATATCTTTTACAACCAGTTCTGGAGACCAGAGCCGATAGGAAGATTTTCCGAACGGTGCATTGATACAGCAAAAAGAACATTTATAAGGACAACCCAATGAGGTGTGCAAAGAAACGTAAGGTTGACGTTCTTCAATATTTTCAAAACAATGCCAATTGTGCGCGCGATAGCGATCCATGGGTAATAAATCCCATGCACCATGGGGCATTGCCGCATCCAGATCATCCAATAGTTTTTCTGCTTCGTTGCCGATTATTTCCTTATCTTGTCGGTACCACAAACTTTTAATCGTGTTAAAGCAGGGTGTTTTTTTCATTAACGCCTGCGCTGTTTGTAAAATAGTTTGCGGACCTTCCCGGTCACAAACAAAATCAGTCTCCTCTTCCTGCATGGTTTGTAGTGGTAAAGCCGCAGGATGCGTACCGGTCATCATGATTTTGTAATCACGACTGAGATTTTTTATAGCACTCACAATTGCCCCTGCAGCAGGCATGTTTTGTGTAGATGCGGAAGGCTGAAACCCATAAACAACTAACACGATCAAGGTTGGCATTGACGCTTTCGCAATGCTTTCTGCCACTTTTGTCGGTGATAAGTTTTCAGCAGGGGCATCAATAATTTGTACTGAACAAGCGTTATTTCGCAAATAAGTTGCAAAAAGAGCCGCTAGAGACGGCGGTTCAATCGCAGAAAATTGCTGACTAAGCGATTGATAAATCGTCTGCGTATCCCCAGCGTTAATCAGTATAATATGAGGTTTTTTTTGCAATGGATTCCCTCCCACTAAAAAAGATAAAAATTTTATACTCACACATTCGCATAGAGACTATTCTGTAGCATGACATAGCCTTTTATAAGCTCAACAATACCATCATCGACAGAATACTGCGGTTTATAGCCTGTGTTTTCTATTTTTTGGTTTGAAACAATATAATTTCTTTGGTCAGGATCTTTGCCGCAGTGTGCTTCTAGGTAATGGAAAGCGGGCAAATGATCTTTGATTTTAGCACAGAGTTCGCGTTTGGAAAGATTTGCATTGGATAAACCAATATTAAAAATTCCGCCTTTCATTAAGTCAAAATATGCCATCGCATGTAAAAACGCGTTTGACACATCTCTAACATGAATATAATTACGTTTAAAGTGGCCTTCAAATAAAACTAAAAAACCATCATGAACCGCGCGATAAGTAAAATCATTGACCAATAAATCCAGACGCATACGTGGCGATAAGCCAAAAACGGTAGCCAGACGATAACTGATGGTATTGGGGTGTTCTAACAAGGCCTTTTCTACTTCCACCTTTTCGATAGCATACTGTGAAATAGGCTTCAACGACGATTGTTCGTCACAATCATTATTTTCATCCCCTGAGCCATAGGCGCTGTTAGTCGTAGGCATGACAACACGTTGATGTGGACTCAGGTACTTGAGCATCATCAGCACAGCCGCTTTGTTTACCGCCGTTGCGGTTAGGGGATCCTGCTCACACAAAGGAGCGCCTACCAATGCCGCTAAAGGAAAGATATAATCTGCTTTTTTAAGTGCGGGTAACATCACCGATTGCAAACACACATCGCCTTTGATGACCTCAAAATTTTTATGGTAACAAAGGGCATTTAAACTAGTTTGCTTATACCGAAAGTTATCAACAACGATAACTTTATAGCCATTCGAAAGCAGTTCGGCAACAAGCACTGAGCCTATATAGCCAGCACCCCCTGTCACTAACACAGTTTCCATATTATCTAGAGCCTCCGTAAAAAACTATACTCTTCACACTTCTATTCAAAGCAGGGTCGTATGCTATCTAAAATAAATGACTTTTACAAATTAAATCATCGTGAGCTGTCGCTCCCACGTGTCCTTTTCGTCCAGGCAGCAATGGTTCTATACTCTTCGCACTTGAATTTTCGGTCTGCGTTGCTCACTCAGCTCGCAATCCTCATGTATCATACAGGAACGAAGGTTGCTCGCTTTCGTAGCGCCTTGCCGAAAACCCAATTGCTATGAGTATATCTAATGGTTTCCCGTGAACAACCGCTTAAACGCACTCAACCTGCTTAATAAAAGCATAAGAAAATATGGTTATAATTGATATTGTATAAACGTCTTCTAACCTGATGTCATTGTATTTTTTTAATTTATACTCACATTAGCCTCTTCAGGTGTAATGAGTATATACTCACAGCAATTGGATTTTCGGCAAGGCGCCACGAAGGCGAGCAACCGGAGTGTATGTGGATACATGAGGATTGCGAGCCGAGTGAGCAACGCAGACCGAAAATTCAAGTGCGAAGAGTATAGATGGAGGTAACTGAATATGCCCACTAACGACGAACTGATTAACAACCTTAAAAAAAATCACCTCGCGCTGGCCAAAACGATCTACCCAGGACAGACAATGGATGGCCTGCGACCACCTCGTACAGATATCTCTCCTGAACAAGAAGAGACGATAATCTATGGCAAAAAAACCACGTATACTAAGAACTTATTCTTGCTGGAGTTGGTTTTAGAAAAAAAAGAACGAGTACAAGCACTGTTTGCGGTGCTATCCAAAACAGGACAACACTACGCGGCGAACATGCTGTTGGGTAAGAACGATGTTGCCTTAGCACGGGAGAAAGCTTGCGAGGAGGCAATACGCCCGCATTTTGTGCACATACTTGAAGCCATTGGCAAGCTTGAGGCCATTGGCAAGTCCAGCAAGGTGTTACAGAATACTATTGGCTCTGTGTTTGACACTAGCATCGGTAGGGAGTTACTGGAGAAGTGCAATATCCAGCATACTTCCATTCAACAAGCCCTGCTTGTATGGACTGCCGCTAGGCAGCTGGGATGTCTGCGGGAGCTTATCCGTTATCTTCATGATCAGTGCCCATCCATGCGCTCAATGCTCCAACCTATCCTGTCTCAGGCTGAAAATGCTCAGCCTGAGAAAAAAAATAATTCTCTCGAACAGAGCAAGCTGTCATCACTCCCTTCAGCAGACGGTGAAAACCCGATATTTAATTGCGTGTTTAACTCACTAGTTATTAAAAAAATGATGTCTCCAAGTAACGAGTTTCTATGCGGCTTATATGCAAATAGTGTTTTTGATAGCTTTGAAACATTGCAAGAAGTTATGGTACTGCCTACCCGGGGTGAGAAAAATAACCGTTTGTATAAGATGTTTTTTCAGACGAAAAACCAAAAAATATTGAAAAAAATTTGTGAATGTTTGGATACCGTAGAACAACGTGAGCTTGCTACCTATCTACAAGGCGGGAAGGAACCTCTGTGCTTTTCTACAATATTTCCTGGCCTAATAAGCAATCGTTTCCTGTTAACAACAAAAATCGATATCAACCCAGAGCTTCTAGCGTCTTTACGCGATAATCGCATTATCGATCAGTCTCAGTTAGAGAGTCTGCAAAATCCTGAGAAAATAACATTGCACAAAGCTAGGCAACTTTGTAATATCTTAGACTACCTGCCTGCTCAGAGGATGTCCGCCCTAGAGAAATCTCTGTGTGACAACCAGCAACCACACCTTGTGAAGCTGATAAAAAATGAATATAACGAAACAGATCTGGCACAATGTCAACGTATCATTCAGCATCAACACACTAACGCGGACAAGCTGCTCAAGATAACACTGCTGACTGATGAATGTCTGAACGAGTTGTCTCAACAAGGTGTTATTAACTCACGTCAGATGGCAGCGTTGCGTGCTGCTCAAGACTCTGATACTAAAAATGCTACTTTTAGCCAAATCTTGCAAAAAGCTCCTCCTGAAACTTTTGAGTCTCTATTCCACTACCTCAGCTGTACCCATGCAATTCGCAGACAGTTGGTCCCTCTTCTGTTTGACCCTATGTCGATCAGTGAACTTAATGATAAAACGAACACCTTCTTCAGCAAATTAGCCTATATCATCGCTTCAGCTCCCACAGAAGGCATTATGCGCCAAGTGGATATTTGGGAGAAGATCTCCAGGTCTCACGACTGTTTGAGAAAAATACCGTACACGGGGGGGAAGGATCCTGTTTCCTCAGAACTGCGTAAGCGGATGTGGAAGAAAATAGACAAAGCGCAGAACATACTTTTTCTTAAGACAATGTCAGCTTCTACTACTAAAGAACCTTCTCTCTTTAATGCTAGTCCGACAATCTTTAAACCAACAAAGAAAAAACTTGAAGCTGAAGAACAGGAATTACTACCTGCCAAATTGTCAAGTTTCATATCATTATGAAGGTGATGCAAGGATACTCACAGCAATTGGATTTTCGGCAAGGCGCCACGAAGGCGAGCAACCGGAGTGTATGTATGATACATGAGGATTGCGAGCTGAGTGGGCAACGCAGACCGAAAATTCAAGTGCGAAGAGTATATACGCACTGGCAGCCAATGCTTGAGTAACCGAGGAGGGTGTTATTGCTACACTAATCGTCTCTCTACGCACTGATCAGGAGAAGCCGCACACAAGTCAGCCGTATCGCGCGAGGCATCGACAAACAGACCCGATGAGCTATCCAGCTTTTCTGGCGCTGGTCCAAAAAAATGAGCGCCAGGTTGCGGCGTACGTTGCGGCGTACGCACTGGTCCAAAAAAACGAGCGCTGGGTTGTGGCGTATGCGATATTAAAGCGGCAACAAACCCATCGAGCATCTCTGCCAAATCCTCTGGCTGGGCACTAACAACCGTTAGCAACAGATTTTTAAATGCTTTATCAAACAGTAGCGTGTTAAAAGCATTATCAGCTTCCTCACACGCTAGCATGAATGTTGGCGGTAAACTAACCGCAAAATAAACGTGAAGTTCTGAAGAAAATGGAGTACTGTTCAACAGTGAATCTTGAGAAGGTTTAAAATAAAGGTTGTCTAGTTCTTCCGTAATGGCAAATTGTTCGCTTTCTGAAGCAGACTGTTTAATTTTAATTAACGCTCGCGCATGTCTTTTAAATTTTAAAAATTTATCATATTTTTTTAAGATTACAAATTTTTTTAATTTTAATAAGTTATACGACAAGGGTTGAGATTTACCTGTTTCAAGATTAATGATTCGCATTTTTAAGAAAATACTTTCATCGGGCAGATTGAGGTTAAACTTATATTCCCCGCGCTTATGCGTCGTATATTGCATAAGACATCTGGATACGCTCCTAATCGGTAGAAAAGAAAACGTAGGAATAAGCTGGATCCAGTTTGTCAATAACTCAACTAATTCTTGGACATTTTCACGTATCGTATCGATGATGTTGGCATCAAAGTTCAAGTTCATCAGAAGAAATTGCAGTTGCTTTTTAAACTCAGTCTCAATGTGTGCTAGCCCCAGTATCAGTGCAAGCACTTGATTCATATCGGCGTTGTCAGTAGCTATTGCGCGTAGCATCATTAACTGAGCGGCCAAAATTTTCAGCTGAAAATTCGCTTGCGGTAATATTTGTTCTTTAGCCTTAGTGAATTTGTTTGTCATGCACGTATCGAATTGTTTTTTTATAGTGGTGTCAATCAAATTATCATGCAACGCATTAACGCATATCTGTATGGCTCTCCGAGAATTTTCTACAATTAAAGAGACTTCCCTAGCGGCAGAAACATATTGATGCAATGCGGTTGCATTGCGTTTCAGGGCGATAAATTCTTGGCAAGCTTTCAGCGCAGTAGAATCCGAAGTTTCTAATTGATCAAAAATTCCCTTATGAACAATATAATTTTCAAGCGCCGTCATCGCCTCTGTTCTGCTGTCAGTTGTAAAATTTGCATTGGCTTGTCTTGCTCTAAAATATTCTAGTAATTTCTCGTGAAATTCTTGTTCGGCGTTAATTGTATTATTTAAGATGTGTTCTGAGTCTACATTTTTCTCAATACTCGATCGATCTCTCAGTACGCTCAAATAAGAGGCTGTCGTCCAACCCATTTGTGTAAAATTCGAGACCTGCTTTTCAACGCTGAAATTTTTAATAAGCTTATCAATTTCGTCCAGCGAAGCTAACATTCCGGTCGGTGTGTAATCCATGCCACGAGTAAATAAATGAATATAATATTGCTGATCTTGTAGTGTTTTTTGTAAGCTGCTAGCAAGACCACCCGCGATAACTGCCGAGCCGACGGATAAAGCAAGCTGTCCAGAAACTTTCTTTTTTTGTTCTTTGGAACAAAATTGAAATTGCATAATCACGACTGCAAAGCGACCGTAGGTAATGGTATCAATATAAGAATCACCATATTTTTGAAAAAAAACTTGCAAATCAAATTTATTGTTACCATGACCGGTCCCCGCCAAGAGTGTTTGAGCTTTTTTTGTCATCTCATAAGGAGGATTGATGACGCTCACTTGTTCAGTACAATTGAGTGCCAATACGTAATAGATTTCTTGGGATGATTGCTTACGTAGCGTCGTTAAATCCAAACTGATTTGTGTACTGACTGATCGAGTATGCGGAACAACGGTATTGAAGTGTGTATCAAATTGACGTCGTAATTCCGCTAAGGAATAAAACAAATACGTGCAACAAGCAATAGTACGATTTTCAATATTGGATACGGTCGCAAAGCTTTTTATGACGGGTGAATGGCTGGTATCACTTTTTTCAACTGGGCTTTCAGTAGAAAAATCACTTGCGCTGCCGGCTAAAGACACGGCTGTTGTGAGATGGTTTAAAGAATCCACTGTTGATGTAGGCAATGCGGCGTTGGAAGCATTAGTTTGGCATGGAAATCGAACCGTTACCTGCATTGAATTGGCATCGGAAACCTTTACCGTTTTAGCGGTTATCCTCTTTTTTTTCATAGCCGAAGGTGGTGTAACCAATACCGCCGTAGTGGTTAAAACCCCTTCGATAGTATTTATTCCAGCTCCTAAAGTAACCGCAGGTATTTTGTTAGGCATTAAATTATTCCTTTAATTTAATAGGTGAAAGTTTTAGATCGTGCGTTGCTTAATAGGGCTTCTTATCCCGAGATGAACATTCGCCGCTGCAACGATTTTAGCCAATGTTTCTGCAATATTTTTCACATGTTGGGCATCCTTCCCCTCTACCATCACGCGTACAACAGATTCGGTACCGGATGCACGTAAGAGTACACGTCCTCGGTTTAACAGTGTTTTTTCTGCAGCAACGATGGCTTTTTTTACAGTAGAACACTCTATCACTAATAAAGGTTCTTCTACAGGAATATTTATCAGTTTTTGTGGAATTTTTTCCATACCTTTTTTCGCGTCATGCAAGGTTTTCTTTCTCGCCTGAATAGCCGCGAGTACTTGCAAGGCAATAATAACACCATCGCCCGTCTTAATTAGATCATTAGAGATAATATGTCCCGATGACTCCCCACCCAATTGCCACCCTGTTGCTTGTAAATGCTCATTAACATAACGGTCGCCCACAGGTGCCCGTATAAAAGCCAGTCCTAGTTTTCCTACCGCCAATTCTAAGCCTAGATTACTCATCGCTGTTCCAACAATGCCACCCTGTAGCACACCTTTTTCTACGCCATATTGAGCCAGTAAAAAAAGTAATTCATCACCGTCAACAATTTCACCGCAATGATCCACCATCAGTACCCGATCACCATCCCCATCAACAGCAATGCCTAAATCTGCTTTTTCTGATAAGACGGTTTGTTGTAATCTCTCTAAGTGAGTAGAGCCACAATCTCTATTGATATTTAAACCATCTGGCTCCACACCGAGAACGGTTAAGTGAGCGCCTAATTCAGAAAATACCTGTGGGGCAATCTGGTAGCCGGCGCCGTTCGCACAATCCAGGACAATTTTAAAGGCATTGAGGTTACTCTCTTTTGGGAAACTTGACTTGCAAAAATTAACATAACGGGATCTGGCCTCTTCAACACGATGTGCTTTACCTAACTTAGCCGACTCCACCGTAACCAGCGGGTGTTCCAGTTGCGCTTCAATAGCACATTCCATAGCATGGGGAAGTTTAGTGCCTGCATGCGAAAAAAACTTAATACCATTATCGAAATAAGGGTTATGCGACGCACTAATCACGATACCGGCTTGTGCTTTTAATTCACAGGTTAAATAAGCGATTGCTGGAGTTGGCATAGGCCCCAAAAGATAAATATCAACTCCAGCAGCCGATAAACCTGCTTCTAAAGCCGATTCAAACATATAACCAGAAATACGCGTATCTTTACCAATGAGCACTTTATTGTTCCCATTGGCTAAAACGCGACCGACAGCCCATCCAAGCTTTAAAACAAATTCAGGTGTAATGGGATAATCACCTACTTTGCCGCGAATGCCATCGGTACCGAAGTATTTTCGGGTTTTTATACTCACAGCAATTGGGTTAAGGCGCCACAGAGGATTTCGAGCCAAGTAGGCAACGCAGACCGAAAATTCAAGTGCGAAGAGTATATCATCGAGAAATTTAATCCATTACTCGCTGGCAACATCATCACCAGCAGCTTCTGGTTTATTGCCAGTAATATCCCACCCTAAAGGTTCGCGGGGCGGTTTGCCATTCATGATATCATCAATTTGTGCCGCATCAATCGTCTCATATTTTATAAGCGCTTCTGCCATGAGATGCAACTTATCAATATTGTCTTGCAAAAGCGATTCAGCCAGTTTGTAATTACGTTCGATGATGGCGCGGCTTTCTTCATCAATTAAGCGTGCCGTGTCATCAGAAAATTTGCTGCTCTTAGCAATTTGATGGCCCAAAAAGATTTCGTCATTTTCTTGGCTATAAGTCAATGGTCCTAGCCGATCAGATAGTCCCCATTTAGTAATCATGTTACGTGCAATCTCAGTAGCTCGCTGGATATCGTTTGAAGCACCGGTGGTCACTTGCTCTAGACCAAAAATTAAAATTTCAGCAATCCGGCCACCAAATAAACTTGCAATTTG
>Ga0206805_1123_pt1 | contig 14767 bp, 9 predicted proteins | sample Alteio_BWOrgCont_59_FD_152890 | JGI IMG/M metagenome (GOLD analysis project Ga0206805, IMG submission 152890) | Enriched cells from forest soil in Barre Woods Harvard Forest LTER site, Petersham, Massachusetts, United States -... | ecosystem: Environmental > Terrestrial > Soil > Temperate forest > O... | reverse complement strand
CATTACGTTCTTCTTTTACAGCTTCTTTCACTACTTCGCGGTGATTGTCTTCTTCGTTGGCGATGTGCTGATGAGTGCACGGCTGATTATTATCGGCGTATTTGCGATTATTGACAGGCTAAGGACGAGGAAAAACTTTGCCGGGCCGGACTATGCGCCTCGGGTGGCAGTGCTGATTCCTGCGTACAACGAGGAGAAGGTGATCGTCCGGACGATCCGGTCGGTGATGATGTCGACGTACAAGAATATCCGGATCATCGTGATCGACGATGGCTCGACGGACAGAACGTACGATGTGGCACGGGAGGCTTACCCGAAGGACATCGCCTCCGGGCGGCTGACGGTGTTGACCAAGCCGAACGGCGGCAAGGCAGATGCGCTGAATTTCGCGCTGGAGAGAATCGACGAGGAGATTTATCTGGGGATCGACGCGGATGGGGTGATCGCGCATGATGCGATTACGAACCTGGTACCGCACTTCGCGAATCCCAGGATCGGCGCTGTCGCCGGCAATGCCAAGGTGGGTAATCGCGTGAATTTGTGGACCCGCTGGCAGGCGCTGGAGTACATCACGAGCCAGAATTTCGAGCGGCGCGCACTGGACCTCTTTGATGTGGTGATGGTGGTACCGGGGGCGATTGGGGCTTGGCGAACGGCGGCGGTTCAGGCTGGACACGGGTACCACTCGAACACAGTTGCGGAAGATGCGGACCTGACGATGAACCTGCTGGAGCAGGGGTATTGTGTGATCTACGAGGACCGGGCGCTGGCCTTCACCGAGGCTCCGGTGAATGCGGATGGATTGATTCGACAGCGGTTTCGCTGGTCGTTCGGAATACTGCAGGCGATATGGAAACACAGGGGAGCCATCAGCAAGCATCGTGCGATGGGGCTGTTCGCGCTGCCCAATATTTTGATCTTTCAGATTATTTTGCCGCTCGTGTCGCCACTGATCGACCTGATATTTGTGGTGGGAATTCTGAACTACTTTTACGATAAGCACTTTCATCCCGAGTCGGCCTCGACGGATAGCCTTTACAAGCTGCTTGCTTTCTTCCTGGCGTTTCTCACCATTGACTTTGTCGCATCGGCGCTGGCGTTTACGCTGGAACGAAAGCATCCGGCGAGCAAGGGCGATGGGTGGCTGCTGTTCCATATCTGGATACAGCGATTTACGTATCGGCAACTGTTCTCCGTCGTGCTTTTGAAGACGGTGAAGCGAGCGATCGATGGCAAGCCGTTCAACTGGGACAAACTGGACCGCACGGCGAAGATGTCAAAGACCACCGAACGATTGACGCAGGACGTTTAGAGAGTTTATTAAGGATTTGTCCTGCCGGACGGGCCTCCTGCGCGGAGCGCGGCCACTTCGTGGCATGTGTACTGGCCGGGGCGGGGTGAGTTGCGTGGCCCTCCCGTTGGTCGGGATTATTGTTTTCCGACTTGCGTGGCTGGGTGTGCATCTAATGTGTTGGCGCGACGAAACTATCGTGCTCGCGCTAGAATCGATACTCTATGGCTACTGCACCGATCGCCCCTTCCACCATCGCAAGCATCACTTCTACACCATTCGTCAACGAGGCTTTTGTTGACTTCAGCGCCCCTGAGAACAAGCGAGCCATGGAGGCTGCGCTGACCGCTGTGGAGAATACCCTTGGCCGAGAGTACGACATCATCATCGGCGGAAGACGTCTGCAGACTGCAGGCAAGATTATTTCGACTAACCCTGCGCGGCCAGCACAGGTAATAGGCGTCCACCAGAGAGCTGGGGCCGAGCATGTGGAAGATGCGATGCAGGCCGCGCAGACTGCGTTTGCGAGTTGGAGCCGGACTTCTATTGAGGAGAGGGTTGGACTGCTGTTTCGCGCCGCGGAACTCATTCGAGAGCGGAAGTTCGAGTTTTGCGCGTGGCTGACCTATGAGGTGGGCAAGAACTGGGCCGAGGCAGACGCGGATGTTGCCGAGACGATCGACTTTCTGGAGTTCTACGGACGGGAGGCACTGCGGCTGCATGGAGCGACGACGCCAATTCAGTTTCCCGGGGAGCGCAATCAGCTTCGGTATGTGCCGCTTGGCGTCGGGGCGGTGATTCCGCCGTGGAACTTCCCGTTTGCCATCATGGCAGGGATGACGGCGGCCGCTATCGTATGCGGAAACACGGTAATTTTGAAGCCTTCGGTCGATGCTCCGACGATTGCGGCGAAGTTTATGGGATTGCTGGAAGAGGTTGGACTGCCGGACGGCGTCGTGAATTTCTGTCCGGGGGAAGGTCCTGAGTTTGGCAGCGAGGTTGTGGCGCATCCCAAGACACGGTTTATTGCGTTTACCGGTTCAAAGGCGGTTGGGCTGGAGATTCATGAGCGGGCGGCTAAGACACAGCCGGGACAGATTTTCATCAAGCGGACGATCCTTGAGATGGGCGGCAAGGATTCGATCATCGTGGATGGGGATTGCGATCTGGCCGCCGCGGTGGAGGGCGTTGCGTTGAGCGCGTTCGGCTTCAATGGACAGAAGTGCTCGGCGTGTTCGCGGGTCATCGTCGATAAGGACATCTATGACATCTTCTGCGACAGGCTGCAGGAGCGCGTGGCGAAGATCAAGACTGGCGACCCTGTCGAAAATTTTTACAGCGGACCGGTGATCAGCGAGAAGTCTTATCGCAAGGTGCTCGATTATCTGAAGATCGGAAAGACAGAGGGCAGAGTGTTGAACGGCGGAGACGCTATTGTGACTCCAGAGGGCGGCTACTACGTTGCACCTACCGTCATCGCGGACGTTGCGCCTACGGCACGGATTGCGCTCGAGGAAATCTTTGGGCCGGTGCTGGCGGTGATCAAATCGCGAGGGTTCGACGATGCGCTGGCAATTGCAAACAACACAGAGTACGGGCTGACTGGAGCTATTTATTCGGGCTCGCGGGAGAAGCTGGAGCGGGCACGTGAGGAGTTTCACGTGGGCAATCTATATTTCAATCGCAAATGCACCGGCGCGATGGTGGGTGCGCATCCGTTTGGCGGCTTCAATATGAGCGGAACGGATTCCAAAGCGGGTGGGCCGGATTACCTGCTGCTGTTTACGCAGGCCAAGAGTATTGCGGAGAAGATTGGATATGCGAGTGAGGCGGCAGAAAAGACAGCCGATCCGATGGGGATCTAGTCTCCTTGAAACTAACTGCCAACCGCGGATCTGCACGGATGACAGGTTCTTGCCCATTCGGCTACGCTCGGGTCAGAATGACGACCTCTACACGATAAGGCAACGGCCCTACGCGGTCTTCATCTGAATGAGGTTACCGGCCCTGGCTGCAGCTTCTGCAAGAACGCGGTGGTGGATGGTGAAGAGCGCGAGTTCGAGCCGGTCAGAGACGCCGGTCTTGTCATAGATTGCGCGCAGGTAATTTTTGATGACCTGCTCTTTGGTTCCGAGCTGCATCGCAATCTCCTTGTTCTTGCAGCCTTGAACGATCAGAGCGACGATCTGCATCTCTTTTGGGGTCAAGCGATCGCGAACGCGGGTACCGACGCTGTCCGCAGCCTGCATGGTAGTGATGTTGGTCCGCTGCACGAAGCGCTGGCCACGGCTTACGTGACGAACACAGTCCACCAGATCGGTTCCAGCGACGTTGCGGCTCAGAACCCCGTCGAGTAGGAGCGCAATCTTGTCGGCAACCTGTTCGGAGTTCTCGGTGACGAGGATGAGGCGGCTATCGAGGGCTTCGGTCCGTGCCAGGAGCTCCTTCATGTCCGGATGGAGGCTGGAAGAGACGACGACGATGGAGCCGCGAAGGCTTTCGATGGCGCTGGCGAGCTTTGGCAGGTCTTCGCACTGAGCAGCAATGCGCATGTCGTCTTCCAACGCCAGGACTCGCGCTGCGCCCGCCCGGAAGATGGCCTGGTTGTCCGCGAGAATAATTCGGTTCATAAGTATCGTGTCTCCGGCAGGGAATCTTTTGCCCCGCAATCCCCTTATCGGAGGATGGCGGCGGGGCTCAGAGAATGTCTACAATTCGGACAAATCCGGCACTCCGTCTAGAGCCAAGTTCCTATCGCTCAATACGATAGTTTTTGAACCCTGTGGCCTCGGAAACAATCAAATCCTAGGAGAGCTTTATCGGAAGGCCGCTCGCGAAGTATAACAAGAGATATGCCGAAGCCAATTCTTCTAGCGATCGACGACGATACCAGCGTACTGGAAGCGGTTGTTCAGGATCTGCGCCGCCACTACGGTCAGGACTACAGGATTGTTCGTGCCGCGTCGGGCGCGGCTGCCCTTGATATCTGCAACCAGCTGAAAGAACGTAAGGATACGGTCGCTCTCTTCCTCTCCGATCAGCGCATGCCGGGAATGACCGGGGTCGATTTTTTACAGAAAGCTCTTGTCATCTTTCCCAATGCGAGGCGCGTTTTGCTGACGGCCTATGCCGATACAGAGGCTGCCATTCGCGCGATCAATTCCGCCAAGATCCACTACTACTTGAACAAGCCGTGGGACCCCCCCGAGGAGAAGCTCTATCCGGTGCTGGACGACCTGCTGGGTAGCTGGAAGGAGGGTTACAAGGCACCGTTCGATGGCATTCGTGTGGTGGGTGTGCGGTGGTCTGCGATCGACCATGCTGTGCGCGACTTCCTTTCGCGCAATCGTATTCCGTATCAATGGATGAACCCGGAGACCAACCCGGAGGCACTTGCGTTGCTGAAGGAAAAGGGTATCGACGATACCAAGCTGCCGGTCATTCTGTTTGGCGACGGTACAGCGCTGGTGCAGCCAACCTCAAATGAGTTGGCGAGCAAGGTGGGCTTGCGCACGCAGGCGCAGCAGGAGTTTTATGATGTCGTGGTGATTGGAGCGGGACCCGCTGGGCTGGCTGCTGGAGTGTATGGTGCCTCGGAGGGATTGCGTACCCTGGTGGTAGAAGCAGCGGCACCGGGTGGACAGGCTGGGTCCAGCTCGAAGATTGAAAACTATCTTGGGTTTCCCGAGGGGTTGAGCGGTGAGGAGTTGGCTAAGCGAGCCTATTTACAGGCGAACCGACTGGGCGCTGAGTTCCTTACACAACGGGTTAAGTGCATTCGGTCGGAGAACCAATATCGCATCATCGAAATGGCGGATGGGCGAGAGGTGACCTGCCATGTCTGTCTGATTGCGACTGGTGTCGACTACTGCAAACTGGATGTGCCGGGTGCAGACAGGTTGAGCGGCGCAGGGGTCTATTATGGCGCAGCGCTGACTGAGGCGATGTCGTGTCGCGAGGAAATAGTTTACGTCGTCGGCGGGGCGAACTCGGCTGGACAGGCGGCGATGCATTTTTCGCGCTATGCCAATAAGGTCCATATGCTGGTTCGTGGCAAATCGCTTGAAAGCAGCATGTCGAAGTATCTTATCGACCAAATTGAAGCGACGCCTAACATTCAGGTTGAGAACTGCACTGAGATTATCGGCATGTCCGGTGATACGCATCTGGAGTGCCTGTCGTTGAAGACTCCTCACGGAACGGAGGCCAGGCCGGCCAGTTCCCTGTTTATCTTTATCGGTGCGGCGCCAAAAACGGACTGGCTGCCGAAGGAGATTTCGTGCGACAAAAGAGGGTTTATTCTTGCCGGACCTGATCTGAAAGGAACATCGCCTGAATCCTGGCCGCTGGAACGCGATCCTTATCTGCTGGAGACAAGCGTTCCAGGCGTCTTCGTCGCCGGCGATGTTCGATACAACTCCGTAAAACGATGCGCCTCGGCAGTAGGTGAGGGCTCGATTGCAATTCAGTTTGTGCACCAGTATTTAGCGACGCTTTGAAAGGTAGTTAACCGAGTCATCCAATGAGCCAACAAACCCAACCCGTCCCGAATCACGTAGTGGAAAAGATGAACGAGGATCTGTTTGCGAAGCTGCGGGCAGTTCCTATTCTGTCGTCACTCAAGGACGATGAGCTGCACTGTATCGAGGGAGTACAGGAAGTTCACATCGCTAAAGACGAGGTGCTCGTTCGTCAGGGTGAGGTTGCGCACTACTTTTGGATTCTGCTCGATGGTGAGCTTCGTATTTTTCATCATGTCGTGGGGAATGCAGAAGACCTGATGCTGGGCAAGATCGAGGCTGGAAACGCCTTCGGAGAGTTGCCACTGCTGACGAATATTCCAAACGCGGCAAGCATTGAGGCGACCATACCGAGTCGGCTGTTGCAGCTAAACGAAGACCAGTTCTGGAACCTGATGACGACGTGTCCACAGGTTCGAAAAGCCATCCTGGGGAACATGGCTTTTCGTTTTCAGAGACTGCAAAGCATCACCGTGCAGCAGGAGAAGATGGCTTCGCTGGGGACGCTTGCTGCTGGGCTGATGCATGAGCTGAATAACCCTGGCTCCGCGGCACGTCGCGCAGCATCGCAGCTACGCGAAAACCTGATGAGGATGCACGAACTTTCTTTGAAGTTCAAGGAACGCGACCTCAACAAGGAGCAGAAGCAGTGCATGTTCGACCTGCAGAAGTTCGCCCTTGGTGCAAAACAGCCGCTGATGATGAATTCGCTAGAGCAGAGCGATGCCGAAGAGGCGTTGGCTGAATGGATGGAATCGGCACATGTTGAGGGGGCGTGGAAGATGGCTCCGACGCTGGTGTCGATCGGCATGGACGCTGCGAAGCTGGAGCGGGTACAAAACGACTTTGAAGGACCGCTGCTTTCAGATGCGCTGAGCTGGCTGGAGGCACTCGTGTCCAGCATGCAGCTTGTTGGGACAATCGAAGAGAGCATCGGACGCGTTACTGATCTAGTTTATGCGGTGAAGTCGTATGCGTATGAGGGCAAGGGACAGAAGCAGACGATCGACATCAACAACAGTATTCACGCGACGCTGGTCATTCTGGGACATAAGCTGCGAGAGAAGGAGATCGTGCTGGAGAAGGACTTTGCCGCGGATCTTCCGCCGTTGCAAAGTGAGTGCTCAGGGTTGAACCAAATATGGACGAACCTGCTGGACAATTCGATCGATGCGGTTCCGCAGCATGGACGTATTCGTGTACACACGTGGCCGGAAAAGGCTGCAACCAATTCTGGCGATCCACGCACCCAGCTGTGCATCAGCGTGGAGGACAACGGTACCGGTATTCCACTGGATAGTCAGGCACAGATCTTTGATCCCTTCTACACCACGAAGCCAGTAGGCGTGGGCACCGGCATCGGGCTTGGCATTGTGCAACGTATCGTTGAGCAGTATGGCGGCACGATTCGTTTTTCCTCTGAACCCGGCCATACGGAGTTTGTCGTGCGCATACCAGCAGAACATTTGTAACTGATTGCGTTCAGAATAGAAAATTTTCCCCGACAACATTTTCTCTTCATCCGCGTTTACCTATACGAATGCACGCTGGATCTTTCCAGCGCATGACTCGAATAGTGAGGACCTTATGAAGATATCTCGTCTTGCTCTCCCGCTTGCAGCGGCTGCCTGCTTTCTTACACTTGGCTGCGCTTCGCACCCTTACTACCCACCGCCACCACCGCCTCCTGGATATAACGGGGTTCCTCCTCTAATAGAACGGGCGCAACATGAAGGGTTTCGCAGTGGCTCTGAGGATGGAGCACGGGATTCCTATAATGGTTTTGGTTATCATCCGCAACATGATCGCAAATTTCACAATACTCCCGGCTACGATCCGGCACTGGGGCCATTTGGACCGTACCGCGATGCGTTTCGCCAGGCTTATCTGTCGGGATACGATAAGGGCTTCTATCGTCGGTAGCTGATTGCGGACGGTGGTCTCCAGGGTCCAGACATCGTTATGATGGAAGGATGGAGACCACCGTGCCGCTTACTCCTTTTCACATTGCCTTCCCTGTCAACGACCTCGAGGCCGCTCGTGCTTTTTACGGAACTACGCTGGGCTGCGCAGAGGGGCGCAGTTCCGCACAGTGGATCGACTTCGACTTGTTTGGCCATCAGATCGTCGCACACTTAAAGCCTGGTGCTGTTACAAATGAGAGCCACCATAATCCTGTCGACGGCCATGATGTTCCTGTGCCTCACTTCGGTGTTGTTCTTGCGATGAAAGACTGGGAGAGGCTTGCAGAGCGGTTGCGCCGCGCAGGCGTTGCCTTCATTATCGAGCCTTATATCCGGTTCAAAGGTGAGGTTGGGGAACAGGCAACAATGTTTTTTCTCGATCCGGCGGGGAATGCCCTGGAGTTCAAGGCGTTCGCTGACATCGGCCAACTGTTCGCAAAATAGAATTTCGAATGGCGGCGCATTTCAAGTCTTCACCGCTAAACAACATCTCCCATCAAAGGATCGCTAATGCTTGAACGACCAGTTTCTACGCGCCCAGCAAAGCGAGCCTCGGCCTCCGAACTGTTCGTCTTCACTGTGAAGTCGTACCAGCCGTAACTCCGTTTCAGATCGAGCACGATGGATGCCTCGTGTCCTGCAGCGATCGTTCTGGTTATTGTGATGGCCTTATATGCGTTATCCTGCACTGCAACCGTGAGCGGACGCTCGCCCGTATTGTGCAAGTGCACCTGCACATTGCCGGTCGGCAGCGGACCTCGCCGTTCATATGCTGTACGCACCTGGATGGCGGGCTCATGCGGATCTCCTGTGAATGCCCGATAGAAGCCGTTAGGTCCATGCACGTCGATCGAGTAGCGACTATCTGCAAAGTGCGACAGGGGAAACTCTTCACTGAGCGTGTCGCCAGGCTTCAGGGCATAGGTCGCGACCATCATCCCTTGTCCATCTGAAGCTCCCCCTCCACTCGTATTACGCAGGTAAACGTTGAACGGAGCGCCGACAGAGCGCTTTCCGTGTACGTCGTTCCCAGCCTTCATATGCAAGGCGAATTTTGTACGGTCAGAACTAAGCCTGCCCTCCGCATAAAGTTCATATGGAAGTGCACACGACGGGCGTGTTCCCTTCTCCTGGTGAGGAGTGAACTGGGAACGGAGCAGATTGCTATTGACCTCTTCTACTTGTGACGCGGTCAGCTTTCTGTAATCCGAAGGGATTTCTTTGTCCCGAGCTTGTTGAATACTCGCGACAAACTTGTCCCTGTTTAAGAAATCAAGCCCGGATTCTTTCACGTCATAGGGGCGGAAGATTGAGGTAAGGTCTCCAGAGACGGAGCGTCTCCACTCGCTGATGTTTTCTTCTCTCACCTTCTTGCCATGTTTGTTCTGAACAAAGTTCTCCAAAAACATGAGTGTCGAGGTGTGATCGAAGAGTTGTGAGTTCACCCAACCGCCACGAGACCAAGGCGAGGCAACAATCATCGGGACACGAAAACCCATGCCGATAGGGCCCGAGCGGGCCTCTTTTTCGGCTACGCCCTGTTGCAGTTCGTCCTCGACATAGGTGTATTCGATGCCTGTATCGACGCCACTAGAGGCTCGACCTGTCTCTGGACGCTTCGGGTCCGCAGCAACGAAGGAAGGCGCATGGTCGAAGTAGCCATCGTTCTCGTCATAAGTCAGGATGAAGATCGTCTTCTTCCAGACTTCAGGATTCTTGGTCAGAATATCCATGACTTCGGAGACATACCACGCACCATACCAAGGCGAGGTCGGGTGGTCTGAGAACGCCTCGGGCGCACTGAGCCAGGAGACAGTGGGCAGTTTGCCTTCGTTGACATCCTTCCGGAACTGGTGCAGGACATCTCCCTTCGGCACCATCATCTTCTGCTGCTTACCCTCATTCTCAAATGCGAGCGTCTCCAACATCCTGTAGTGAGGGTCTCCCGCGTTCGTAACAAAGGCAGCATCGTGAAGCGCGCGCTGCTGTTCGGTGAGCTGTTTGTATCTAGATTCCCCGCTGTTAGCGAACGTTAGCTTCAGTCTTTCGAACTGACTTCGTCCATTGTCGAGTCTGGCACGAAGGTGCGCAGCAGTATGCGTATCCTTCTCGCCAGCCAATCGATGTTCGAGTTCTACAATTTGCTTCTTTAGCGAGGCAAGCCGTTCCTGCATCCACAAAACACTGTCCGGATACGCTTCTACGTTGTAGGCCGAAAAGTTTTCCAAGAGATTACAGCCGAAGTTTGACAGCCATGCTTCCTCTTCATTGCTCAGACCGCCCGCATGCGTCAATTCATTCTGATAAAACCTCCAGCTGATTCCGGCTTCGTGCAAGCGCTCTGGGTAAGTCTTCCACGTCATCCCGCCGCGTTCGATCTCGTCGTTGCGCATGTAGACCTTAGAGCCGATGCGCTGCTCATCCCGTATAGTTCCCGTCCAGAAATAGCTGCGGTTGGGCGTGGTGCTGGTCATCACCGAGCAGTAGTTCTGGTCGCACACAGTAAAGGCATCCGCAAGCGCATAGTAGAACGGCAGGTCTTCGCGCGTGTAATGTCCCATCGTTAGTGGCAGATTCGCATACTCAGGCACATAAGAGCGCTTGGCATCCAGCCATCTGTCGTGGTGCCCCTCATTCCATGCATCTACCTGGCTGTTGCGGGAGTGCGGGATGGATCCCATCCATGTAATGCGCGTGTCACGGATATCCAGTCGCCACGGAGCATATGAGTTCCCCGCAGCATCCGTCTGCACGAACACAGAATTTCCGTTGGCTAGCCGGATCGCGCGGGGATCGTTGAATCCACGAACACCCTGCAGAGTGCCTAGCGCGTGATCGAAGGAGCGATTCTCCTGCATCAGGATAACGATGTGTTCGGCATCCAGATAAGTGGATCCCAGCTCTGGTTCTATTGCAAACGCCCGCTTGACTGAGTCAGGAACAAATCCGCCTACGCCAGCCGCGCCCGACAACATCGCTGCTACCTTGAGAAAATCCCGTCTTGTGTGCATGATCCCTTTATTTTTTTCACAACCACGTTGCCGTTTGATTACAAAATTCGACAGAATCTTTCGGCTCGAATCAAAGTAGCACTTTCGCATTTAGAAAGCGATGGGATGAACTTTTTCAGGTTCAGAGCGAAGAAAACTGCAAGATAGAATCACCAATGCACTGGTTTTAGCAGCGTTTGCGCTCCAGTGAGTTCGCGGTAGATTCCACTTTATGGTCCTAGATGTGTTTCAGGTAAGCCTCGACGAAATCTATCGATCTGTCACCGCCAATGAAGCCGATATATCCGTCGGGCCGAATCAGAAAGAGGGCACCACCTTCACCGCCGTAGGCACGGAGCGCATGACCTTGATCATCTGCCAGGTGAGTATTGTCAGCAACTGCTTCTGATGGACTGTCATCAATTGTGTAAATCCGGAGGTTTTGCTGGTATCTTTCGCGGACCTTGCTCAGCCCAGCGAGATCATGGCGTCCGAAGCTTAGTAAGGTAAACCTTGGGCCGCGGAAAAAATCAAAAAGACGTACTCGATTTCCTGCATGATCGAGCAGCGGAGCGTCGGGAGCACGATCTCCTGCCCGTAGAGAAGTCGAGGAGAGATCGTCCTGCTGACTCAGAGAACTAGCACGGTAGTTCAGTTCCAACTGGAGTGTCTCTGGACCACGACGCATCTCTTTTACGTTATCGCTGAATATCTGGCGATGCAGCTTTGTGGTAATTCCAAGCAAGGACGCCGCAACCGGCAACCGTTCCTCCTCGTAGGTATCCAGTAATGACGGATCCGCATCATTTAGAACGGCACCCAACTTCCATCCAAGATTGTAGGCATCCTGAATACCAGTGTTCATGCCCTGTCCGCCTGCAGGCGAGTGAACGTGAGCCGCATCGCCTGCTAGAAAAACTCGCCCGTCACGGTATCGATCCACCATTCTCACGTTCGCTCGATAGAGTGACAGCCATGTCGGATCGTATAGTTTGAGATCGGAACGCCCGGTGCGCTCATCCACAATTTGCTGAAAAGTCGCCAGCGTCGGCTCCCCTTCCTCCTGGGCTGGAATCTGCGCTTGAAACTGAAACATTTCCGTTGACGGTAGAGGGCAAAGTGCTATCCAGCCATCCTTGTGCTTCGGCCACGAATGCCAGTGGTCTCGGTCCAGCCCGTCTACGCGTACATCTCCTACCAGCATCCGCTCATCTTTCCACGTCTCCCCTTCAAAGCCCACATTGAGAAGTTTGCGAACGAAGCTGCGTCCTCCATCGGCGGCTACCAGATATTTGATACGCACCTGATCCTGGGTATCACCCTTTTGCGTGGTAGCGATCACTGCATCATCGTTTTGTTCAAGGGCCACCAGTTCCGTCGCCAATTCGACCTGTACGCCCCACTCTGCCAAGCGCAGGCTTAGTATCTCTTCGACGCGCCACTGCGGAATCATCAGTGTGCTGGCATAGGGAACATCTGGGGTAGGATGGCGCCCCTCATGCATGTCATAGTCGCCAAGAATTGTCGTACCGTCATAGGCGCGAAATGCCAGGTGAAACCGGCCATTCGCGAGAATCTGGTCAATAACGCCAAGATCATCGAGAACCTCCATGCTCCGCGGCTGTAGGCCTTTCCCACGAGATCCAGCAAAATAATTTGTAGTTTTGTCGATGATTCTGAAGCTCACGCCACGACGAGCTAGATCGCAGGCGAGTGTAAGGCCGGTAGGTCCTGCACCCACAATCAATACTGATGCGTCGAAGGCACTCACTGCGCTAGCGTTCATACCGAGCTCCTTAACATCGTTAAATAGATTAACATCGTTAAGGAGATTTGCCAAGATATGGCCCTGGATCGAACCATCGTAACTGCCGTCGCTTTAGAGCTTTTAGATGAAGTCGGCCTTGAAGGCCTCACGTTGCGGCGACTCGCAGCAAGGCTCAAGGTTAAAGCACCTGCTATCTATTGGCACTTCAAGAACAAACAGGATCTGATAGACGAGATGGCCAGCAGTGTCTTCCGCGATGGCGTCCGGCAGATCATTCCAACACCGGGTATGAAATGGGACAGGTGGGCTATAGCGTACGGGACAGGCTTGCGTCGGATGTTGCTTCTCCATAGAGACGGGGCGAGGATGATAAGCGGCACGCGTCTTACGGATAATTCTCTCTACGAACCGATGGAGATGGCTTTGCGCAAGTTTGTTGATGCAGGCTTCTCCACGTATTTCGCCGTGGTTGCCCTCTCTACTATTTACAGCTACGTTGTCGGGTTCGTAATTGAGGAGCAAGCCGTACACCGATTCCACGGCGAACGCATCGAAATCTACGAACCGCAGCAACGGGCCCTGCGCATTGGTACTGATAGATTACCGCTCGCTTTGAAAGCAGGAGACTATCTGTTTTCCAACTTCGACCGGCGATTTAAAGACGGATTGAAGCTTGTTGTCAAAGGTATTGCGATTCGAAGAGGATCTGAAGCAGGTACGTAGGTTCGCGAGAAACGAGGACGGGTTGTCGAATGAAGACCCTAAAAATGCTAGGGTCTTTCATCGCCATCGAACAGGTTAATCTCTACTTTGGCATTGCCATCGCATTGAGTACGCCAGTTGCACGAACTCGAAACCGCTGCGGAGCGCAAAGAGAATTATGTGATTGTGTCTTACTTCTTAGGCGGCCCATCTTCCTGCTGCACGATTACTCCTTCACCTGGGAAAGGCCACTCCTGATTGAGAAGCAGCTCCTTTTCGCGAGTCTCTTTCGGGACACGGTCTATCTTCAGGTTTTCGAAGAAGTGGACCCCCGTCTTTCCCGCTGTAGCAATATCCAGGTCACCATCCCCGTCCAAATCCGCCACGACAAACTGCGTCCCAACTCCAGCTGTTCCGTTCACTGAAATGGGATATCGCGAGAACGTGCCCGTCTTGCGATCAATCTTGTAGTAATACACAACCAACGGATCATACGAGCCCGGATCGCGGTCGTTGTGTCCACGGTAGCGTTTGCCCGTCAGCAACTCAGGCACGCCGTCCCCGTCGATGTCGACCAGCGCTAGCGCGTGGCTCTGCGAGAAGGACTCGTCGATGATGTGCTTCACCCAGTGTCGGCTCGCCCCTTCACCCTGCTGCTCCAGCCAGTACAGGCCGTACCCATGGCCCTGGCCGTAGATGATGTCCATCTTTCCATCATTGTTCACATCGTAGCCAATGATCGGAAAGCCCGCATCGTCCATCTGCCAATCTCCGTGCCACTCCCACTTGTCGTTGTCGGCATCGATATTCTTGAACCAGCCGGACGGCGTCAGCAGATCTATCTTCCCATCACCATCCACGTCCGCCATGCCGATACCGTGACCATCCTGCTCAGGAGTTCCCACATGGTGCACCTTGGGTTCGCTCTTTGAAAAATCGACCCAGATAATTCCAGAGTGGTTATAGTGTGCCAATGCAAGATCAGGCTTGCCGTCACCATTGAGGTCACCCGTTGCGCCGCCCTCGGTGTCATAGCTATCCGTGATGAAGTGTTTCTGCCACATCACATCGGGACGCTTCGGATTCTCATACCACCAAATACCATTCTGCAGCCACCCCGCTGTAACTACATCGGGCGCTCCATCGTGATTTACATCGAAGATCCACTCGCCGCAATCCGAGACAAACTCCCCAATCATCCCCACGGTCCGATATTGATGCCGCTTCCACTCCCCACCCGCCGGTCCCGGATTCTCATACCAGTAAGCGCCACTCAACAGATCAGGCAGTCCGTCACCATTCATGTCCATCGAGCTGATGCCCTCGGCATGGTCCGTACCCAGGCGATGCACCAGAAAAGTCGCCTGCGGAACGCCTCCCGGAGCATCCCCGCGAATGGGATTCTGTTTACGCACCATCTGCGCGCCGCCAATCCAGCTCGAAGCCACACCAACCGACACCAGAATGAGAGCTGCAACTTTCACTTTCTTGATCAATTTAATCCTCCAGGATCGAACTTGCCCGCTTGATCT
>Ga0206805_1121_pt1 | contig 14867 bp, 10 predicted proteins | sample Alteio_BWOrgCont_59_FD_152890 | JGI IMG/M metagenome (GOLD analysis project Ga0206805, IMG submission 152890) | Enriched cells from forest soil in Barre Woods Harvard Forest LTER site, Petersham, Massachusetts, United States -... | ecosystem: Environmental > Terrestrial > Soil > Temperate forest >... | reverse complement strand
TATTTTGAGAACATTAAATACGAGCAAATGTCTGAAATACTGGATACATCAGTAGGTGCGCTGAAAGCATCGTATCACCATGCCGTAAAGAAAATAGAAGCATTTTTAAAAACCAATTAAACTTACCTACCTTAGTAGCGTCAAATAAGGCATAATGGATAAAAAAGCCAGACATATTATCGGATAACGAGGTATTTGAAAAGGAAGCTCCTTTGCTTCATTCCATTTCCAAAGAGAACCCGTTCACGGTACCGGATAATTATTTTGACATGCTCCCTTCTCAAATTGTAGATAGGTGCAGAACAGAAAATAAGGAACGCAAAACTTCGGTAATAGGTGAAAACCTGAGGCTTTTTGTACTGGGTTACAAGTGGAGACTGTTGACTGTTGCGGGGTGCTTTGCTGTTATCTGCTTTTTTGCTGTCCACATGAATAGCAGGCCTCAATCGTATCAGGCTATGACTCAAAACATACCTGACAGCGTCATCGTGGCCCAACTTGATAAAAACGTAACTGATATTAGCATATCGGCATTGGAGGATATATCGGCAGAAACACAGGAAAACAATACCCGGGCATCTGCTAAAACTGCTTCCGACTCCACAAACACCGACCAGGATATCATAGCTTATTTAATAAATAACAACGTAACCGTTTCTGATATAGAAAACGAACCTTAATCTCTCATGAAAACAAATCGCATCATCCGTCTTTCCCTATCAATATTAATGCTTTTGCCTGTTGCCCTGTTAGCGCAGGACAGGAAAGACAAGATTGAAACCATGCACATTGCCTATTTATCGCAACGCCTTAATTTAACATCGGCCGAAGCTGAAAAATTCTGGCCTATTTATAATGAATTCCGTGCTGAGCAGGATAAGTTGCGCAAAGAGCGTATGGACAACATGCAACATGTAAGAAGAGCCGGTGGTATTGATAGCTTGAGTGATGCGGAAGTGCAAAAACTTATTAGCTCTGAAACTGATATTGAAACAAAACAAGTGGAAGTGCGCAAAGAGTATGCAGTAAAATTCCAGCAGGCTATTCCGCTGCGTAAGGTGGCTAAGTTTTTTGTTGCAGAAGAGGAGTTCAAACGCTACCTCCTCAATGAACTCAAGCGTAGGGATCATGAAGGTAAGGGCCGCGATGAGGATGGACCACCGCCTCCGGGAATGAACTAACCTGTTGTGCCCAAAAGAAATTATATTTGCAGGGAATAATTCCTCTGCATGAAATCCGGACTTTTTAGAGTAAACATAGGCATAGCTCTTTCTTCCATTGCCGGGCAGTTGTTGCGTACCATTCTCACCATCATAATCATTGCCATAGGAATTACTGCATTGGTAGGTATCCTCACGTCTATTACAGCGATGAAGGAAGCCATTAACAGCAACTTTACCAATATGGGAGCTAATACGTTTGCCATAGCTAACCGCGAAGCTACCATCCGGATAGGACATAATGGAAAGCGTCCCAAAGAATACAAGAATGTAACCTACGATGAAGCTCTTGCATTTTCGCAGCAATATTCATTTCCGGCTATAGTTTCCATTACCAATGTAGCGTCGGGCATTGCTACCCTGAAATATGCGGATCAAAAAAACCGATCCCAATATACAGGTAGATGGCACCAATGAGAATTTCATATTCACCTCAGGATATAAGCTGAGTGCGGGACGTAACTTCTCACAGCAGGAAATTAAGGATGGCAGAAGGGTTATTATCATTGGTAGCGATGTAGCACAGAAACTCTTCAAAAAGCACGAGGACCCGATAGATAAAACCATAGCTATTGGCGATGGCGGAGATTTTAAAGTGATAGGCGTACTGGAAACAAAAGGCAACAGTTTTGGTTTTGGTGGCGACCGAATTGCCCTAATGCCCATAACGGTAGTAAGGACCTATACCAATATGTTAAGCCCTGATTGGACCTACACTATTAGCGTATTGATACACGATCCTAATATGATGGATGAGGCCATAAGTGAGGCACGGGGATTGTTTCGTATTATCCGGAAAGACAGGATTGGCGCGGATGAAGATTTTGGGATTACCAAAAGCGACGACCTTTCCAATGTATTGATAAGCCAGATTTCAAAGCTTACCATAGGCGCGACCGTGATTGGGATAATAACCCTGCTGGGCGCTGCCATAGGATTGATGAATATAATGCTGGTATCGGTTACTGAACGCACCATGGAAATAGGTATCCGCAAATCGATGGGGGCCACTAAAGAAATGATACGCAATCAATTCCTCATAGAAGCTATCCTGATCTCACAAATGGGCGGTATATGTGGTATTTTATTCGGGTTGGCAATAGGGAATTTAATCGCTATCTCATTCGGAATTGGATTCATTGTTCCCTGGATGTGGATATTTGTAGCAGTTATTATTTGTCTCGTTGTTGGTGTAGTATCTGGTTTATATCCTGCCTTGAAAGCCTCGAGGCTCGACCCTATAGATGCTCTGCGCTACGAATAACCAGGAGCTTATATCAAAATAAAGAAGGTTATAAGATTTAGCTTGTTTAAAATATTTCCGCCTTTATATCTTTTTACCATTCATTCCCGTATACTTTTGTGCGAACGTTGTCTACCTCAGCTATGCAAAAACACATTCTTTTAATAAGTTTTTTCCTGATTTCTATTTCCTCATTTTCCCAACCGGTAATAGAGTATTGGGATAGCCTTGCCGGTATTAAGAAAAGTGAAGTGAGCTTTGTAAACGGAATGCAGGATGGGCCATTCAAGTTGTGGTATAAAAATGGGAAACCGGATGAATCAGGTTTTTTCAAAAAAGGGCAACAGGATAGTGTTTGGAAAAATTATTATGCAAATGGAAAACTGAAAGCAGTTCGTAATTATGACCATGGGAAAGCCAATGGAGTATCCATTTTTTTCTATACTAGTGGCGACACCGCCATGATCAATTCATACAATGAAGATGTAAAAGAGGGCCTGTGGAAATCGTGGGACAGCGCAGGCAAATTGCTGAGTATACGACATTACTTAAAGAACAAGAAAGAAGGTATGTGGACCTACTACTACGATAACGGTAAACTGAAAAACCAGGGAACATTTGATAACGATAAAAAAGAGGGGCATTATACCTCCTGGTTCCAAAATGGAAATAAGGAAAGCGAAGGCGATTTCCATAATGATGTGGAAACAGGCAAATGGCAGGAATGGTATGGAAATGGCCAGTTGAAAGATGTTGTTACCCATTCCGACAGCCTGGTTTATATGGAAGAGCTCTACACGCCTTCAGGCAAAAAAACCGTTTCCGATGGCAATGGCACAGCTACCCTCTATTATCCGGGTGGAGTGGTGCAGGCCTCGGGTACTTATTTGCATGGATTGAAAGAAGGAATTTGGAAATACAACTTTTCCGATGGGAGCAAGGATAATGAAGCCACCTATTCCAATGGAAAACTAAACGGACCTTATACCTCCTGGTACCGGGGAAGTAAAATAAAATCATCGGGAAATTATGCAAATGGCGAAAAAGAAGGCCACTGGATTTGGTATTATGAAAATGGAAAGCCGCAGACATCAGGCGACATGCATGATAAAAAGAGAGAAGGCTTTTGGATTTATTTTGAAACCACTGGCGACACCACTGTAAAAGGCTATTTTAAAAATGATGAGCAGGACAGCACTTGGACATATTACTACGACAGCAGCAGCGTAAGGCTACGGGAAGCTCATTATAAAAATAACCTGCGTAATGGCCTTTGCACAATATGGTACAAGAGCGGGCAGGTGAATGAACAGGGTAATTATCTGGATGATAAAGAAGAGGGCTTATGGAAATCGTGGTATGAAAATGGAAAGGAAGAAGATGAAGGTGGCTATGTAGCGGGCAGCATGGAAGGCGAATGGAAGGGCTGGTATGAAAATGGCGCCATGAAATACGATGGCAATAAAAAAGATAATTTAAAAGAAGGCCATTGGAAATATTATTATGAAAAGGGAGCCTTGCAGCGCGAAGGCAATTTCCACCAGGATATGCGGGAAGGGCATTGGATTATTGTACAGCCCACGGGCATTAAAGTGGAAGAAGGAGACTATAAGGACGACAAGCCCAATGGGCATTGGAGCTATTATTATGAAACAGGTGTGTTGATGCAAGAGCAAACAATTACCGATGGCGAACCTTCAGGTAAATGCACATCGTACTTCCCCAGTTCAAAAATAGAAAGCGTTACAAATTATAGCTTGGAAAGAGGCAAAAATGGCTCTGTTCATAGCATCCCGGTTGGTGAATGGATATTTTATGACAAGAACGGAAACGTAGAACGTAAGATAAAATACGAAAACGGAGTTCCGGTAGGAAAATAATTTTCCATGTCGCAGTTTGTCACACTTTTTTCAATTTATATATATCGAATATAAATTTATTTTCTTAGGTACAAGCTAAAAATCTGCTGGTTGTGGGCATGTCTCAACTCTGAGCAATAAAATTGGAGGTTTGCTATAAATAATGTGCATAACAAATGCCTGGTAAATCTGGTCAATGACTTTGGGGGAGGATGATAAGTTTTTACACTCATCTTGTAATATAATTTAATCGAGCCCTTTTAATAACTCATCGAGTTCAATCTCTAATCCCGCCGCAAGTTTTTTTAAGACAAATAAAGAAGGATTGATTCGACCTGCTTCAATTCGAGCCATATTAGAGTTTTCCATATAGCAAACCCTTGCAAATTCTGACATCGTCAGACCTTTAGACATTCTGATTTTTTTCAGATGTTTTCCAAATCTTTTTTGAAACTTCAAACGTTCCTCTCTTTCCTTTTCCCTCTCGGTCATTTTTTGCAGGAATGAAACGCAAGTAGGGATATTTTCTAAAAAAAGCCTCTATCGGATATGATAGAATAAGAATATATTTATATATTTGTCTTCGTTTTACATAAATATTAATCTTATTATATTTGTATAGATGAAAAAACACTACTTAATTCTACTATTGGTTTGTTTGTTGGCGGGTTTGTTGAAAGCTTTATCTGAAAGAAGTAACAAAGGGTATTTTCCTACTTGTACCTTAACAACAACGGCTTCTGCCGGAGGTTCATCAAGCATATCTATATGCTATGAAGATTCTGTAACTCTTATTGCTACCGCAAGCAGCGGTGCATCACCCTATACCTATTCATGGAATCCGGCTACAGGCTTAAATCATGCCAATATCGCAAATCCAATTGCCAAACCATTGGTTTCAACAAATTATACGGTAACGGTAACCGACCACAGCGGGTGCACGGCTACCGCTTCGGTTAGCATTACCGTCAACCAACCGCCGACAGCTAATGCAGACACGCTTTTGGCAGAGTATTTAACCCATCGTCCTTTTTCTGCAACTGGCGGAGTACCCCCATATACGTATGCATTTCTGCCGTCTATTCCCCCTTCAGCATTGGTTGACCTGCCCGATACCAATATTACTTTTACCATTGTAGTTACAGGAGCCAACGGCTGCGGAAGAGGTTATTATGCCCATTTTGTTCCTTTAGAAAGCCCTTCAACGGGTGGAGCGTGTACTACGTTGTTTATGTCTGAGTATATACAAGATACATTGCCTGGCCCTTTAGGGATTGGGCTCAACAACGCAATCGAGTTATATAATCCTACAAATAATTCTATCAATCTGAGTTCGTATTATTTGGCAGAAACCACCAACGGCTCCTTACTTTCTACGCCCTATATTATTGCCTTGCATGGTACCATAGCATCGCACAAAACTTTTTTAATTGCGAACACCCATGCCGATACTTCCCTTACGCATAAAGCCGGTATGTTATCCGATAGTTTAATTTTCAAAGGAAAAGATATAGTAGCCTTAGCTCAAATTGTTATAAGTTCCCCTGACGTGAAAGTTTCATCATTAGATGCGGTGGGAGCCTATAGTCCGCTTCCTACCGATAGCGGTTGGGCAGTAGCTTCGGGCAGTACTAAAAACCATACGCTTGTCCGGATGCCATCGGTGACACAAGGCAGTATGAAATGGAGCACTTGTAAAACGGAATGGCTCGTATATCCGAGGGGCACGTTTACTTACATAGGCAGTTATAAGAATATATGTGCGCCCACCGACCCTGATGTACAGTTTTCAATGACAACACCAAGCATCGATTGCGGTCGGCCAAGTTATGTTCGTTTTGCTATTGTAGCAGCTTCTAATCCGTCTACTATTTTTAATAATTGTATAATAGACATCAGTTATTTTGGTGGCGAATTTGTGGGCGACAGCGTAGGCAACGGAGGAGTAATTATTAACAGGGGCCCCAATTTCCAACCCGGAGCGAGAAATGATTACGATATTTTTGATTCGGCCGATGTATCGCCCGGCGTAGCGAAACTTGTATTAGGCGACGTTTCCGATTCTTCACCTAATGGAACTATTCTTCCCATTGTTGGTGACACCCTATTTTTAGTCAGTTTACGGGTTAAAAATTCTTGCCAAACAGGAGCTATAAAGTTTACCGATTACTTTAATACCGATACCGCTTATTTTGCACTTGTTTCTAAAACATTCGACCATTTAGACTCTACATGGGCAGGACATGATAGTTGCTGCCCGCATAATTGCGATCCCTATTGCTGCCAATGGGACTCCGATGGAAACTGCATAGATAGTTGTTATCATACTTGCTATGACACTATTCCACTCTATACTTTCGACAGTGTTTTTACCATTACAGGGTATGGTAACGAGCATTATACTACCATTGAATACATAGATGACAGTTTAATAACTCCTACCTGCCCTTTAAAAATAACAGGTTTCAATGACCCCATTGAGGCCGGAACCAACCATTATAGTTCGGCTCCGATTCCGGCTATTCACAATAATTCTTCCATTCTATATATAAAGGGTACGGGCTTTGGGGCTCAAGAGGATAGCATCCGGGTGAGCAATGCCAATAATTACGGGATGGTGCGCTTAGATAGTGTAGATATTTTATTGTGGACGGAAAACCTGATAAAAGTAAAAATGCCTTCGGTGCTGTTCAATAATCCTTCTGCCACGCCGGGCACAGGCCCCATTGCTGTGTATAATGCTTGCGGAGCTGTGGCAACCGGTGATACCCTACAAATTAATTATAATATACAAAACGTGTATGCCGGGCAGGAGAAATTAAGGCCCAATATTTTGATGCAAAGTTTTTCGTCCCTGAACAGTCTTGTCTTTCGTTGCGATACCAGCATAACCCATAATCATGCTGCGTATGCCTGTGTAAAAAAAGCTGTGCGGGAATGGAACTGCTGGACAGGAGTAAACTGGATAGTTGGTGATTCCATTATACTGGATACCACCCTGCAAGACGGTATTTCTAATATTTATTTTAGTAATTGGAACTTTACCCCCACAAACCGTGGAATGCAAACAGAGCAACAAATCCTTCCATGTTACGGAGATTCGGTAGCTTTTTATAATGAAGCTGATATAGAGATAAGGAGGAACCAGTTTTTGCCCGGAGGTAAAGTATGGAATTATGACACAACCTACACAATTACAAATACTCATTTTTATTATTTCTATGATTTAATTTTGCATGAGTTAGGCCATGCCCTTGGACTGGGCCATATTAATGACCCATTATCTTTAATGTATTGGAGTACTATTCCCGGGCAAAGAGATAGCATACCATCGCAGGGAGCCCGTTGGCCCGGCCCGGCAAGCTTGCTTGGAGGATGGGATATGGTAAATACAAGTTCAGCGTATTTTCCTCGCATTTTTGGGTGCAGTTCATATAATATCTTAGAACCGGGTAGCAAGTATTGTAGTGATGCCAAAGCCAGTGTACCCCTTATTTCAACGTATCAATACAACCTGAATTTATTCCCCAATCCTATCAGTTATGGCGACCTTACTATCATGTACGACTTAACTGAAAATTCTACAGTTCAATTCAGGATATTAGATTGTACAGGCAGGGTAGTGATGAATCTTACCAATGAAAATAGACCGGCGGGAAATTACAGCCAACAGGTAAATATTACTAACTTAGCGGAAGGTGTGTATCTGTTTACTGCTATTATCAATGGGGAACAACAAACCATAAAGTTCATCAAATTATGAAAACTATAAAAGCAGGCATAATAACCCTTGTATTGTTCGTGTTCTTTTCATCATTTTGCCAAAGCCAAAACATACAATATCGCAGTAAAGTACGGCCCGTTGTGAAAGCGAAATTTGATTCTTTATACCCTCATGCTACAGATGTTATATTAAATCAAAGCAGCATACACGATACTACACAAATGCTAACTTTTAATTGCAATTGTGATAAAAACATAGACTTAATTACTGTTGTATTTGACACCAATGGCAATCTGCAGAATGAAGAGGTTGATTATGGCTCTTTAAATGGTTTGCCGGATACCATAGTAAATTATATGAAGAAAAGCACAACTCCCAAGTGTACATTTCTTATAGACGAATATAGTAAGTATACTAATAGGAAAGGAGAAATAAGCTATGGGATTATTATGAATCGTTCGTACATTCTAAAATTTAAAAGCAATGGAGAATTTATCTCAAAAGAAACAATACCAGTTATGGAGCAATAAGTTTTAAAACTTGTTTGGAGGGATAAATTGTAGGAAATAAAATATCAATTCTTCCCTAAAAATCTATCTCCAGCACACAGGGGCAGTGGTCCGAATGCCTGGCATCGGGTAAAATATATACCTTTTTAATGGCTTTTTGTAATGGTTCGCTTACCAAATTATAATCAATCCTCCAGCCTAAGTTCTTTACCCTTGCATTGGCACGGAAACTCCACCAGGTATATTGATGAGGTTCTTTATTTAAAAACCGGAAACTATCTATAAAGCCCGATTTCATGAACCCATCCAGCCATTCCCGTTCCTCCGGCAAAAACCCCGATGTATTTGCATTGCTTATAGGGTTATGTATGTCTATAGGCTGGTGACAAATATTATAATCTCCGCAGATGATAAGTTTGGGGCGTGTCTTTTTTAATTCATCAATATAGGCATGAAAGCTTCTGTTCCAGTCCATCTTAAAACTTTGGCGCTCATCGCCCGATGAACCTGACGGCATATATACGCTCATTACCGAAATATCTCCAAAATCGGCACGTAACACGCGGCCTTCATGGTCGTCAAATCCGCATCCATATACCACATTGTCGGGTTTCTCTTTGCTGAATATGGCAACTCCGCTATATCCCTTCTTTTCCGCAGGGTACCAATAGTTATAATATCCGGCAGCCGTAAAATCATCCAGGTTAAGCTGGTCGGTTTGCGCCTTTATTTCCTGCACGCATATAATATCAGGGTTCACTATCTTTACCCAATCAAGCCAACCCTTAGCCATAGCCGAGCGGATACCATTCAAATTATATGTAATAACTCTTTTCATGCTATTAGTCCAACAAATGTATAGTTTTTGCGTTATTTCACGATATTAGATTTTCAACGGGTGAATAGATTCCTTTTTTTATTGCTCCTTTCCTGCTTTTTGCCCCTTTGTAAAGGAGATGCCCAAACCATTTCTAACCAGCGCAAAAGAACAATTTCTATCCCCTTTGGGGTCGATACAGTAAAGTTGGATACACTTAGCATAATACCCGGCACCCTTAATCTGGCCATTGGTTATATGGAATTAGACTCAACAGACTATAGTGTTCTGCCGGAAAAGGGGGAGGTTGTACTCAATCGCCAAAAACTAAACAGGCTGGGGTTTGGTATAGATAGCCTAAGCGGCACCTACAGGGTTTTTCCCTACCTGTTTTCCAAAACATTGCAGCATAAAGATAATTCAGTTGTTCACCCGGTTCTTTATAATAACCAGGCTGCGTTTATGTACCAGGTAGCGCCTGCCAGTAATTCCAACAACCCTTTCGATTTAGGCACCTTGAGTAAAAGCGGCAGCATTTCGCGGGGTATTACATTCGGCAATAACCAGAATTTGAATGTTAATTCCAGCCTTAACTTGCAACTTGCAGGCAAGCTGAGTAACAATGTAAATGTATTAGTGGCTGCTACCGACGATAATTTGCCTATTCAGCCTGAGGGCAATACTGCCCAGTTGCAGGATTTTGATAAGGTCTTTATAAAGCTCTATGATAGTCACACCAGCTTGGTGGCGGGGGATTATGAAATAGGAAATCCTGCCGGCTATTTCATGCGGTTCAATGAAAAATCGGAGGGCGGATTATTTACCACCAGTTTTATGACCAAGCCCAACAGGGATACCAACAAAGCAGGTATTATGCGCATTACGCTTGCCGGTGGTATTGCTAAAGGCAATTATGCTGAAAACACCATACAACCCATCGATGGAAATATGGGCCCTTACAGGCTCACGGGTGCCAATGGCGAAACATTTATTATCATCCTGTCCGGTACTGAAAAAGTTTACCTCGACGGGCAACTGCTGCAGCGCGGACAAAACAATGATTACACGATTGATTATAATGCGGCGCAAGTTACCTTCACTCCCAAGCATCTTATTACAGCGTCTTCGCAAATTGTTATTGATTTTCAATACACCGACCTTACGTATGAACGTTCGCTCATTCATGCCGCTACCGAATATCACCAGGATAAACTTACCCTTCGTTTTAATTTGTACTCGGAACAGGATGCTAAAAACCAGCAACTCTCTCAAGAGCTATCACCCGAACAAGAACAATTTCTGGCCTCCATCGGAAATAATATACAGAATGCGCTGGTTCCCGGGGAAACAGGCAGAGCGTATAGCAATTCCGAAGTGCTTTACCGGCAAGTAGATACCACCGTTGGCCCATTTACCGATTCGGTGTTTGTTTATACTACCGATTCCATCATCAATATCCCGAAATCTTCATCCAATCATTTCCAGGTTGCTTTTTCGCAGGTTCCGCAGGGGCAGGGTGATTATGTTCCTATTCAGTCATCGGCCAATGGCAGCGTGTATGAATGGATAGCACCAATCAATGGGGTTCACCAGGGAAATTATATTGCAAAAGTATTATTGATAACTCCGAAGAAAAAGCAAATGGTAACAGCAGGTGGCGATTACCACTTTTCAAAATATACTTCTCTGAGCCTCGAAGGCGCACTGACGAATAATGATGTGAATACATTCTCCAGCATTGGTAAAAACCAGGATGTGGGATATGCAGGGGAGGTGGCTTTTCACCATACCGCCTTTTTTGCTGACAGCACACAGGCTAATAAAGGTAATGTATGGAGACTGCAAACAAATGTGAGTTATGAAGGAGTGCAGAAATATTTTTCGCCTATCGAGCGCTATCGCTCCGTTAATTTTGCCACCGGCTGGAACCTTACCAGCGATAGCATATTCGATAATCAGCACATTTTGGATGGTAACTTTCTGCTGGGAAATAAAAAGGACCAAGTGACATACGATTTCCAGGCATTTTTGGAAGGAGCGGAGTATAATGCCACCCGGCAAACAGCAACCATTAAGTTGAATGAATTGGGGTTCATGACCAATCTTGATGGCTCTTTACTTGAAAGTAAATCAACTGAAACTACCAGCAACTATTATAAGGAAGCCGCTATTATTTCGCATAAATTATGGTATTGGACTGCCGGTGTAGGCGAGTCTTCAGAAAAAGACATATTCCGCTCAAGGACAAATGGTGACAGCATTATAGGAACCAACTCCACCTTATTTGAACAAGCCAGCAATTACCAGTTTTATCAATGGAATGCGTTTATAAAAACACCCGATACGGCCAAAAGAAGCTATGGCATTAATTATTCCGAACGCACCGATTACGGGGCCGATTTGCAGCACGATGCGATGGTGAAATCACTTTTTACGAGGAATATTTCATTGGATGCTGCGTTCAATAAAAATCCCAATAGCCGTTTCAAAGCCAACGTAACCTATCACATCATGCAGGTGCTGGCAGACTCGGCTGTTACCGAAGGTCAAACCCCGGTGAGCGATTTACTGGGGCAAGCCGAATACGATGCACGCTTGCTGAAAGGTGTTATCAACTCCAGCACATTTTACCAGGCAGGTGCAGGGTTGCAACCTAAAGAATCATATACCTATGTGCAAGTGCCACAGGGCACAGGCGTTTATGCATGGACCGATTTTAACCACGATGGCATACAGCAACTGAATGAATTTTATCCGGCACCTTTTCCCGATGAAGCTGATTACATAAGGGTATATACACCTACCACCAATTATGAAAAAGTATATTCCAGCAGTTTTACCGAAACGTTTAACCTGCGCCCTGCTGCTGCATGGTCTTCTAAAAAAGGGGTGAGAAAATTTCTCTCATTATTCTCGGAGCAATTAGCAGTTCATGCCGACAGGAAAACAACTTCAACCAATCCCTGGAATGCGTATAATCCCTTTATTCAGAATACAGGCGATACTACGGTGATAGGATTAAATACCTCTTTACGAAACACGGTTTATTTTAATCAATTAGATCCTCACTTTGGGATGGATTATACCTATAGCGCTACCGGTAATAAAACAGTGTTGGAAGAAGATGGAGGGCAGGCAAGAACAAGTACTTACCAGGATTTGCACGCACGGGTGGCCCTATCTAAAAGATGGATTTTGGAGGGCGAAGGCAAGGTGGGAGCCGATATAAGCAATTCGCAATATTTTTCTAATGATAATTTTGATATCAATTATTATCAAATAACTCCTAAAATAAATTACCAACCCGGCACGAATTTCCGCATCACACTTTTGTTTACTTATTCCGATAAAGTGAATGCTATTTCAGATGGAGGAGGCAGTTCGATACAGGACAATAGTGGGATAGAACTAAAGTACAATGTGCTTTCAAAAGGAAGCCTTACAGCTAATTTTAATTATGTAAAGATTGCCTTCGATGGGGATGCTTCTTCTCCGCTCGGGCTCGAAATGCTGCAAGGTCTTAATATTGGGAATAACTACACCTGGGGCATTTCATACCAATGCAATCTTTCAGCTAACATACAGCTTAATCTTTCCTACATAGGGCGTGCTGAGCCGGGTTCTTCCATTGTAAATACAGGGAATGCTTCCGTGCGAGCATTTTTCTAAATAATATCAGAACGGGTAACCAATACCGATATTCAGCACTGTTCTATGAATCGATCGATCCAGCGACAGTATGCGGTGACCAGGTGATAGTGAAGGGTCCCTTATTGGTTCTCCCAAATCAAACCTGACAATAAAATAATCAAAATCGAAACGAAATCCGGGTCCGGTGCCAATGGCTATTTCATCCCAAAAGGGATCGGGTCCGCTGGTTTCCATATATGCCCGTTGTATACCTTGGTTAGCTACACTTTTTATCAGCCATATATTACCGGCATCAATAAACCAGGCAAAATCAAAATACTTAACCAGTTTTACCCTGTACTCGAAGTTGCCCTCCAATTTTATTTCACCAACCTGTCCGGCAACAAGTGATGCGGGGCTTCCCCCAGGTCCCAGCTCTTGTATGGGCCATGCCCTGATATCGTTAGAGCCCCCGGCCCAAAAACTCTTTGTATAGGGTAACCCGGTAGAATTGGCATAAGGCAGGCCATATCCTCCAAAAAACCGTAGTACATAAGTCTGCTTTTTACCCTGAAGAAAGTATTGCCTGAAGTCTGCATCCAGTTTAATATATTGAGAATAGGGGGAATTAAATTGTTGAATGTAGTAACTGCCTGATTCAAGTGGCAGGTTAAGCAAATGTTTAGCAGCATCAAAAACCAGGCCCGACCATTCAATATCGGGTTTCAGGTACATAAAGTGTGTTCGTTTTTTTAGACTATTCTGCGTAGTATATGTCCATGAAAATCGCCCGTCTGTTATAACCTGGTTTTGGAAACTGTTCTGAAAAAACAAATTGTAATTGTCCAGTTGCTGTATAAAATAAGGGGTCAGGTATGCATTAACAAGGTTCCATTCAAACAACGCAAGCGTAAAATGCGATTTTTTATTTTTACTGGAAAAATCCAATCCATAAGAAAGCCCCAGTACATGTCGTACATAATCATCAAGGCGTAGCTGGTAGTCAAACGTAAGTTTTAAAGATGTCTGCGGATTTGTGTAATTTATAAGATTTAAAGGGAATAGCTGCAACAGGCTATTATAAGGAAATAAAGGTCGGGGTATAAATAAATCTAATTCAGGTCCTAAATCTTCTGTATTAAGAAGCGTGTTGCTATTTCCCGACGAAAAAACTTCCTGTGCAATCAATCCTCCATTGATTTTAAATTGCAGTTTTTCAGCGCCATCAAACTGGTTGTAGTTAGCATACGAAAGGTCTCCTGCAACCCCTAAGTCTCCACCGGTGTTGGTCCCTTCAAATTCAGCCCCCACCGAATGCTTCACCACCGGCATAAGTTGTATATAACAATCTAAATAATTGCTATCGGCTACCGGTATATATTTTACCGAAACATAACTGAACTCATTAAGTTGAGCCAGTCCTGCGTAAGTGTTTTCCCTGTTTTCAACTCTATACAAATCTCCCGGATTAACAAATATCTTGGGTTGTAATATCTTGGGTTTTAGTAAGAGTTCCCCGGGAGAAACAATCAGTATTCCATTGTAAAGTATAGAATCTGTTGGATTATAGAATCCGATTTTTGTGGGATCGTAATTCATTTGTATGATAACATGCCTGATGTGATAAGCTATGTGATTCGTTTCAATCGTAGAGTCTCTATTAAACCTATCCCTCTGAACGAATTTTTTAATATTTATCGTTACATTGATAAAATGAGATTTGCTATTTGTATCAAGCGTATAGCTTACATATTGCTTGGTGAAGTAGAAATACCCTGCATTATTCAGTTCGGTGGTAATGCGGTCACTTTCGGCATCAATAATATCTTTGTCGTATACATCCTTTTTTTTGATTTTGCAGTTAG
>Ga0206805_1120_pt1 | contig 14876 bp, 13 predicted proteins | sample Alteio_BWOrgCont_59_FD_152890 | JGI IMG/M metagenome (GOLD analysis project Ga0206805, IMG submission 152890) | Enriched cells from forest soil in Barre Woods Harvard Forest LTER site, Petersham, Massachusetts, United States -... | ecosystem: Environmental > Terrestrial > Soil > Temperate forest >... | reverse complement strand
TTATCCACAACCCAAGCAAGGGTTGGCGCGCGTAATTGCCCATTGGAACCCGTTGACGCCCCTGGTGATGACCACGCGTGACTGGATAACCACAGGCGCGACGAGCCATCTTGCCGGTTTCTTAATTGTCAGCAGTGGCACATTCGTCTTTCTTTTTCTCGGTTGGGTCATCTATCGATTGGCCTTGCCGCACATCATTGCACGCATCGGCAATTAAAATATGTCTGACGAAATTTTAGTAAAGGTCGAAGGAGTGAGTAAAAAATTCTGCCGCAGCCTGAAAAAAAGCCTGTGGTATGGCGTCAGTGACATTGCGCGCGACCTCAATCCGTTCGCTTCACGCCAGAAGGCAGAACCAACCTCTGAATCTGGCCTTCGCAAAGATGAGTTTTGGGCCGTGAACGATGTCTCTTTTGAATTGCGGCGCGGCGAATGCCTGGGGCTGATTGGCCGGAACGGCGCGGGCAAGACCACGCTGCTCAAAATACTCAATGGATTGATAAAACCAGATGCGGGTCGCATTGAAATGCGTGGACGGGTGGGCGCATTGATTGCACTGGGTGCGGGATTCAATCCGATTTTGACTGGACGCGAGAATGTGTACGTTAACGGATCAGTGCTGGGACTCACCAAGCGGGAGATTGATGCAAGCATGGAGGACATCATTGATTTTGCCGACATCCGCGAATTTATAGACTCTCCGGTGCAAGGATATAGTTCGGGCATGCAGGTGCGTCTAGGGTTTGCAGTGGCGACGGCCATGGAACCGGATGTGCTTATTCTGGACGAGGTGCTTGCGGTAGGTGACGCTATGTTTCGAAACAAATGTTACGCACGGATCGGCAATATGCAAAAGCGCGCCGCTGTGATTTTTGTGTCACACGCCATGGACCAGGTAGCAAGACTTTGCTCTCTTGGTTTGTTCATGAGCAAAGGAAGAACCAGCGGAATGTCTTCCGCGGAAAAAGCCGTTGAGCTTTACGAGCAAAGTAACGAATCTGATGATGCAGAAGCGAGTTCGTTTTGCCGGTTGAACGACCCGGTGGAGGAAGCGACTTTTGTTCTTGATGACAGTGATATTTTTCACAATGGAGCTTTGAATCTTAAGCTAAAAATCAAAACGCGTTCCGAACTTAATGCACCCTTCATGCGGTTGTTCTTTTTTGGGGCAGACGGATCGTTGGCGGGGGAATGGAACACTGATATTGGCGCCAAAGTTCTCAATTTTAAACCGGGAGAATCTGAAGTTGCCATCGTGTTGCCGAGTATTACTTTGCGCCCGGGACTTTATCGCGTGAGTCTAATCATGCATGAAAAGAACAGCATCAAGCAACCCGTTTGGTTTCACAAATATCATCTGCTCAAAGTAAATGGCGTGAGCACTGGTGTTACCCATCACCTTCTAGCTGATGGACAGGTTTCGTTGCGCCACGCCTCTTAAATCTATTACAATGAATTCACGCGCTTTCCTGGAAGAACTCAAAGCATTACTGCTGAGTCGGGATGGCATGTTTTGGGCTCGGTTGGCAATAGCCACCGGGCAAACTACCGAGTTTAATCAGTTGTTCCAGCTGTGTTCACTTAGAAAAAAGGCGCACCTTTACAAGGTGGTTTCCCCTGGTCAGCCAGCCTCGACCCTGCGGCTTGCCATTCTAGGTGGTTATAGCGTTTATCCATTACATGAGCTGGTTGAGCATCTGTGCGAAGTACAAAGAACGCCGGTGGAGTTATGGCTTGGCGACTATGACAACTATGTTTCGGAGATTATGGACGAGAGCAGCGAACTCTATGCGTTTAAGCCTCAAATCGTCCTGCTTTTGCCTGCGGAAAGCCGCTGTAAATATTCCGGACGTTTAACTGATCCGGTGGCGACTCAACAGGCCGAAGGCACTAAAACAGCGGAATCTGTGCTTGAACTTGCCTGTAGAGTCAACGAGAAGACCGGGGCCGGGGTCATTCTCACCAATTTCATGTTGCCAGCCAGGCATGATCTGGGTGCTTATCGTAACCGCACGCTGGGTTCAGATTGGATGTTCCGCAAATGGGTGAATATGGAGTTGGGGTTGAAAGCACCTTCCAGCATCCGCATTTGTGACGTGGAATTTTTGGCCAGTCGCATGGGCAACATCCAGGCCAGTGATCCCCGGGGTTGGTTTGAAACCAAGCAGCTTGGATCCCCAACTATGCTGGTAGAACTAGCTCGTGAAGTGGCCCACCTGATTGCCTCGTTGAAGCGTCCTCCTAAAAAGGTGCTGGTGTTGGATCTGGACAACACCCTATGGGGTGGAGTGGTGGCTGATGACGGTTTGGAAGGAATTGAGCTGGGTGACACATCGGCGCGAGGCGAAGCCTTCAAGGCATTCCAAAAATACATTGTTTCACTCAAACAACGCGGGGTGTTGCTTGCTGTGTGCAGTAAAAATGATTTTAACAAGGCAGCGGAGCCGTTTGAGAAACATCCGGAGATGATCTTGCGGATGTCTGACATCGTCAATTTCAAGGCAAACTGGGAGCCTAAGTCGGAAAATATCCGGCGCATGGCCACAGAATTAAATCTGGGTCTGGATAGTTTTGTCTTCGTGGATGATAATCCTGCTGAAATTGACATTGTCAGGCAGTTTGCACCAGGGGTGACAACAATTTTATTGGGCCCGGACCCGTCTGAATATGTCACCCAATTGCAGGACTGCCGGTTGTTTGAACCGGGCAGCATCACTGCCGAAGATGTTGAACGCACCAATCAGTATCGTGCGGAGGTCGAGCGCAAGGCCTTGGAATCCTCAATGACCGATATGGATTCGTATTTGGAATCATTGGTCATGGAGGGGCAGATTAGTGAATTTACGACCGTGGATGCGCCCCGTCTGTCTCAACTGATTAACAAAAGCAATCAGTTTAATCTGACCACCCGCCGCCGCAGCGAAGCAGATGTATTGGCAATTATGAATGATCCGGAATTTGTAGGATTTTCTGTACGCCTAAAAGACCGGTTTGGCGATCACGGACTGATTTCAATTGTCATTGGCCATGTGCAAGGTTTCAATCTCGAAATCGACACTTGGCTGATGAGTTGCCGGGTGCTCAAACGGCAGGTGGAGGAATTGGTGGTGAATGAGTTCATGCGCCTGGCGCAGATACGAGGTTGTACAAAAGTCCTGGGACTGTATTTGCCAACGCCCAAGAACGAGATGGTGCGTGATCTCTATACCAAGATGGGCTTTACCTTGACGGTTGATCAACCGGATCGCCGCGAATTTGAAAGAGATGTTGCTGACTTTCGTGCTACGCCAACAAAAATCCGAATAACTCAAAAATCATATGAACAGAGAAGAAGTAATGACCAGGTTGCAAACCGTTTTTGACGACGTTTTTCTTGAACCGGTTAAATTGTCTCCGCAATTGACGGCCAAGGATGTCCCAGAATGGACTTCCCTGGCCCATATTTCACTGCTTTTGAGTGTGGAAAAGGAATTCGGAATCCGATTCCGCGTTGGAGAAGTTGAAAAAATGCAAAACATTGGGGAATTCGTCGATTTAATCCTGGAACGGCTAAAAGAACACTAACCATTATCTATTGTGCCGATTGACTGTTGTTCTTTGCCGTCGGTTTCTGTGATTCAAGGAAACATTTTCAAAGCTGGGATTAACGCGGCCTGCTGTTAATGGAACACTCCCATCTTAAATTTCATCATTTTGGCCTGGCTGTGCGTCGGCCGGAAGAGGCTAGAATGTTAATGTTGTCGTTGGGCTATCAACTGGCCGACTATGTTTTTGATCCGATTCAAAATGTTCATTTGCAGATGTGTTTCAGCACTACCCAGCCGGCTGTGGAAATTATCTGGCCTGGTGCCACGCCCGGGCCGGTTGATAAACTTGTCCAGCGCTACCCCACCGGCATCGTTTATCACATTTGCTACGAGACCGAAAACCTCGCAGCTTCCATCGCCTGTTTGGAAAAAAACTGTGGCTTGCAGCCGGTTTGTATTTCTCGACCTGCCCCGGCCCTTTTATTTAATGGTCGAAAGGTTTCATTTTATAACGTTTTGGGCATTGGATTGATTGAGATTCTGGAACAAGAATAACACGCTGTCGGATACTTATCGGAGGCAGAATGGCCAACATTAATCAACTTTGAGCGAGAGAATCAGTTAGCTGATTTTAAATCAACTAAAATTGCGTTAATCTGCATGCAGCCAGCATTTTCTTCATTACGACAAGCTGTGGGATACCTGCTATTATTGCTGGTTTTGCTTTTGCTTCCAGTGATTGTAGATAGATTAGGGTTGTTATCGCGTCCGAACACCTATTTGGCCATGCCCACTGCCACGGGCGACGCGTTCTCTTATGTAGACCGGCAAATTTTTGAAAAAAAGACTGATTTGGATATTGTTTTTTTAGGCTCCTCCCGTATTTGGGCCGATGTTGCCACGCCCTATGTACAGCAGCAGCTAAGTGCCCAATTAGGTCGTGAAGCCCAAGTCATCACTCTAGGCAGTAACATGCCAGGAGATGACCGGAATTATGTCATGCTCCGCGACCTGTTGTTGCATCGCAAGGTCAAGATGGTGGTGCTTGGTATTAATACCGAGGACTTTGATAAAGTGAGCGCCGCGCGACCCTATGTCTGGGCATACCGTTTTTTTAATCCGGGAACTGATGAGATGTTGCCCGGCCTACCGTTCCGTTCACAAGCTACGCTATATGCCGAAGCGGTCTTGGGCATGCCACGCCAGTTGTTGAGTTTGGTTCGTTCCAATCTTGTAGAGAAATCTGAATTTTCCGGTAGCCTGGGAGCGCATGAATTTCAAGCAGGATTTGTCAATCGGGTTGGAGGTTATGATCTTTCAACTTTTATTCCTTATGCTCCTCCATCTCCACAAGTGCCGGTGAAGGACATGATTTACTCCACGGAATCACAGCAAAATTTTCATTTTTCCGGCCAGGCTATGCTTCCCTATCAGAAGATTTTTGATCAAAGAATTGGCCAGTTGCTTCGCCAATATCATGTTCATCTCGTAATGATTTGTTTGCCGCATATTAGTGAGTCCAAGGACGCCACGGCGGAGGTGATTACTAATTGGCCGGCAGTATATGGGCAGCCCGTGGATGTGGTGGGAGTGCCTCCTGTAAGATTGTTTGGCAGCATGTCTGACGAAGACCTAAAAAAGCTTTTTTACAATCCAGGTCATTTGAATGCCAACGGCGACATATATTTTACACACGTTATTACCCCCGCTTTGATTGATATTTATGCCAGAATCGAAAATCATTCATAAAGTAATTTATGCAATGCTGATTGTTTTATCGCTAATTGCTTTGGGATTAATTGCGTCAATTCCTTCAGATTCATTAAATGTCCAGTTAGTCTATCAGGCATTTTAAGGAATATGGGTGCCATTGATTTACTTTTATCGGTATTGCTTTATTTGGTTTTGGTGAGGGTCAACCTTGCTTGGGCTCCCGTGCAGTGGCGCATCCCCCTGTTCACGCTGACAAATCTGCTGGGCATTTGGTATTTCTTTTATACTGTTCCAACGCCGTTGAAAGGTTTTATCATATTGATTTGTTATATTTTTTTGGTGGGAGCACAATTTGTGATACTGGCATCGTTTGTTAATCGAGGGAACGATTTGTTTTGGATTGCGTTTTTGATGCCATTGTTGGTGTTGGTTGGGATCAAGTATTTTCCCTGGATCTTTGCTCCCGCCTCGCATCTTTTGGGCCAGAGGTTGATGACTGGACTTCCGACATATTTCATTGGCCTGTCCTACCTTGCCTTCCGCACCAGCTATCTGGCAATCGAAGTCCGTCGTGGGACCATCAAGCGGCCTGGCTTTTGGGAATATATGGGCTTTAGTTTTTTTGTGCCTACCATGTCTGTCGGCCCGATCAACTTATACAGCGAATTTCAAAAGGGATTTGGTCCCGTGCCGGACCGTACCGAATTGCCATTGGGCCGTTCTATGCTGCGAGTACTGGTGGGGTGGACGAAATTCATGTTCCTGGCTAATCTGTGCAATCAGCTGTCTTACAATGGACTTTTATTGGACGGGCATCCTCACCACAAGCTGGATTTGGTTGTGGCTGCCAGTTTCTATTATCTTTATCTTTATTGCAACTTTTCGGGTTTTTGCGATATTGCTATCGGAGTGGCTGGGTTGCTTGGATTTCCCGTGCAGGAGAATTTTAACAATCCGCTATTTGCGCGCAATATGCAGGATTTTTGGAACCGTTGGCATATAACACTTTCGCGATGGTTTCGGGACATTGTTTTTACACCGTTGACGAAGTGGTTGGCTGGCAGGTTTGGGGTGGCGCACCTGAATCTTTTGATCGCTATTTCGATTTTTTCAGTCTTTTTGTTGGTTGGGATATGGCATGGCGTGGGTTGGAATTTTGTAGTTTATGGTGTAGTCAATGGCTTGGGCTTGGTGGTCGTGCATTATTACGGCATTGGCCTTAAAAAATGGTTGGGAAAAGAGGGTTACAGCCGGTATATGAAAAACATGTGGGTACAGAGTTTGGCGGTTATGCTGACATTCTTTTATATCAGTGCCTGTTTGTTCTTTTTTGCAAACAATTTTTCAACCATGTCAAAAATCTTTTCCATCCTCTACTAATGGTATTCGAGCAAGCGTCGCAGGCAAAATTTTCATCAAAGTCGATCGGAGTAATGCCTGCTTAACCACGAGTCCAATTTATGAGAAGACCCACAGAAGGCTGCGGAAACCATTAAAAGTACCATTTCGCATGCTAGAATTTGTATGAACAGATCTTATCACCAATGAAATTTTAAAAGGCCTAACTATGAAAAACGTCGTAATCGTCACCGCTAAAGGCGGAAATACTTCAATTGAAAATAAGAACGTCATCCCGATTCTTGGTGTGCCGGTCGTGCTTTATTCAATTCGTGCAGCCAAGTTGTCCGGCAAAACCGATGCGATTTATGTCAGCACTGAGGACGCCTTGATCAAAAGCTTGTCTCAAAAGGAAGGGGCAAAAATTATTAACCGCCCGCCTGAATTAAGTAGGCCAGAAAGCTTGCATAGAGATGTCATCAAACATGGCGTTGAAGAAGTTTTGAAGGAACATCCGGAAGTGGAAAATTTTATTGTGCTGTTGGGCAACACGGTCATGACGCCACCGGGGCTCATTGACCGTGCCTTTGGCATTCTCGAAAAAGGCGAGGCGGATTCCTGCCTGTCGGTCTGGAAAGCTCAGGACGATCACCCCTATCGGGCGCTGAAATTGAATGATCAGGGATACGTTGAATCGTTTTTAAATCTTCAAGTCGGCTCAAACCGGCAATCGTATCCTACGGTTTATTTTTATGATCAAGGCGTGTGGGCATTTAAAACACACTGCGCGCTTGAACAAAAAGGCCCGCCACCGTGGGTTTGGCTTGGACAAAAGTGTAAAATGATTGAACGGCCCTGGGTCACAGGCAGGGACATTCATTCATGGATAGATATTTCAGCCAGCGCCTGGTATTTGAACGCCATCCAGGTGAACGACTATATTGATTACAAAGATTTGTAAATGCCCGGCCCTACACAGGGATAGAGATTGCTCATGATTCAAAAAATTCGTAATCGATTCCATCGGCATATAACGCCTCGACTTCGCAATCTGGGAATGCCTGTAACGAAAGATGACTGGAAGTTATGGCGGCTGAGGAATATGCACAGGGGGCACCGGGTGTTTGTACTCGGGAACGGACCAAGCCTTAAAGTTGAGTGCTTTGAGCCTTTGCGTCAAGAAATCACCTTTGGGATGAATCAGATGTTCAAATGCTTTGACCAGACCTCTTGGCGCCCGACATATTATGCAATAAGCGATTCATTGGTTGCGGAAAATTATGGCCGGATGATCTGTCAGAATTATGGCGGCATCATATTTGCCAGCGAGCATCTTCAACCAATTTTAGGAAGGCATCCGCGTGTAGTTTATTTCCCCAAAACACACGAGGTATATGAAGAGGGAGAGCCGGCTTTTTCGCCGACGCCTTTGCCGGCTTTGGTTGGCGCTTATACTACTACATATCTTTGCTTTCAATTGGCTTGGTATATGGGCATCAGAGATTTTATAACCCTTGGAATTGATGCAAACTATTCATTTTCAGCGATGGAAAATCACGGCAAATTGGGGGTTTATGAAAAAGCTGCCAATGCATCTCAAGATAATTGGTTTGTTCCAGGGTATTTTGAAAAAGACGTTGTTTTATTGAAACCTCGCGTTAAACAGCAGGTTCTTGCCTATCGTGCTGCGCGGCGTTTTATAGAAGACCATGGTGGGCGAATTCGAAATGCGGGTTTTCAAAGTCCATTGGAAGTTTTTGAGCGCGTGAATTTTGATTCGTTGTTCAAATGAGCATTGACTACCTCGTCGTTGGTTCCGGGCTGACCGGTGCGGTGATGGCAAGAACCTTGAAAGATGCCGGCAGCAGTGTTCTAGTCATTGATCGGCGTTCGCATCTGGGTGGTAATGTGCATGATCATTTTCATCCCAGCGGCATTCGCGTTCACACCTACGGGCCGCATTATTTCCGAACCAACGACGATGACCTGTGGGCCTTCGTCAACCGGTTTGCCAAATTCTATAAGTATGAAGCCGCGCTCAAATCGTGGGTGGACGGCCGCTATGAGAATTGGCCGATTGCCGGCAGTTATATCCGGCGGGTCATCGGAGAAAAATGGGAGCCTGAATTCAAAGGCCAGCCCTCGAATTTTGAAGAAGCTTCGCTCGCGATCATGCCGCGTTTGGTGTATGAGAAATTCGTCAAGGGTTACAGTGAAAAACAATGGGGCGTCCCGGCCCATGCCTTGGCGGCAGGCCTTGCCAAACGCTTTGATGTGCGCGAAGACGATGAGCCCCGGCTCATGCGCCATAAACACCAGGGCATACCGGAGAACGGCTATGCGGAATTAATGCGCCGGATGCTTGAAGGAATTCCAGTATTGATCAATTGTGATTATTTGAAACATCGTGACGAATTCAAAGCGTCCAAAATGGTCATTTTCACCGGACCGATTGATGAGTATTTCGGCTATGATTTGGGGCGATTGAAATATCGGGGACAGCAACGCCAGCAGGAATATCTGCCGGACGTGGAGTTCGTGCAGCCGTGCGGGCAGGTGAACAATCCTGACCCGGCCAATGGCCCGCACATTCGCACGCTGGAATGGAAGCATATGATGCAACCTGAATCTGCACGGCAAATTCGAGGCACGGTGTTGACGCGCGAAATCACGATGACGCCAACCGACCCGAATCACTTTGAGTATCCGTTCCCGGATGAGGCGAATTCCAAGCTGTACAAGTCATATCGGGAGCGAGCGAAGGCGATCCCCAATCTGCTCGTATGTGGACGGTTGGGCGAATACCGCTACTATGATATGGACCAGGCCATTGCGCGGGCGATGCTTTTAGCCGGGAGAATTCTTAGCGGACAGAAAGCGATGGGGGAAGAGTGAAAAAAGAGGGGCCAAAATTTGATTCCGCACCGTCGCGCATTGAGCCGGTACCGGAAGGAGTGAAGCGTCCGTTCTGGTCGGTGATGATCCCGACTTACAATTGCGCGAAGTATCTCCGGCAAACTTTGGAAAGTGTGCTGGCGCAAGACCCAGGCCCGGAACACATGCAAATCGAAGTGGTAGATGACTGTTCAACGAAAGATGATCCCGAAGCTGTGGTGGCGGAAGTTGGAAAAGGCCGTGTGACCTTTTATCGCAAACCTAAGAATGAAGGTGCAACCGCCAACTTCAATACCTGTATCGAGCGCAGCAGGGGTCAGTTGGTGCATATTTTACACGGTGATGATTATGTATCGCCCGGGTTTTATAAACGGATTGAACAATCGGCTGCATCCAATCCCGGCTGTGCTGCATATTTTGTCCGGTCCTTTATTGTCATGGAAGATAATGCGCTTGATACAATAACGGGGCGCACCCAATGGTTGGAAACGCCGTCAAATTTACCGGGAACATTGCTTTATGAAAATGAATTGCGTACCCCGGGAGTGGTCGTCCGTCGAGTGTTCTACGAAAGGCATGGAGGTTTTTTGCCGTCGCTCGTCCATGTAGCCGATTGGGAAATGTGGCTGCGTGCCATCACACTGGGTTCAGCCGTGGTCATTAACGAGGTGCTGGCTTCTTATCGTTTCTTTGCCGGCAACGATACGGCGCGACTTGCCAGAACGGCGGAAAACTTGAAAGACTATTTGCGGTTGTCCGAAATTCTGGTTTCGACCCAGCCTGATTTTGACAAGGAACGATTTGCCGGCAAAATAGCCTGGACTGCCCGTTGGCAGGCGAAAAAATTTAAGGAACTTGGAATCCCGGAGGCAGAACGGGCTAATCTGGAGATTTTGCGCGTAGTGAAACTCCCATTCCGAGCCCATTTGCATCGCGTCCTTGGAAGAGTGCGGCAGATTTTTTCGTGAAGGATGATCGGCCCTTGAAGATATGCAGTCTCCCATCCTTTCTCAAACGCCAGGATTTTCCGATTTAGCCGTTGTCACGGTGACGACGCGAAATTATCTGTATCGCACCCGGGCACTTTTTGAGTCGGTTCAACACTTTTTACCCGGCTCGCTTGGAATTGCCTGTTGCGCGGATTCTTTGCAGGGAACTGGTGATCCGGCGAATGAAAACTTCAAGGTCGTTGAAGCGGCTTCTTTGCAACTTCCGCGATATTCCCAGCTTGCTTTTGCGCTTAACGCAACCGCTTTATGCTGTGCGCTGAAGCCCCATGCCATAAAGTTTGTCCTTCGGGATACACGGATCCGGCGTGTCCTTTATATAGATAACGACATCGGCTTGTATCGCACGCCTGTCGAACTTCTGGCGCTGCTTGAAGCGCATAGTTTCGTTTTAACACCCCACCATTTGAACCCGCTGTCCGTAGGAACGCGCCCAAATGAGACCGTGCTGCTTCCTTTCGGCATTTATAACGCAGGACTGTTTGCCGTGAAGCAGTCTAAAGAAGTAAGCGATTTTATCGATTGGTGGGGAGATTGGATGTTGGATCCCAGGCATCTTGATAGCCTTTGGGCCTATGACCAGACATGGTTGAACTACGTGCCAGTTTATTGCCCGCAATCATGCGTTTTGCGGGATCCCAGCTACAATGTGGCTTTTTGGAACCTGCCCGAGCGGGATTTCAAGATGAATGAAGAGTCGTTTTATTGTGGCGAAAAGCCGCTCACAGCATTTCATTTAAGCAACTTTAACGAGGATCATCCTGAAAGCCTGTTTTGGCCAGCCAGAAAATGTAATTATCCCTCGACGAAGGCGACCAGGTCTGTCGCGTCTGATATTGTTGCCAAATGGGCAAGGAATGGCCGAGACCAATGCCTGGCCTATGGCTATGGGTATGCCAATTGGAGTAATGGGGAACCGATAAAATTTGAGGAACGCGAAAAGATGAAAGGCCTTTGGGACGACTTGCCCCAGGAATTAAATTTGTGGGCGCCCGGTTTTGCGTCGGACGAGTTGGAAGCTTATCGAATTCAGAGTGCGAAAAGCTGCCGTCGTATCTTAAATAAAATTCTCGATATCTCACCAAGGAAAGTAATTAATCACCTGCGGGGCAGAGATTGAGTGCGGGGTGCTCATCGAGGTTTTGATTGGTCACACGTTGAACACTTTCCTTTAAATGATGAAAGCCGATCGTACTGATTGCATGCTGGTTTCCATTGCCATTAATAATTATAACTACGGGCGGTTTATCCGGGAGGCAATTGAATCTGCGTTAAATCAGGATTATGGCAACTGTGAAGTTATTATTGTGGATGATGGTTCGACCGACAACTCGCGACAAATCATTGATGAATATCGGGGCCGGGCCAAAGTTGTTTTTAAGGCCAATGGCGGACAGGCTTCGGCTTTTAATGCCGGCCTGTCTCAAGCAAAAGGCGGAATCGTTCTCTTTCTCGATTCGGATGACTATTTGTTTCCGAATGCCGTGAGCCAAATTGTGGCCAGTTGGAAACCGAATATCAGCCGGTGCCAATTTCGGTTGCGCGAAATAGACGGAGAAGGCAGGCAGATCGGCGAGATGCCCCATAAAGGAAGTCTTCTTTCCCGTGGCGATCTGGTTGGGCTTCTGTTTAAAAAAAGAACATTAGTCCAGGCGCCTACGTCCGGCAATGCGTTCAACCGCGCGGCGCTTGAAAAGATTTTCCCGATTGACGAACGATTCCGAATTTGTGTCGATGCGTGGCTTGTTTACCACACGGCCGCTTTTGGAGAGGTCCTGGCTATTGAAGAAATGTTCGGGGCCTATCGGGTTCATGGATCAAACAATTATATAGGATATAATGTCGACTCCTCCATGACTGATTCACGCATGCTTAAGATTCTTAAAGCCAAACTGGAATTTGTTCATATTAAGATGGACGCAGCCCTCGTGTTTAACAAAACGGGAGAATCATTTTATTCCATCGCCGGGAATATCTTGCATCTGGGTGATATTCGCACCTTGCTTTTGTCCAAGCACTTCCGCATTGCCGGACCCATAGCCGAGTTCGACAATCAGTTCGGTTATTTTAAATTGCACGCACTTCTACTCGGCGAATGTTTCCATAATGAATCTAAATGGTCCCTTTCTGGCCGTCTGCAATGTTTGCTTGAAATGGTCATTTTATCTGTGGCGCCCAATTCCTGGAAAAAGCGTTTGTTGCACGTTGGGGTTATCGCGAAACGCAGGGCACAGGCCCTTTTTGGCTCTCTCGCGCCGTCCTGATGTGAATAACGCTGAAACAATTGAGCGCTGGTCATAAAATCTGCGACGATACCCGCCCGCCTCATTCCCGTTTGATGAACATTTTATTCTACACTCCTCAAATGGCTCTTTATGGCGGTATGGAGAGTCATCTTTGCCTTTTAGCGCGAGCGTGTGCCGCAGCCCGCCATCGTGTTACGCTGGTTACGACGAGCAATTCACTAAATGACGTCGACAGGCAAAAGCTTCGCGAAGTGGGCGTCGTTCTTTACGAGCTGCCCGTTCAGCAAGGGCAGGCATCCAGAAAATTAAAAGTGCTTTGGCTGATGTTGATTTCCTTTCGGTTGCGGTTCACCCGTTGGCATATAATTTATACGAATGGGCGGAGCAGCCTGGCGCGCGTTATATGGTTTGCCGGCCGGCGGGGAACACGAATTATCCATCATCACCATACTTCTGCCGACCCTGAAGAAATTGAGGGATGGCAACCTGCTTTCCGGCGAGTTCTTCAAGACGCGCCTGAGCTGGTTGCCTGTAGCCGGTCGATCAAGCACCAGCTGGAAGCAACCCTCCATCGTCTTGACGTGCAGTTTTTGCCTTATTTGACTCCAGAGATTCTTCCTCCTTCCGCCGTTAAAGAGAAAAATTATCGCCCCGATACGATTCTGAATTTTGGGTTCGTTGGCCGGCTTGTTCCTACCAAAGGGATTGAGGAAATCTGCCGATTAAGCCGGCAGCCGGGCCTTGCAATGGTGCGATGGCATCTCTACGGAGAAAGTGAGAATTATCCTGCGGAATATTTTTGTGAATTCCCCAATGTAATTTTTCACGGACGGTATCGGGATTTGGCTCACTATGGCGAGATTTTGACGGGCCTTGATGCGATGGTTCTTCTTTCGCGACATACCGAGGGAATGCCGCTGAGTTTGATCGAAGCTTTGTCTGCCGGTCTTCCGTGGGTCGCCACGGATCGTGGCGGAACGTCTGAAATATGTGCATCCATGGAAAATTGCATTGTGATTCCAACTAATGCCACCTTTAACGAAACCGAAAGTATAATGGTGGAGATGGCTCAACGAATCCGGTCAGGAAAGACATCGCGCCTTGTTCAAAGGCGGGCCTATGATAGCAATTTTTCTCCTGAATCAGTGGCTGGCCAATGGCTGAAGTTTTTCGCCGCACAGCCAAACTAAGGCGGTGAACCCTATGTGCCATTGGTGTTAAGGAACCGGCCCGCTTCACTTTTGAAACATTTTTCCTTTTTTCCGGGCGGAACGCTCACCAGTATCCTCGGGTATGGAACTCCCGGTCTGATGGGGCTTTCGTCAACGGCAGATCGTCTGGCCTTGCTGGAATATGCCTTCGATGCTGGAATCCGGCACTTTGACACAGCGCCTTCCTACGGTTATGGAGAAGCCGAGCGGGTGCTTGGAAAATTCATCCAAAACCGTCGGGATCAAGTCACCATCACAACCAAGTTCGGCATTCAGGCCCCACCCGTCGTCAAGACGCGATGGGTAAATTTACTGGCGCGGCGCGTCCTGCAATTGATGCCCTTTTTACGAGGCCCCCTCTCGCGCCAGGCTAGAGCAATGTCGAAAAAAAGTGTCTTCACATCTTCCGAGGCCCGACGAAGTTTGGATAACAGCCTCGCAGCGTTAAACACGGATTATATTGACTTATTCCTTCTTCACGAGCCCTCCTATGTAGACGCGGCCCGCGAAGATTTACACCAATTCCTTGATGGTGAAGTGCGACGCGGCAGGATTCGCGCCTTTGGTTGCGGGGGAAACTTTGAATCGATAGAGAGCATAGCAAATGCGAAGTTGCCCACTTCGAGATGGCTGCAATTTGAGGATGATGTATTAAAGCGGAGAATTGAAAGAATCCAGGCAACAGAAGCACGGTGCATTACTTTCGGCTTGTTCAAAGGGTCTTTGCCCTCTTTGACTAAATGGCTAAAAGCGGATCCCGGTCGCCTGGCTGAATGGGAGCGTCAACTGGGTTTCGATTGCCGTTCGGAGTCTGTCCTGGCCGCCTTGCTGCAAGCCGCTTTCCATGCACGAAACCCGGAAGGCATCGTGCTTTTTTCAACGCACCGCCCTGACCGGATATCGTCGGCCGTGTTGGCCGCTTCCGGAGCTCAATTCTCG
>Ga0206805_1119_pt1 | contig 14878 bp, 12 predicted proteins | sample Alteio_BWOrgCont_59_FD_152890 | JGI IMG/M metagenome (GOLD analysis project Ga0206805, IMG submission 152890) | Enriched cells from forest soil in Barre Woods Harvard Forest LTER site, Petersham, Massachusetts, United States -... | ecosystem: Environmental > Terrestrial > Soil > Temperate forest >... | reverse complement strand
CTTTATAGTGAGCCAAGACAATCAAGTCAATCAAATGCCATTCACAACCGCAGAAATAGCAAAACTCATTGGAGGTGAGGTGCTTGGAGATGAGAAATCCGTCCTGAAAGGCTTTGCGCCCATGGATAACGCCCAACCCGGCGACCTGACTTTCGCCGAAAATGAGGAGTTTTTCGCCCGGGCAGAGCAGAGGACATGGTAAAGGAGCTTTTGCGCTTCCTGGATGCGCGCAGTGCTGCTGCCTTGCACCAGCAGGTCGATCGTCGCCAGCCCTTTGGTAAAGCCGCCGTCGCGGCCGAGAAAACAAACGCTCTGGATGCCCTGGGCCCCGGCTTCTTCCAGTGCGCGCGAGACGTTCTTTGATTTTCCGCTGGTGGTGAAAGCGATGAGCACGTCGCCCTTTTGGGCGAGTCCCTGGATCTGCCGCGCGAAGATTTCTTCAAACGAGTAATCATTGCTGATGGCGGTGATCAACTCGCCGTTGGTGGTCAGCGAAATAGCGGGGTAGGAGCGCCGGTCGCCCTGGAAACGACAAAGGAATTCCGTGGCCAGATGGGTGGCGTCGGACGCGCTGCCGCCGTTGCCGCAGATGAGCAATTTGTTCCCGGCAAGCAGACAATCCAAAACCATCTTCACCGCGCGGTCAAATGGCTCTTCCAGGTCCGCCAATCCGCGGATCGCCGAGACAGCGTCGTCGATCGCCTTTTTCAAATGTGCCATGCGGCAGGTTAATGGCCGGCGACGGAAATAAAAGGCAAAACCGCCGAAACTGCGGCTTGAAATTTTCGCGGGCGGCCCTAATTTGGCTTCATGCCGATCTACGAATTTCATTGTGGCCAATGCAAGCGCGATAGCGAATTGCTCGTGCGTTCAAGCGATTGGAAGGACGCCGAATGCCCCCATTGCGGTTCAAAGAAATTGGCCAAGAAATTTTCGACGTTTGCCGCGTCCGCAAGTGGCGGCAGTTCATCCGGGAGCGGAAAAGGTAATGGCGGCGGACATTCGTGCGGTGGCGGGGGTTGCGGTTGCCATTGAAAGTCAGTGATCCGTGATAAGCGGGAGCAATAAGTTTTGATCGTCATAAAACTCACCCGTCGCTTTGTTTGGTTTTTCCCCGTGACCCTCATCCGGTCCCGCTTTGCGGGACCACCTTCTCCCGCGCCCGCGGGCGAAGGAGCTGCGCCGGGCTCATCACTCATTACCCGGCACTACATCATCATAGGCAGACTTCTCGCGCGCTGATCTCTGTCAAATCGTGCACCAGCCAATTAGGCGCCAGCGGCTTAAGCTCATGATATTTTGAACCGCCGGTGGCGACGGCCAGGATTTTTGCGCCGATAAATTCCGCGCAACGAACGTCGTGCGGCGTATCGCCGATGACGATGATGTCCTTGGGACTCAAATCAGACCCGAGGAGGAGGCGTCCGCGTTCGAAGGCGGCAACGGCGATCTGGTTCCGGTCTTCATGATCGTCGGCAAACCCGCCGGTCTCGAATATGTCCCATAGCCCGTAGCGGCGCAGCTTTATCTCCGCGCCCAGCCGGATATTGCCGGTAAGCAGCCCGAGCATCGGCGGCTCTGGCAGCAGCAGCAGATCGTGGATAAACTCGCACACGCCGCGGCACGCATTGCCTTCAGCAGCTTGCATAACATGGTCGAGGCAGAAAACGTAGTGATCAAAAAATGTCCGGAAATTCTCCGGCGTAGCCGGGATGCCATGAATGCCGAAGAGTTCGCGCACCAGGCTGACATCGGTGCGGCCCGCGAAATTGACTTTTCTGACGCCATCGCCCGACTGGAACGCCACTGCGAACGTGTGGGCAAAAGCATTCCTGCCCGCACCGCCCGTGTTAACGAGCGTGCCATCGATATCAAACAGAACAAGCCGTGCCATTTGGAGGAGACAATATCAGAGTGAAAGATTTCCAGCGAGATTTTTGCGCATGCCCGGGGACTTGTGTGCGAGTTATTTTTCCTGAAGGAGATAAAATTGTCCCGGCGACGCCGGATTCACGGCATTGGTGGCGGTGATGGAAAGGCTTCCGGTGTTGCCCACGATGTTGGTGGCCACGGCGGTCCAATTGGTCAGCGGCAGCGAAATATTCGTGCTCATCAGGACGGTGAAAACGCCGCCGGTGATGCTGTTGGCGACGTTGAATGTGAGATTGGTTCCCATCAGGCTGAGGCTGCTGATGCCCGGCGCAGGGATGGGGATGGTGTAATCTGCTACAAGAGGCAAATGGTCACTGCCGCCGGTCAGATCGATATACAACTGTGTGGCGGTGATGAAAACGGGACCATTGGTCACCAGATCAGAGTTCAAGGCCGTATCGGAATTGGTGCTGACGTTTCCTCCCCACTTCATCCCGCCGTTGTTGCCAAAGCCATGATACGTTCCAGGGACATATTGCAGGCCGCCGGGGACACCATAATACACATTTGTTGTCATGATCTGCAAATCATCGCGATATCGAAGGTCGTAAGCCTCCTCGGTAAGCATGAAAAGAATATTAGTTTGGGTGGTGCTGCTGCTCCAGTTGACGGTGGTGCTCGCTGTCAAATTCAACGGATCGATGCCCTGGCCCTGCTGGATGCCATTCGGAGCCGTGTTGGACAGAATCGTCTGGTATCCCGGCTCGCTGCTGTTGTCATCCACGTTGTAATCGCCGACATACAGCACGCGGGCAGTTGCCGGCAAGGTGGTTTCATCGTTGCGAATGATTTTCGCTTCACCCAAACGATAGGCATCGTCGGTCGTGCCGCTACTGGCTTTATAATGGCTGACGTAAATATAAAATTCGTTGGTCGCGGCGGGCGCGACCCCCGCCGGCGCAAACTCATAGCGCATCACTTCGCGATATTCGCCAGATGACGAACCGAGGTTTCCGGTTCCCCCGGGCGGATCGACCGGCGTGGAGGCAAGCAATTGCACAGTTTTAGTGTTGTAAACGACGGCGTTCGGCCCATTCCCGGTCGAGGGATCATTTCCGCTCTCGGTTGCCTGGTAAGTGCTGTTGGTGTACATGCCCGGCGAATTGTAAAAGGTGTTCAAAGCATTATCGATGGGCGCCACCGTGGTCGGATTGCTTGTGGTTTCCTCCAGGGTCACGATATCGATCACCTGCGCCGGATCATTGCCCACATTTTCTTCACCGATCCCCTCCAATACGCCTCCGGATGTAAGAGAGGTGGAATTGGTCGGGGGCGCAAACAAACCGGGCAGCGGTGGTCCCGGCGTGGTCACGACATTCGTGAACGTCGCCTGCTTGTTATTGACTGTTGTGTCGCACTCGATGTTGTAGCAGACGATGCGCAGCGTGCGTGTCTGGGCGCTCGCAAGCTGCACGGCCGCCAGTGCTAAAACGATTCCTGCCAAAACACCTGTTCGTAAATGGACTGAAAACATAATCTTATCAAATCGATTCGGGGGGGGTTCTCTCCTTATCTTCGCCTATTATATATATCCTGTGAGTATTTTTGTCGAGCGAGTTCGTCCGTGCATGATAAGATTTTTGCGTCTGGCGCCGCCTTCTCCAACTGGATCCCGAATTTTTCTTCGCCGGCGGATCGCATCGAGCTTTCCCAATCCGTTCGGGTGAGGGGAACCGGCGGCGGTTGAACGGAACCCTGGATCAACAGGCCGGATTTACTCCGGCGCTGGGCCGCGCCGGCAATTTTCTTTCCGTGCCAGAGCAGATCGAACTTCTCATAACCGGCGAAGCATTGGCCGGGCAAAGTTTTTTTGCAGCAGGGCGCGAGTTCGGTCTCGATCTTTAATTTTTCAAAGGCGGCGCGGATCCATTCATGGATCAGGCGGTAACTGGCTTCGGCTTTCAACTCATACCAGTCGTGGGCCGGCGGCGCGGTGAAACTATAAGTCCAGTCCCGGTCATGCGGCACGATGCCGCCGCCCGTAGGCCGGCGGATCAGCGGCCGCAAATGCGTGGCGCTTTCTACTTCGGAAAATTTTTGGAAATAACCGAACGTTGCCCCCGATTCGGTCCAGCCGTAAAAGCGCAGGGCCGGCGCGCCGAGCCTTGAAACATTTTCAAGCAATGCCTCATCCATAGCCATATTGAACGCCGCCCCGCATTTACCGGAATCAAGCAGAAGCCAGTTCATAACGGTTCCTTGACGCCCAGGCGCGGGCAGAGTTTCAGCACTTCGCAATTGGCGCAATCGGGCTTGCGCGCGAAACAACGGCGGCGGCCATGCCAGATGAGCAGATGGCTGAACAACGCCCATTTTGCCTGCGGGACCAACCGCATGAGGTCTTGTTCGATCTTTTCCGGCGCAGAATGCAGGGTGAAACCGAATCGAAAAGACAGCCGCGACACGTGGGTATCGACCACCACGCCAACGTTGATGCCGAAGGCATTTCCCAAAACAACATTGGCGGTCTTGCGCCCCACGCCGCCCAGTTGAATCAATTCGTCCATCGTCCGGGGTACCTGGCCGCCATGCTTTTCCACGATCTCGCGGCAGGCAGACTTGATGTTGCGCGCCTTGTTCTTGAAAAATCCTGTCGTTCGAACGTCATTTTCCAGCGCGGAGATCTCCGCGCCCGCAAAATCCGCCGCGGAGCGATATTTTTGAAACAATTTTTCCGTAACGATGTTGACGCGTTTGTCCGTGCATTGCGCTGAGAGGATGGTGGCGATCAGAAGCTCCAGGGGATTGGCATGCACCAGCTCGCAATGCGCCGTCGGATAGGCCTTTTCCAACCCGGCAATGATTTTTTTTGCGCGGGCGGCTTTGGTTGATGCGGATTCGCGGGGCATTTTTGAAATTTTATTTTTGGGCGGCGGTGACCTGCTTTTTTGCCCAGGCTTTGGCCTGGCGAGAGGTCTTCAATTCATCCGACAACTGCCGTTCCCGGATTTCATGCAACAAGGCGCCCATGGCCGGGCCGGGTTTCATGCCCAGCGTCATCAGGTCTTTTCCCGTCAGTAACGGGGGACGGAGGGCCGGTTTCTTTTTCAATTCCTCCGCCTGCTCCAGCAAAAAATCATAGTACTCGAGCGAGCCGTGTGAACCGAGACAATCAAGTTTGTGCAACTCCATCTCCAACGGAAAGGTTTCGCGCAGCAACAACCGGCGTAAGGTCGCCTTGCGCATCTGCCGGACGTCCTTGAATTGCATGTGCAGGAGCACGCATGCAGTGATCGCGTCGATCTGTTTCCGTGGAAAGCGCAAGCGCTCCAGGATTTTCTGCGCCATGGCGGCGCCGATCTTTTCATGGCCGTAAAAGTGGATTGCGCCGGTCTGCACATCTTTTTCAGCCGTCACCGGCTTGGCGATATCGTGGAGCAGGATTGTCCACGGAAGAAGTTCATCGGCATCGGGCGGCATTTTGCCCAGCATCAATTTGATGTGTTCGAAAACGCTTCCCTCCGGATGGTAGTCGGGGGATTGCTCGCAGGAAATGGTTGCGGTCACTTCCGGCAGGACGTGTTCGAGCAACCCGCTGTCGCGCAGCAAGGCCAATCCGCGCGCGGCGTGGGGCGGCCGGAATAATTTCAACAATTCGTCGCGGATGCGTTCGGCGCTGATGACGCTGATTTTGGGAGCGAGTGATTTGACCGCCGCGAAGGTTTGCGGCTCGATCTCAAAATCCAGTTGCGCGGCGAAGCGGACGGCGCGCAATAGCCGCAAATGGTCCTCGGCAAAGCGTTCTTCCGGCTTTCCGATGGTGCGAATGATCCTGGCGCGCAAATCTTTTTCGCCCCCGACCCAATCGTGCGTTTTTTTCGAGATCGGGTCATAAAAAAGGCCGTTGACCGTGAAATCGCGGCGCAGGGCGTCGGCCCTGGCGTCGGCAAAAACCACTTTTTCAGGCCGGCGGCCATCCAGGTAATCTGCTTCGGCGCGAAAAGTGGCGACCTGGAATTGCTCTTTGCCTTCAAGGACAACCATGACGCCGAATTTGCGCCCGACGGCGATGGTCTTTTTGAACAATTTCTCAACCTGCGCCGGCCGCGCATCGGTGGCGATGTCGAAGTCCTGCGGCGCGCGGCCCAGCAGGAAATCGCGGACGCAGCCGCCGACCCAAAAGGCGGTGAAGCCGGCAGCTTGCAGACGTTGGACGATCCCAGCGGCGGTTTCGCGCGAAGAATTCACGAAATAATTCTCATGCAAAGGCGCGCAGACGCCAGCCTATTCTTTGCCCCAAATGGACTTCACATGCGCGATCCCCTTTTCAACGGCTTCGACCGGCAGGGATGGGCTCAATTCAAAAACCTTGATGTGCTCCGGTTTCACGAAGGGCTTGAGCGCGGCAAAATCAACGGTGCCGGTGCCGGGCGCGGTATGGTCGCGGGCGGGAAATTGCACGTCGTGGATGTGAAAACCGGCGAGACGTTCGCGCAAGGATTCCAAGTGCATCGCGTGGCGGATGAATCCCAGATTTTCCTTTATCTGGGCGTGACCGCAATCATGCCAGTAGCACAGGTTGGGGCTGTCCAGTTCGCGGAACAGGAATTGAAAATCGCTCTCGACCGGAATTTCTTCGAGGCCCTGGCGGTTTTCGCAGCCCAATTTAAGCCCGCGTTTTTCCGCCTCGGGCAGGATTTGTTTGAGGGTGCTTTTCGTCCACTCAAAGAATTTTTCCTTTTTGACATCGCGCACTTCCGCGATCTCGTCGCATAATTTTCGGTATTTTACGGTATTTTTCCCGCCACGCTCCAGCATTTGGCACAGCTTGCCGGTGTAATCTTTCATTTCGATGCTGCCGAGATGCAGCACGATGAGGGCCGCCTTGACGCGCCCGGCCAATTCAAAGGTCTTGAGCGTGTGCTTGACGGCCAGATCGCGGTGACGGGGGCGTTCGTCGGAAAATTCGTACAGGTTCGGCGCGGCATGGTTGACGCCCAGCGGCAACGGACAAAAATTGTGCAGGCTGGAGATCTTTATTTCGCCGGCGTCCACGGCGTCGAGGATCCCCGGCACCAGGCTGATGCGGATGCCGTGGCTTAGCTCGGCGTATTCGAACCCGAGCGCGCGGATTTCGCGCAACATCTCCCGGCCATCCGTGTGGCGATGAGAATTCCAGCAGGTTGAGAAAGAATACATGGGTTATCTACCGGGCGGTTAAAGCACGAATCGTTAAATCGCGGATAAACCAACGATTTAACGATCCAGCAAACAACGGAATGGTTAAATCACATGTCCGCGTAACGGGCGGTAAGCATCGCTGAAAAGCGCGCAACTTTTTGCTTGCGACGGCGCTTTTCACTCGGCTTTTCGAAATGCCGGTGATTGCGCACGACTTTAAGCGTGCCCTCGCGATCGACTTTTTTCTTCAGCCGCCGCAATGCACGATCCACAGGTTCGCCTTTTTTAAGTTTAATTTCTGTCAACGCAACTCACTTCCTTTCCTTGCGGGCCATTCCCGCAAAATACAAAACAGATGAACGGATAGACTATCTTTTGCGCGCCTGATGTCAATGTCTAAAAATCGCGCGATTGCATTTGCCTAAACGCGAACTATTCTTTCATCAATGAAAAATAGGACTGAACAACGAACGAAGACGGCGGCTCAAACCGAATTGCATGAGCGCATCCAGGAACTTATCCAATCCAGGGGCGGCGGCCACAACGAAGGCGAAGTCGCCGATATCATCGAAAATGCGCTAAAGCTTCTCACCGATGTGCGTGACACCGGCGATGTGCGCATGATCAAGACGGCGCTGCGCGAATTGCGTTATGCGTTCCGCTTGTTTGCCCCGTATATCGGCAAACGTAAAGTAACGATCTTTGGATCGGCGCGGACTTCACCGGATGCCCCGGAATACCAGCAAGCCGTCGAATTTGGCCGGAAAATTTCCGAAGCAGGTTTCATGGTCATCACCGGGGCGGGCAACGGCATCATGCAGGCCGGGCATGAAGGCGCCGGACCGGAAAGGAGCTTCGGCGTGAATATCCGCCTGCCCTGGGAACAAACCGCCAATCCGGTCATCGCTGAAGACAAAAAGTTGGTCACCTTCAAATATTTCTTCTCGCGCAAATTGATTTTCGTCCGCCATTCGGACGCCATTGTCCTCTTTCCCGGCGGCTTCGGCACTTTTGACGAGGGTTTTGAGGCGCTGACCCTGATGCAAACCGGCAAGAGCCAGCTCATGCCGCTGGTCCTGGTGGACAAGCCGGACGGCATTTTTTGGAAAACCTGGGATTTGAACATTCGCGGACAACTGTTGCGCGACAAGTTGATTTCACCGGACGACTTGAGCCTTTACCAGATCACCGACAGCGCGGATGAAGCCGTGAAGATCGTCGTGCGGTTCTATCGGAATTTTCATTCGACGCGCTTTGTGAGGGATCAACTCGTTATCCGGCTGAAAACCGCTCCCGGTGAATCGGCGCTCGCGGCGATGAACGAAGATTTTTCAGACATTGTCGTTGATGGCAGGATCCAGGTCGTCAAGGCGACCCCGGAGGAGGTTGAAGATCGTGACCATCTGGATTTGGCGCGCGTCACCTTCAATTTCGACCGGCGCAGTTACGGGCGCCTGCGCCAGTTGATCGACGTGTTGAATGGCTTCTAGCCGCGATGGGTGTTTGCCGTTGAAATTTTGCAATGAACCCTGCCGTCTCCAGCGTGAAAATCACCAATGACCATGGTGATGCGGCGGCGGAACACGCGGCCTTATGGGAAAGCGCGGGAATCCTCGACCTCAGTTTTCGTTCGCGGATCTGCCTGGTGGGAAATGATCGGGCCCGTTTTCTGCACGGGCAAGTCACCAACGATATAAAAAAACTGCGTCCGGGCGAAGGTTGTTACGCGGCCATCGTCACAGCCAAAGGCAAAATGGAAAGCGACGCGAATATTTTCAATCTGCCGGACGAATTGCTTCTGGATCTTGAGCCTGGACTGGCGGAAAAAATTTCCGCGCGTCTTGAGAAATTCATCGTTGCCGATGACGTGCAGATCGTGGATGCCGCGCCTCATTACGGCTTATTGAGCGCACAGGGGCCGAAGGCCACAGAGGTCATCCGCAGCCTGGCTTTGTTTTCCGGGATTCCCGATAAACCATTTGCCTCGGTGAAAATATCCGATGCCGATCTGGGAGAAATTTATCTGGCGAACCATCCGCGAACCGGTTCAATCGGCTTCGACTTATTCGTCCCGAATCATTCCTTTTCAATTATCGCGGAAAAACTCATCGGCGCCGCGAAAAATTTTGGCGGGTGCGCTGCGGGTTGGACGGCGTTTGAAACCGCGCGCATTGAGGCTGGTATTCCACGTTTTGGCGCGGACATGGACGAATCGAATCTGCCGCTTGAATGCGGGATCGAAAGCCGGGCCGTGAGTTACAACAAAGGTTGTTACATCGGCCAGGAAGTCATCAACCGCATCCACAGCATCGGCCATGTGAACAAGGAGTTGCGGGGATTACGCCTGGCCGATGACTTGAAGACGCTGCCCGCGCGCAGTGATAAATTATTTCATAATGGCAGGGAAGCCGGCCACATCACCAGCGCCGTCAAGTCACCTGTGCTCCATGCCAACATTGCGCTCGGTTATGTCCGCCGGGAGGCGTTTGAGATTGGAAATAAGCTTACGTTGCGAGCGCAGGCCGGGGAAAGCACAGCGGAGATCGTCGAAGTGCCGTTTGTGAAGTGGGCAAGAGGTCCATTAGTTTAAGTTTACCCCGATCTCCCCTCACCCTGGCCCTCTCCCCAGGGAGAGGGAATAGCAAGCGAACCCCAGCGGTCGTGCAAAAGCCAGGCATTGTGCGGCAGGTCAAATGAATGAAGAATGAGGTGTCCAGCGTACGCCGCCGCCGGCGTTTATCCTCTCAGACCGCCTCGGCGATCAAATCATAGTCGGTGTGGCCGATGACTTTGACGCGGGCGAACCGGCCAATCGGCAATTTACCGCGGATATAAACGCGTCCGTCAATGTCCGGAGCATCAGCTTCGCCGCGAGCGACCAGATAATTTTGCGCCTTGAGTTTTGAGTTCTGGGATTCGTGTTCCCGCACCAAACCATGCTCCCATGAGCTTACGTTGGCGCACTGGATTTGTTTGGCGTCCGCTACGCCTTCGACCAGGACTTTGATCTCGTGCCCGGCAAATGACGCTGAAATTTCCCGCGCGATCTTATGTTGTGCCGCCATGGCGCGTTCCCGGCGGGATTGTTTCACCCGATCGGAAATCTGCCCGGTCATGGCCCCTGCGCGGGTGCCGTCCTCTTTCGAGTAAGCAAAAATTCCCAGGCGTTCGAATCTCGTTTCACGGATGAAATCCAACAATGTCTCAAAGCTTTTTTCCGTCTCGCCCGGAAAGCCGACAATGAAGGTGGTGCGCAAAGCGATTCCCGGAATCCCGGCGCGGATCTTGCCGATTAAATCCACGATGTATTGCTGTGAAGTTTCGCGGCGCATCCGTTCGAGCATGTTTTCGTGGATGTGCTGGAGGGGCATGTCCACGTAGCGTGCGACTTTTTTGCAACTGGCGATCGTCTCGATCAATTCATCCGTCCAATGGGCGGGGTGGGTATAAAGCAGGCGCACCCAAAAATCGCCTTCCAATGAGTTCAGCTCGCGCAACAGGGAACAGATCGTCGTTGCGCCGGCGTCGAGGGCCTTTGCCGCCGCCGTGAATTTTTCCGGGGACGAAATCGCGCGGCTGTGGTTTGGACGCAGATCGAGCCCGTAGTAAGTTGAATCCTGCGAGATGAGGTTGATTTCTTTGACGCCGTCGGCGATGAGGGCTTTTGCCTCGGCGACGATGTCCTGTTGCAGGCGGCTGCGATGCGAGCCGCGCATCCGGGGAATGATGCAAAAGCTGCACGGATGATTGCAGCCTTCGGCGATCTTGAGATAGGCAAAATGACGCGGCGTCAGGCGAAAGCGCGGCGTTCCAAAATCGGGAATGAAGGTGGGGCGGGAATGAACTTCCAGCAAGGGTTGCGAAACGTCCGCGGTGACAATGGTTTTGGTCTTCCCAAATTTTTCGGTGCCGCGAATCGCCTCCTCCTGCTCATGTCCGGAGACCGGTTTCGTTTTTTCAATCTCGCCCAATCGTCCCGCGATTTTCTCCTTGAGCCCTTTGGCAGGCGCGCGCCGGTCCCGGTCCAATTGCCCGGCCCGATGAGCGACGGCTTGTTTCACGATTTCCGAGACGTGGGCGACCTGGTCGATCCCCATGAAAGCGTCCACTTCGGGCAGTAATTTGGGGAGATCTTCACGGAAGCGCTGCGGCAGGCAACCCGAAACGATCAGGCTTTGCCCGCGGTTTTTTGCCTCGCGAATCTCCGCCGACTCAAGGATCGCATTCACACTCTCTTCCTGCGCCGAATCAATGAAGGAACAGGTGTTGACGATCACGGCATCGGCCTGAGCCGGATCATTGGTGATTTCGACGCCGTTTTTGAGGAGCGAGCCGAGCATGATTTCGGCGTCCACGAGATTTTTGGCGCAACCGAGCGAAATGAGGCCGACGCGCAACGGGCTTTGGGTTGCCGGCGGCGCCTGGTCCTTGGAAATCTTTTTGGTCACGGAAGCAAAGAGATTAACACTAATTTCGGCCAAAGCAATGTCTGGCAGGGCCGCCGCAGTCCGTCATGGGCTGACGGTATTGGTCGCCGCATTGGTGCCGGTCAAAACCGGCGCGACTTCATTGGTGGAGATCTGGAACGGCGCAGCCGAATTGGTTTCCGGCGGCATCCTCAATTGCGTCCGGATGATGGCGCGCGCGGCATACGGGAGGCCGTTTTGCGGGTCCAACAACTGGTCGAGAACGACGCCTTTCAGGTCTCTCATCGGCGGAAGCGCGACGCGCGGCTGGCTGAGGCCCATTTTATTTTGGTAGCGGTTGTAAATTTTTTCCGCCAGCAATTGGAAGCTCACATAACGGTCCTCCTGGCCGATGGCCAGGTTGATATACGATTTCAAGAGCAGTCCCTGGATGGCTGAGGTCGTGTCGTCGAGGGAAGTCCCCGCGGCATCTTCCGTCAGGTCGCGAACGATATACTCATCCAGGGTCAGGGTTTTCGGCAATGATTTCGGGTCATCATCCAAAATCTGTTTGTCCGGATAATGATCGCCCAGGTATTTGAACCATTTGGCGGCCTGCGCAATGCGGTTATCCATATAAAGATATTCCACCGCCGTGCGGAGAAAATTCCGGTGCGCGATCAAGATGCCATTTTTTTGATTGGGGTCGGTCTCGTCGGCATACATTTGCATATAGGCCTCGTTGGCCCTGTCCATCAGATCCAGGTTGGGCGCCAGCTCAACGCTATGGTCGAACGGATTGGAAATCATGCGCCCATGCCGAAAGGATTGCAGCAACGATTGGTAGATGACCCGGCGCAAGGTGATCAAATCAGATGGGGTGACTCGATTCGGGTGCTTTTTGGCGTCTTCCAGCCCCTGGGCCGCCCAGTAGATGGCGTGCGCTTCGGGCAACCGCCAATCGAGCGGCCCCCATTCTTCATTCACTTTCTCGACGAAGGCCGGGTCCATCCCATATTTTTCCTCGAAAAAGACGGCATTGGTATTTCCGGGCTGAAGCAGGAGGGTGCAATTCGTCCCGTCCGGGCCGAAAAACGGCGTCATTTCCTTCGCCCATTGTTGTTTGTAATAATTATTCGCGTCGTCCAGATAATCGCCCATCTTCATCTGGAAAAACCATGCCAATTCACGATGGATCAAAAGGTTGTCGGGGTTATATTTCAAGGCATGATCGCGAAGCAGCGAGATGCCGTTTTCGACCCAGCGCCAGCGGTCGCCAAAATCCTTGAACTTGACGGAGATATTGAACGCCATATTCCAGGCCTGAAAGATCCAGACCTGCGAAAAACGCGGTTCCAGGTCAGTGATCCAATCTGCCAATTGCGCCGCCTCAAAATATTTGTCGTCCTGTTGCAGATCGTTGGCCCGGATCCAGAGATAATTGGAGATCAAGCCGCGAAATCCGCCGAGGGCAACGGTGGTGAAGGCCAGCAACGGCGGCGCGTTTTGCAGCGGTTCAGCCACGGTCAAGCCCAGTCTGTCCCGGTCGAGGTTCAATGAATTTTGGATGCGCCCGGAAGTGAAAAGCAACAGGGCGGCCAGCGCGACAAAGAGGATTTTTTTCAGCCGCGCGTTCATTGGTTTCCCTGGGCCGTGGCCAGCTCACGGCGATTGAATAAAGCGATCCCGATGACGATGAAAATCCCCCCCATGAACAAAACGATGTGGATGAACGCCGTGGCAAGGTCGCCCCAGGAAATCGCGCGCCCGACGCTTAACAGGTCGATGGGCGAAATGCCGGTGGTGAAATGGACAACGGTCAGGATGACTTTGAAGAGAGGAATCAAAATCATGTCCGCTGAAGAATGGCCGGCGACCCCCTTTTCCTCGTTGCCGACGGCGACGGAACCGCTGGCCACGGTCTCGGCGATCGCACCGGAAGAGAAGACCATCACCAGCATTGCCAGCGAAAAGAAGGTGGCGACCGGAAAGGACAGGAAGCTGGCCGCCGCCAATCCCAGCGCCGCAAGCAACGCCAGCCAGCAGAGGATGATTCCCAGGCCGCGCGCAAAATTCAGGGCGAATCCGCCCTCGGGATACAATACCTCCATGCCATCATCGAGCGGAAAGAGAAGCGCCGTGTTGTTTATGTTGCCAAAGATGATCGTCAGCTTGCCGTTCTTGCCGACAAGATTGGGCGGAATCTCGAATTCATGGAAGGTCTCCGGCGCGAGGCTCATGGGCGGACTTTGCCAGACATTACTGCCGTTCTGGTCTCCCACCTGCCATTCGCCCACAAATGTGCCGGTCGCAAGGTGGTCGGCGGAATCGAATTTGATGCGCAATTGCAAGGGCTGATCGCGCACATAATTTTCAACGCTGCTCAAATCAACCTGCCAGGTGCGCGTATAACCGGGCGGAACGAGTTGATAATCCGCCATCACCTGTTGGAGAATCTGATTGCGGACCAGTTCTTTGTCCGCATTCGACAGTTCGTGCATTTGGGAGTTTTGATCCAGGCGCGCCTGGTAAATCTTGTCCGCGTCGGATTTGATTTGCTCCAGGTCGCTTGCTTCCCTGGCAGAACCGCGCGCCACCAGGACCTGCTCCCGCAGAATTTTCTGCTCGGCCGGCGGCAATTTCGTGGCCCGCCATTGCAACAACCCGTAAATGCAGGCGCCCGCCAAAAGCAGCAGCACCGCATTCAACGAAACGATGCCCAGCCATTTGCCGATCCAGATCTGCCAGCGCGCGATGGGTTTGGTCGCCACGACCTGGACCTGGCATTCCTCGATATCGCGCGCGAGAGTCCCGCAGGAAAGCCACAACGTTGAAAGCCCGAGCAGGCATGCCGTGACGCTCAGGGTATAAGTCAATATGATCTGCGTGAACCCGCGCGCCGTGCCATCGTCCTGGATCACCAGCGGCAAACCGACCACCGCCAGGAGGAGCAATACCGCGATGACCAGGAAAAACTTGAACCGCAAGGCGGCTTTCCACGTCAACCCGGCAATGGCGAGAATTCGTTGCATGAAGGAGCCGGATTATTTCTGGCCGCCAAGGAGCGACGACAGTTTTTCATCTGCCCTGGCCAAATCTTCCGGTTTCACTTCCGGCGCGGGTTCAGTTTTCTGCGCCGGCGCAGCGGGAACAGGTTGGGACAACGCCGCCAGCTTGCTCTCGTCCAACTTGACTTTGGCCGGCTCCGCCGGAATCTTTGATTCTGTTTTTGGCTGGGCCTGCGGCAGGGCGAGTTTTTCCAAAAGCTTGTCCGGGGCCGGGGCTTCTTCGATGCCTCCGCGCAAATAGGCGGCCACACGCGCGCCGGATTGCGCGCCGCTCGTTTCATGCGCCGCTTCGCGGGCTTTGGCCACGATATCGAGAAAATAACTTTCCAGGTTCTGCGTGGGATTATCCAC